>ERZ795050.3380-NODE-3380-length-15918-cov-5.283742_pt1 | contig 15918 bp, 13 predicted proteins | sample MGYA00375134_ERZ795050 | MGnify/ENA primary metagenome ERZ795050 (study PRJEB30179, sample SAMN05720221) | activated sludge metagenome | isolation source: Anaerobic digester | place: Japan | collected 2015-05-26 ... | reverse complement strand
ATGACGCGCCGAGCACAGCGAGGCGCAAATGACTATCGAATGACGCGCTGAGCGATGCGAGGCGCAAATGACCTTAAATAAATTGCACGCTCCTGCCTGGCTGCGTCACTCAGACAGGCCTGCCGGACTTGCAAGACCTGTATAACCTGCGACCTGCACAACCTGCTGGACCTCAGTACACCGAAGCGTCAGAATATTATTGTTTCACAAACCTGTACACCTTTCCGTCCGGTCTGCCGGATCCCCTCAGGAAATAGACTCCCGAAGGAAGGCCGCCGGTATGAATCATGCCTTCTGAAACCTCTTCCTTCGCGATATCCCTGATCTTAACCCCGGCAAGATTGTAAAGCCCCATAGCCTCCGTGCCTGAAAATCCTGATATATTCAGGTACTCGCCGGCCGGAACCGGATACAGTAGAACTTTATGATCCCTTACTTCTTTCCCTCCAACCTCGAGCACATCGGAGAGAACTATTTCCCCGACACTTGATGATATTGTCCACGAACCGCTGATGCCGGCACATATTTCATTGTTAAGCGCCCGCACTTCAAGCCTGTCAATTGCAACGCCCGACTGGCAGACTACAGCAAAATCGCCGGTGACAGGGTCAGAATGTGAGACAGACTGAAATGTGTTTCCCTCCCACGCCAGAATAACATACCTCGCATCAAGGGTATAAACGGATGATCCCTTTAGCTTTCCCGTTAAGCTGAACGGAGATGTAACAGGTTCGGACGACGGAAGGGAGGCGCTCTGGTAATTTACACTGTAATCCGGTCCCAGCCTGTCGCGGTAAGTGGCGGCGGTGGAATTATTGCTTCCGCGCAGCCAGACGACCCAGAAGAGTGACTCTGACGTGGCATCACCTGCAACAGCAGGACCCGAGGAATAGGAGTTTGATGTTACAAATGTTCCCGTCAAAGGATTCCAGCAGCTGTACTGTGATGTTCCGTTGAAAATCCTGTACCTCGCATCGGACGAAGAATAGCCGGCGAGTTTCATGAGAACTGCCCCGCGGGAGGCCTGATCGGTAATATCGGTATACGCCGGTCGCATAGCAACGGCAGCCGATTGTGTGTAAACCTCACGGTCTGAGGCCAAAAGGAATACACAGATCGCCAGTAGAAGAAATGATCTTTTCATATTATCAGCACGTTTGGAATGCAGCTTAGAAAAATTCCGTAACTAAATTAGAAAAGAAATCTTAATAATGCAACAGGAAAAGATTCAATGTAACTTTTTTATCTGCTATTTGTTTAATTCGATATATTTAAAACAATGAGAACAAGTAATCCATTTTACTCCGGGAGATTATTGATACTGTCAATATTTATGACCTTTGCAGCGGCGGCTTACGGCCAGGCCGAAGGAAATGAATTTTGCCGTACCAGTATGAAAATAAACAATACAGGCATGATTGTACTCGGCTCCTGGGCCATGGCAAACATAGCCACTGGCGCATGGGGATGGTCGAAATATGAAGGAGACAAAAAATATTTCCACCAGATGAACCTTTTCTGGAATACCGTGAACCTCTCCATCGCCGGCATAGCATTATACAGCAACTCAAATTATGACTGTGTTGCCGCTGGGGCTGAGGCTGTACTCAATAAACACATGCAGACGGAAAAAATTCTTCTGATCAACTCGGCACTCGATGCCGGGTACATAGGCAGCGGGTTTCTCCTGAAACACCTGTCGGGTAAATCGGAGAAACGTGCAGACCTTCTTAAAGGTTATGGCAATTCACTGATACTCCAGGGGGCATTCCTGCTGGTTTTCGACCTTGCTCTCTATGGAATAATGAGGAACTTCAGGCTTGATTTTCCTATGGATTTAAGCCTTAACACCTTTAACAGATCAGTTATTTCAGGGATATCTGTAAGGTTCTGAAACTTATTACCACTATTACCTTTTAAAATACTTTGGAGGTTTCATGGCACGCTGATGAAAAGGATGCAACGGATTTTCACGGAGTTATCCATGTCCTTCCACTTGATCAGGGTCATCCGTGTGCCATTAAGCCACAGGAGTTGAAATACTACCTTACGTTAAGTTGCACGTTTTCGGCAGCCATTTTAACCTCGAGAACCTGTGTGGTGCCTCCGGTTTCGAGGTTTATACCGTGAGGAGTATTTGTCTTCCATGCACCGCAGGTAAAGTCGGGTACGTCGATCGACTGAGATCTGTTTGCTACCGACCATTCGCTAAGGGGTGCTATCACGCTCCACGTAACGCCGTCGTACACATCCTGGTCGAGAGGGAGCCCGTTGCGCAGGCAGTCAATCATGCGCCAGTCCATTATGAAATCCATTCCGCCGTGGCCTCCGACTTTTTTTGCCATCTCCCCCACCCTCTTTATTATTTCAGGAGTGTATTTGTCCCACACTTCCTTCATTTCCTCATCCTTTAGCCAGCTGTGGCCGAGGGCTATGCGTTCGGAGGGATATTTCATTGCAAACCCGTCGGTGCCGCTTACAACGTGCAGGCGCGAGTATGGCCTGACGGATGAGATGTCGTGCTGGATCATAATTGTACGGCCGAGGGCAGTTTTTACCACGGTGGTATTCATGTTACCCCGGTATTTTCTGTTTGCAAATTCGGTATAGAAGGCGTCTTCCGAGGCGAGCATGTTTGCCCGTTTGCCCATTGTAAAGTCGTTCGACGACATTGAAGTGAGGTAATCCATGCGGTCTCCCCTGTTAATATTCATTATCTGGCATATAGGGCCCAGGCCGTGGGTCGGGTACAGGTTGCCGTTACGTGAGGCATTCTCCCTAAGCCGCCACATCCCGGTATAGGCGCCGTCGGTCTGCCTGCTGTCGTCGGGTTTCTTGAAGTTCATTTCCACCAGATTATGTATATAGGCACCTTCGCCATGGACAATATCGCCGAAGAGGCCCTGCCTTGCCATATTGAGTGTAAGCAGTTCAAAGAAGTCGTAACAGCAGTTCTCGAGCATCATGCAGTGCTTCTTTGTTTTCTCCGATGTTTCAACAAGCAGCCAGGCCTCGTCGACGGTTCTTACGAGCGGCACTTCGCATACAACATGTTTTCCCTGTTCCATCGCGTAAGCTGCCATCTGTGCATGCCATACCCACGGAGTGCATATATAAATAAGGTCAAGGTCGGGCATTTCAACCAGCTTCTTCCAGATTTCATTATCCCCGAAAAACTCTACCGCTTCGGGCCTCCCGGTTCTTTTAAGGTATCGCTGTGAGCCTTTTACTGCTGCTTCGCGAAGGTCGCCCAGGGCTTTTATTTCAACTCCTTCGATGTATGAAAGTCTCTGCACTGCCCCGCTGCCCCGGTCTCCAAGACCTATTAAACCCACCCTGACAACGGGAAGGGGAGGTGCTCCATATCCCGACATATTAAACCGCTGTGAGTGAATCTTTTTTACTGCGGCGATAATTTCAGGCATATTGGATTCGGGCGCTTTCGGCGAGCACCCCTGGATAATTCCGCCGGTCATTGCGCCGGCACCTGCAAAGGCTGCTGATCTGAGAAAATTACGACGGCTGGTTTTCATGATTGTAAAATTTTAAGGCAAAGTAATTAATATTTTCATAATTACATGCTTAACCGTCAGAGAAAGGAGAGTGGTTAAAAAGTGAGGAACGGAACAAACGTATAAACCATGATCATCCTTTGAATCAGGGTCACACCTGCCCGACTGCCATAAGGTAGTCAATGCCATTATTCTGATAAATATGACACTTACCGGTTTATTGTCCGGCACTTCAGGATGGTCAATATCCGGATGTCAGTGAGTAGTTGTGAATGCTCCGTAGCCGCAGTAGCGTGCGCACTTACCACATGAAGTGCATTTGGAATAATCGATTTCAGGAGCACTGAAAGGGCCTTGCTGCGAGATTGCGCCAGCGGGACATACCCTTATTACGGGACAATAATGATTTTGAGGGCACCTTTCCGGTTTTATGTTTACGAGTGACATAAATCCTTCTAAGAATAAGTGATAATATTGCTAAAACTGTTAATAACATTTTCGAGATAGTCTGAAGTCATAACACCGGAGCCTGACCATTTGTTCACCCCGTTTACAAAAAGAATCAGTGTCGGTACGCTTCGTATATTGTATTTTGAAGCCAGATCGGGGTTTTGGTCAACATCTATCTTCAGTATGCGAACTCTGTCACCCATTCTTCTTTTAAGCTGTTCAAGAACAGGAGCCATCATTCTGCACGGTCCGCACCATTCTGCAGAGAAATCAACCAGCACCGGCCTGCTGCTGCCAATAATATCGTAAAAGTTTTCCTTCATGCCTTTTTCTCTTTTCTGAAGCTCCTTACGAGGTCGGTCAACAGTGAACCTGCCACATAACCTGCCGCCATTCCGTACAATGTGCTCATATACCAGACCGACTTAATGAAACATGTACCCGACAGGCATCCTATAAATTTCCAGTACAGGAAACCGGCAATGGCACCTGCCAGCGTGAATGAAACCGTCAGTAAATTATTTCTCAGAAAATTTCTCATGCCGGATTTTTGTGCAAAATTGCAGCGATCCGGCTTGTTGGTCAGTGACTAAAGTCACAGACAGGACTATTTCCTTACAAGACCAGCGTAATCGATTATATTTCTTTCAGTTATAAGCCTACCCTCTTTCTCAAGCCTGCTCAGGAGACGTGAAACCACCTCGCGGGAGGTGTTAAGCTGAAGGGCAATATCGTTGTGTGTTCCGGTAAAAACAGTTTTGCCCGAAGAACGGTATCTCTCCTCGAAGAACCGGATAAGCCTTTCATCGAGTCTCATAAAGGCGATGGCATCGATGGTGTCGAGAAGCTCTTCGAATCGTTTCCGGTAAGAATACATCATAAATTCTTTCCACGATTTGTATTCCGACATCCATTTTTCGGGTTTGTCAACAGGAATCCTCAGAATCTCCGAATCCTCCTCGGCAACCATCATTATATTGCTCTTCTGAAGACCAATGCAGCAGGTAAGTGCCATTGCGCATATTTCACCCTGTCTTAAAAAGTAAAGCAGGAGTTCCGCACCGTTGCCGGAAAGCCTTGAAACCCTCAGGCACCCTTCAAGAACAAGAGGAAAAGATTTTATATAATCGCCTTCGCCGAAGATTTTTTCACCGGGTCTAAGCTTCTGAATCGTTCCGGTTCGGCTCATTTCCGCGGCCAGATCTTTCTCAAAGAATGGAAAAAGTGCAGTCAACCGCCTGTTTATGTCAATGTCCATAACTGGTGGATTTAATACTATTCAGAATATCATTATTTATTAAGTTCCGATAAAAATCTCTGACCTTCCATGATTCTCTTTCCCAGTTAAGTTCCAAAGATGCTTTTACGGCATTCTTTTTAAGTTCTTCCGAAAGACTCTTGTTTTTTCTTAATAACTCAACAGCTTCCGAAATCTCGCCGGGCGTTACCCCGGGTATAATAATTCCGCAGTTGTATTTTGTTACAACAGCCGAAATCTCGGGAAGGTCTGCTGCAATAACCGGTATTCCCGCCGAAATGTAATCAAACAGTTTATTAGGAAGGCTGAAACGGTAATTCAAATTTGTATCTTTTTCGAGTACCAGTCCGGCATCGGCGGTTTTTGTGTACCTTATAAGCTCATTCCATTGCATCGGAGGCAGTATTTTCACCCTGTTCATAATATTTAGTCTGCCGGTCATTTCTTTAACATAATTAAGAACATCACCGCTACCCGCGATGATAAGCGCAAGTTTCTCCGTACCGGCAACCGCCTCAACCGCTTCCTCGCACCCCTTGTCAATGTTTATGCCGGTACCCTGGATGATCATTACAAATTCATCTTCAGAAATATTGAGTTCATTTCTTTCAACTGGTTTTAACTTTTCTGATGAAGGGGCAAGGTTTCGGATAACCACAGGCCTTATACCATACTCTTTCTCATATAAACCAGCAATCGAGTCACTTACGGTGATTACATATTTAAGGCGCGGGAAGATTGTTCTTTCGAATGTCTTCCATACATATCTTACCAGTCTCCGGTTGCTGAGTTCGGGCAGGCCGGTAAAGTATTCGTGGGAATCGTAAACAACAGGTCTTCTTTTAAGGATTGCAGCCAGGTAACAGGCCGGAAGAGTATCCAGATCGTTTGATACCAGCAGATCAAATTTTCTGAACAGCAAACAGAAAAGAAGTCGGATGTTGAAGAATTTGTAAAAGAGGAATCCTCTTCTGAAAATCATCTTAAAACGAATAGTTCTGAACGGGATATCCGACCTTTCACAGCACTCTCCTTTCCGCCGTCCCGCAATGGTTACATCCATACCCATGTCCTTAAGTACTGAGGCCATCTTCAGCACTCTCTGATCGAAGCAGATACAGTTGGTGACTGCGAACAAAACTTTTATTTTACCTGTTAAGGAAGGCATAGGGTAAAAATATTAATAAAAACCGACGTGAAGCAGTCGAAACCGGGAAAATGAAACGGATCATCACTTATTAAATCCGTGATAATCCGTTTTAACGCTGCTGCCTATTTTTAAAGGCAGGAAGGTATTTTATTATTTGCCTGTCGCTCCGGTGCCTGATTCAAAAGGGTCCAAAGCAATTGAGTTTCAGATCTATTTAATTATCAGCCTGATAGTCTTTTCAGTATTACCTGCACCCGTAAGTTTGACGAAGTATATGCCGGCCGGCTGCCTGAGGAGTTCGTAAGAATTCAGTCCGCTGTAAACCGGAGCTGACAGCACCACCTTGCCGATAACGTTCATGACTGTCATTGTCATTTCGGCGTCGCTTACAATACTGAATCTGCCGTCGGATGGATTGGGATAAAGTTGTATCTCCCCTTCCCTGCCTGTAATGATACCGAGTGGATTTTCCGTTGTAAACGAAATTTCGTTACCGTATACGAGTCCCTTGGGGCTCTGTACGAATGATCTGACAAAATATTGTGTAGAAGGTGTCAGAGAGGTCATTGTTGCGGAGAAGTCTTCCCATGAATTTCCCAACCATAAAACATTATCGGAAGTAACCGGATTTGTATGGGTAGCCCAGCATATTCCTTTGCTTCCGAAAGGCAGTCCGCCGGTTGAAACTATTGTACCACCGCTTTTTGCAGAAACATCAGTAATTTCCGTGGCAGCATTTGTGGTTATTGTCGGGGCGTATATCAGGGCTTTCCAGAGGCCGTTGTCTTCGGTTCCCATAAAGAGGGCGTTACCGTTGCCGGAAAATGAGCGCGGCCTGACACCATTAACAAAACCCTCATTATTCCAGACACGCTGCCATGTTACACAATTGTTTGCACTGGCATAAGCACCGAAAGGAGTAACGAAATACCAGACCCCTCCTATCTGTCTCAGGGCATGGCACTCTACATAATGCGGGAAATCTATTCCTGCCGTACTGATTTTGTTCCATCCGTTCTGGGTACCGTTAAGTGCATAAAAGAATACTTTGTTAGGAGATACCGTATAGTCAATTGCAGCCACGACAAAAGAACTCCCGTCGCCTGAGAAGCTTGCCAGGGCGGAAGGGCCTCGTCTCCAGTCCCATCTGTCGGCCACAAGTATTTCCATTTCATACTGGGGCTTGTCGAGGTTTGAGGTAATATCGGTAAATGAAGATCCCTGATCGGTGGATTTATATATTCTTACCTGGTTATTTTTCTGGGCAAAGAGTATCATCAAAGTACCGTTTCCCTTTATTCCCAATACTTTTTCTATGCCGAGGGTGTTGATTGCGGGGGTAAGGTCGGTCCAGCTGGCTCCCTGGTCGGTTGTGAACTGATAGGTACCGGTACCTTCACCGTCGCCGAAATACATAATCGGATTGGCAGCTCCGTGCCGCCCGATAAATATCTTGGCTTTTGTATCAGGAGCTGTGGTAACTTTTATCCAGTTAAGGCCTCCGTTAGTTGTTTTAAAGAGGTATAGTTTTTCCGAGAAGGGATCCTCGGCAGCAGTGCAATAGTTCACATTCGGACCGCCGGGCCATATGGCGTTTACAAGATGAAGCCCCATAAAATCAGGCAGATCGCCGTTAAAAAGGTCCCATGTTGTGCCATTGTCGGCAGACTTTATGATTCCTTTCATCTGGTCGGGTGAGACTGCCAGAACGGAGCCATCGGCAAGAGTCGTAAGATAATCAAAATCACCGCCATAAACCTCGTTAATCTTTGTCCATGACTGTCCGGTGTTATCAGTATAGGCCATCAGGTTCTCGAAGTATGAGCCAATAATACGTCCTGCCCCTGCTGTGACCATCATGCGCTCAAAAACAGGAAAATCGAGACCGGGATCACTTACCGGAGTCCAGTTCTGCCCGTTATCGGATGAATAAAAAAGTTTAAGAACCATGTCGTCGGGCAGTACAGGGGGAAATGCTTTCATAAACAATGCCGATGCAAAAGCGTGGTTTCCCAGCGTATGTGCACCAAAAACTTCTCCAAGGGCATACCCCGCGAGAGATATCCCGTTCATCCTTACTTCCCATGATTCCGTAGCAAGATTATACCAATAGATTTTCTTTTCATTACGGTCGCGGAAGAACATATTGTTTCCCTGCGGGTCGATTGACATGTTTTCCGTGTCTACCTCAGGATCGCCTGTGATTCCGGTCATCGGAACCTGAGCGACATTTATACCATCGGTGGTAAACCAGAACCTGCGGGGACTTTCATTGTTCTTGGTAAACACAAGTAATCTATTGTTAAATTCATTAACAAAATCGAACCATTCGTCGGTATAGGATATATATGAACCATCGGTCCAGTTGATTCCGTCATCTGAATAAATAAACCTTGAAGTTGTGGTACCCGGAGGTACCGGGTCCCATTCCTGGTAAATCACCAGCAGCCTGTTGCCTACTCTTCCGAGTTGACTGGGCCAGCCAAATGGCGATACACCCGTGAGAGTTACCTGGCTCCAGGAGACACCGTCGTTGGTTGATTTGTAGATTCTTCCGCTTGTATTAAGCCACAACTCGTTTCTGGACTGGATAAACACCAGGTTGTTGACAGATGAGTTGGTTGAGTCGAGACCCGCAATTGAGAGCGCCCAGGTCTCACCATTGTCGGTTGATCTCTGTACACCTCCTTCACTGGCCATCAGCACGGAAGTTCCTGTGTACACCAGAACGTCATACTTATATGTACCTTTGACGTTCGTGCTTTTAATCTGCGACCACTGGGCGGAAGCAGAAGCAACGAAGATCACCGAAATAATTAAGGAGCAGAGTTTTTTCATACACTCAGTATTAGGTTAGAACATAATTTAGTTACTGCCGTAGCTTTCAAATTTAATATAAAATTTTATTGGTTTACCCGTGAGTATTATAAATTATTGTTAATGTCATGCCTGAGAGCAGCAGTTCCCTGTGCTTAAGCCCTTTCACTTTCACTTTCACTTTCACTTTCACTTTCACTTTCTCCTTTTACCCCTTATATGCCGGTGAGTGTCTGGCGGAATTTATCCCACGAAGTGTGGCTGCAACAGGACCGAACGACCTATTTATTCCCCATCATCGCTTCAATAGCCGATAGTCGTTCTTTTAATGATGAGAGTTCGTTTTCCAGTTCCTTGTTTTTGGCCTTTTCTGCTTCGATTTGGTGTTGTTGCTCTTTTATGGCTTCGAGCAGGACAACCGAAAGTTTATCGTATGAAACAGCTTTATAGCCATTATCATCTGTTCTTACAAGCTCAGGGAATACCTTCTCCACATCCTGTGCCATCAGCCCAATCTGCCTTTCATTGTCAAAATTCATTCCGGGGTACTCATCTGACTTCCATTTATAGGTATATGACTGTATTTCATTTATTTTCTCAAGGGTATTCACTATTGGCACAAGATCCTTTTTCCACCTGGCATCCGAGCCCGTCCAGGTGCCTGTAGCATAGGCTGAACCCTGGACATAAAGAGTATAGGCCGGATTTGCTGCATTCCCAATAGTGACTTTATCGGCAAAGTAGTTATATGTTCCACCGTATCCCCAGCTGAAATAGGTCCCGTTATACCATAAGGCTTCATCACCCAGAACAGATAAGGCAGGCGCTGTTGAAACGTCTATATCAAGTTTACTGTCCATAAAGCTCGGACCAGTTACCCACAGGGCATCATTAACAGAGAAGGCGTATGATTTTGAACTACTCCCGGCAGCACCCTGGTAACAATAATAAGCCGGGGTTGCGGCAGAGCCGGGGTTGCCATTTATTTTGAACCATGTGCCGGCTGCTGTCAGGTTACCATTTATAGTGAGATTATCTGTACTGAAATCACCGTATATCAGGGGCGTGGTTGTGAGGGAGTTATCGATATACAGCTTGTCTGAACCGGTCTCGTAATAACCTGCATATTTACCCAGAAAAACATTGTTCTGTCCTGTCACATTCTGGAATCCTGCCTGCATTCCGAGGTAAACATTACTGCCTCCCGTTGTGGTACTGAAACCGCTGCCGTATCCGATGAAAATATTGTCACTTGCAGTGGCCTTTTGTCCTGCACCCGTTCCAATATGAACGTTGTACCCGCCTGTGACATTCGCTTCACCGGCACTGGTTCCAATAAAGACATTGCTCTCTCCCCATGTTGTGTTCAGGCCGGTGTTACTCCCGACAAAGACATTGTTATATGCTGTTGAGAGGCCTTTCCCGCTTTGATAGCCAATGCATACATTCGAGTAAGGGCTGGTTCCGTTCATACCTGACATATACCCTATATAAACATTCTGTTCTCCTGTCTGATTATTGAAACCTGATCTCATTCCCATAAACACGTTACTCTGGCCAACAGTATTATAATGTCCTGCCCCGTTGCCAAGAAAGATGTTTCCGTCTCCGGTAGTGTTTTCATGTCCGGCCGCATATCCAATGAACACATTAAGAGAACCTGTGGTATTGCTGTAACCGCATTCGTTTCCGATAAAGACATTATTGTTGGCAGTGTTATTATATCCTGCTCTGTAGCCGAGGAAGGTATTGTAACTTCCGGTGGTATTGTAATACCCGCTCTCCGGTCCAACAAAAGTGTTGTTGCTGCCCGAACTGTTGGAATATCCGCTTGAGGTTCCGAAGAAATTGTTAGCATGGCCGTTGTAGTTTGAGAAACCTGCATTATATCCGGTAAAGGTATTGTTGGTACCATAGTAGTTGCTGATACCCGAATAGCTGCCAATAAAAGTGTTTTTCTCTCCCACGGTATTATTGAATCCGGCCTGGTAACCAACAAATGAGTTATAGCTTCCCGTGTTGTTTGAATATCCCGTCTGATACCCGAGGAACAGGTTCCCTGTGCCGGTAGTGTTACTGAAACCGCTCTGGTATCCGAGGAAGGAATTGCTGAGTCCGGATGTGATGTTTCTTCCGCTCTCATAGCCCATTATTGCATTGTAAAGTCCGGTTGTAAGGCTGCTACCTGCCTGGTGACCAATGAAATAGTTATCAGAAGTAAGAGAGGTGAATGGATAAGGAGATGCCTTTGAAGCGTCGAATCCTCCTATGGCAAAACCACCTTTTACACCTTTTGCGGGTTCCTTTACATAGACCCTGGTACTGTCGCGGGTTACCTGGAGATATTCCTCATAGTAATATGCCTTTGACGGATCGAAGCTGCCAATTGCGAATCCGCCTTTTACTCCCTTAGCTGGAACCTGCTTAATATATGCCCTAATACTGTCTGCGTTTACAACAAAAAGAGGGTCGGTTGTGCCCTTGTCGGTACCAAAGCTGCCAATGGCAAACCCGCCCTTGACTCCTTTGGAAGTACCGTCGTCAACATAGACTCTTACGCCTTCGTTGTAAACGGCAAATACAGTCTGTCCGTTTCTGTTCTTTACTTCAAAAAGCGGCTCTTCCATACTGGTTGTCTCGCCAGCTACCGTTAATTTCTTAACAGATCCCGTTAACTCCTCTGCTGCCATTGAATACGGTACCGACCATAACCGCGATGAACCCATGTTCTTCCACTCACTGTTGTAATAGACTTCCGTCTTAATAAATTTTGGCGTCACCTTCCAGTCTATATCCGAAAATGTTGGCACCGCCGATGATGCCTGACGGGTACCTTTGCCAACTATAACATTAAACAGTCCAAATGAATTGGTCGTTACCGATGAATGAACTTCCTGCCATATTGTCCCTGAAAGGGAATCAGATTGTATCGTCAGCCTCACAGGAAGTGACTGGTTCGTTATTGCATCACCTGAAGCGTTACGGGCTATGGCCTGGTAGTTAAACCCCTGCGGGGTTTGGCTCAGGGCACAGAGCACAGGGCTCAGGGCAAGAATGGAAGCGAGAAAAAATCTTGATTTCATGGCAGAAGGCTTTAAGTGATTTCTTATATTGAATTATGTTTTTGCGGGGTTTGGCTCAGGCCGAAGGTGCTGTCCGACGAAGGAGGGTCAGTAGCGCACGAAGCGAAGCTGAGTCCCGCGAAGCGGGAGAGCTCAGGGCAAGAATAACCGATAGAAATAACCTCGTTTTCATAGTGGTATGGTATTATTGTATCCTGACTTAAGTATTCTATTTTATTTACCTTCTGGTTTGCCCCCTTTTGTCCCCCAAACGGGGGACTTTAAATTGTGTTTTAATTATTTTTTGATTTGGAGGTAAAAGCTTAATATATTAAGGCTGAATGGCTTTGGATGTCTTAATTTGAAAAATCCGCGGGCAGGCAACCTGGGGTTAAATAATTAACTGCGTATAAAATAATTTTACAAATTATGAATTAAACCATTACGAGTCAAATATTTTTGACGAGCGGCTCTTATAAATTAATGAATGAGTGAATTTCTGTTATAAACTTTTAAGCTTCATTTGTGACTGGTGTGTGTTTCTCCAACTTCGCCGCTAATAAAGGTTACGATTTTAAACAAGCCTCCATTCACGGCGCAAATGATCTTTAGTAATGTTTTGCTACAAACTTACCGCTAAAGCGGGTCTGGCAGTTTGGAAATGATTAGTAATTTAACTCTCATCCGGGTGGTTGGCGGTGGATTATTCGCACAGGTGGCGGCAAACATGCCTTAGCTCCACATGAGAAATCAGGAAAAGTCATTAACTATGATTATGCGGGAATCCTAATATTTGTAATTTTGAAGGAGTTCAGATAATGCAAATTTACAGAAACATATCCCTCAAAGAACACAACACCTTCGGAATTGATGTAAAAACAGATGTACTGTTGTTAATTCAGACACCCGAAGATGCCGCAGAACTGGCCGGCAGCAGCTATACGGCCCGCGGTAAATATCTTATTACAGGTAAAGGCAGCAACCTCCTCTACCTGTCCGATTACCGCGGCACTGTTATCAAATCATGCATTGACGGAATAATAGCCGAAAAGCAGGGAGATGATTCCGTCGTTGTCCGTGCCGGTTCGGGTACAGACTGGGATACCCTTGTCGGATGGTGCGTGAGCCGCGGGTACGGAGGCCTTGAGAATCTTTCTGCCATTCCCGGCACTGCAGGCGCTGCCCCGGTCCAGAACATAGGGGCATACGGAACGGAAGTGAAAGATGTCATAGAAAAGGTAAGGGCAGTATCTGTTACCGACGGGAGGATAAAAGAGTTTTCGGCCGGTGATTGCCGGTTCGCTTACCGAGACAGTGTTTTTAAAAATGAAGAGAAAGGTAAATGGCTGATAGCTGAAGTATGGTTCCGGTTAAGCACAAGGCCGCTGTTTTCGTTTGGCTACAGTGGACTGAAGGAGGAAGCTGAACGTCTTGGGGGCGTGACCCTGGCGAATGTCAGGCAGGCAGTTATCAACATAAGGGGAAGGAAACTTCCCGATCCCGCGAACACCGGCAATGCGGGGAGTTTTTTTAAAAATCCTGTTGTAGCAAATGAAGTGGCCGAAATGCTCAGGAGCAGGTATCCCGGGGTGATTTTATATGCAGACCCTTCCGGAGGATTCAAGGTTCCTGCCGGATGGCTGATTGAGCAGTGCGGATGGAAAGGCAGAAGAACAGGTGACGCCGGGGTTTGGGAAAAACAGGCGCTGGTACTGGTAAACTATGGCAAAGCCACCGGGAGGGAGATATTTGAACTTTCTGAAATGATCAGAAAATCAGTGTACGAAAAGTTCGGAATTGCTCTCGAAAGAGAGGTGGAAATAGTGGAATGATTTCATTTCAAATATCGCGACAGACGGCCTGTTAATTATTTAAATATCTTCCGCCTGTCGAGTTCCCTCTGGTATTCAGCCGCATAGCGGTTGTGTTCTGCCAGGGTCCGTGAGAAGTTATGATATCCCGAGAAATCGGCTTTTGCGGCAAAGAAGAGATAGTCGTGCTTTTCGGCGTTGAGCACCGCATCAATACCTTCTTTCGAAGGGCACCCGATGGGACCGGGCGGAAAGCCTTTATGTTTGTAAGTGTTATAGGGCGAATCAACCTCCATGTGTTTTTTTAGAACACGGGTAATGGTAAAATCGTTCAGGGCAAATTTTATTGTCGGGCATGCCTGGAGAAGCATACCACGACGAAGCCTGTTCAGGTAAACCCCTGCTATGCGGGGTTTTTCTTCAGCCTTTGCCACCTCGTCATCAACAATTGAAGCAAGTATGGAGACCTCCAAAGGAGTAAGATTAAGAGCTTCGGCTTTCTCTTTTCTTTCCCCGCTCCAGAAACGGTTGTATTCCTTAAGCATCCGGCTGTAAAAACCCTCTGCAGAGGTGTTCCAGTAAAACTCGTAGGTGTCGGGGATGAAAACCGAAATAATATTTTCCCTTGTAAATCCGTCTTTGACGTAGTTAGCGGGATCAGAAAGGAAACCGGCTATGGATGCTGAGTCAGCCTCTATCTGCCTGCCCGCCTTACCCGCAAGTTCATAAATATTCCGGATGTTGTTGAAGGTAACTTTCACAGGTACCTGCCTTCCCGCCCTAAGCATATTGACAAAAGCATTGTAACTCATCTTCCCGGTAACCGAATAGCGGCCAGGCTTTATATGTTCGGGATAATTTTTCTTTCCGGCAGTCCAGATAAAAATGCGCTGATTTCTGATGTTCACATTCCTTACTAAGGTGTCGATAACCTGTTCCCATGATGATCCGGTCGGAATAAAGAAACAGGGATGCCCTTCCTTTGGCATGATGCCTCCGGGCATAAACAAACGCGAAGCTGAAAAGAGGATAAATATGACAATTAATCCTCCTGCCGGTAAAATCCACCTTATAAGCCGAGATTTCATATTGATTACAGTCAGCAAAGATAATCACTTATAAAGAATGTCGGATACCGTTGCGTCCGGGCAATAAAATGTTTCGCTTCATTCCTGCGGAAAAACCGGTGTATTTTCTATATTTGGATTTTCGAATCAGAAATGAAATTTAAAATTGCTGCCATGTCACTCTCTACACTTGTAATTCTGGTTATTATTGGCCTGTTTACAGGCATGCTGGCCGGCATGCTGGGTATCGGCGGAGGCCTCATTGTCATCCCGGCACTGATGCTTTTTATGGGATTTTCGCAGCATGCGGCGCAGGGAACGAGCCTTGCGATGATGCTTCCTCCAATTGGCATTGTTGCCGCATGGAACTATTACAAGGCGGGTCATGTCGATATCAAAATCGCCCTTATCCTCGCAGTTGCTTTTATTGCCGGATCACTTTTCGGATCAAAACTTGCCATTGGAATGTCGGAAAATCTCCTGAAAAAAATCTTCAGCGTTTTCCTTATACTCGTGGCACTTAAGATGCTCCTGTGGAAATAACCCGTTGCAATCATGAAACCGCAATTCAAAAAAACAGGTTGGATATTCTTCCCCTCAGGTTTTGCAGGGTGGATAATCACTATTGTGTACGGAGGGATATCGCTGGCAACATTAGCCTGGATTGACTCCGTTTATAACTCACTGTTCTTCAGTCTTGTAAGGTTCTTTCCCTATTTTATGGGCTTTACGGTGATATGGTACTGGGTGGCATATAATCTCAGCGGCAAGACCAAATAAAGAAGGCCTGC
>ERZ795050.3379-NODE-3379-length-15922-cov-7.321233_pt1 | contig 15922 bp, 29 predicted proteins | sample MGYA00375134_ERZ795050 | MGnify/ENA primary metagenome ERZ795050 (study PRJEB30179, sample SAMN05720221) | activated sludge metagenome | isolation source: Anaerobic digester | place: Japan | collected 2015-05-26 ... | reverse complement strand
AAGGTGCCTCCGTGAGCAAGCACTTTTGAGCAGATCAACCCAAACAGTCCAATGACCAAAATCAAGAACACTATAACTATGATGATCATAAGGCTTAAGAACAAATCAAAGTCCTTCTGTCTCTCTCTGAAGTTCATTTTCCTTATCCTTTTTAATGTCTTTCATAGCGTCCATCACTCGCCTATGGTAGTTCTTTGCTCCACCTGAATACTTTATAAGAGCTGCCATAAGCGTCTTTGACTTTCTTTGGTAGTCCTTCAGTATCAAGCATCCCGCCTCAATATTCTTCGCGGGGCACAACAAATCTTCTCTTGTAAAACCATATTGCTTCGCGGACGAAGGCATGACTTGCATCAAACCAACTGCGCCACGACTTGACACAGCCTTTGTGTCCCATCTGCTCTCCACAGTTATCACTGCTTGAACCAGCTTCGGGTTGCCGTGATTCTGCTTTATGATAGACACCAGTTGTTGCCTGTTCACCTGGCTGAACTGATTCCAACTGCTCCCCATCTTGCTCGGCATGAACATAAGCAGAATTATCAAAACCACCAGCAATGTGTAGGCTTTCCTCTCGTCCTTTTTGTAGCAATAAACGGTTTTTCTTGGCTTCATCTTTGGCCTCCTTAATCTCGTTGAAGCTATGGAGTGGTTTAAACCACTTCCTCAGCGGGAAATAAGTATGCCCAAGACAGCAAGGACATTCTTCTCCAACAAACATTTCATCACAGTTCATACAAACCATAGCATTGTTTACTTTCATCTTCCCTCCTTATCCTAACTGCTCTTTTATGGTGTCAAAGAAGTTCTTTCTCATTTCCAGATTCTCTTCCGATTCATCAATAGTACCGTCATTCACAGGCATCATCGGGTTCTGAGTTAAAGCCATAAGCCAACGAGCTTCTTTCTCGTTCAACTCTAAAATAACTGTAATTTTACGCTCCCTACTCGCTTTCATTGCTTACCCTCCTTGTCGCCTTCTTCAAGCATTTCTTCCTTTAGTCTTATAGCCATCGTCTCCATTGACTGGTACATAGAACAGCAGATAGGATCGAATCCCCCGGTCTCCATAGCACGAACAAACCACAGTTGATAGCCACCACTGTTGAACATGAAGGATACTTCATATATATCTTTAAACACAGGCCTTGCCCAGATTGCAGTAACCACCTCTTTATCTATTACCATTCTCAGCTTATAAGACGTTAGGTCGTATATCTTTGCTGCAGCGTTCATTCTCTATCTCCTTCAAAGAGAGAACTGTGTTAAATGATGCTCAGGATAGCAAACAATACCTTTATCACCAAGCAAATACCAGTTGACCCCTTTCTCGTCCGTGCGATAGTATGTAACTCTGACGATGTCTCCCTTTTTAAACTGAGCACAGGAAGCAAGCAACTTGGCTGTTTTATAAAGTTCTGGTGCCCTTTTGTTTTCTGAGTAAGCAGGATCTAAAACTACATTTCCGCCATCATACCACTCAATCAAGGCTCCTCTGATATGTTCCTCGAACTCACCAGGTTCACCTCCCGGGTCTCCACTATTCACTGTTACCACAACAGTATCCTCGAATCCAATGATTCCTGCGGCCTTCTCACCAGGAACATAAATGTTGAATCTGAGCTGCAATGGTTTCATCTTTCTTTCCTCCTCGCTGCCTGTAGCGTTGTAAACGTCCGAGAATTGTCAAAATTTTTGACAAAACTCAATGTCGCGCCATCCAATAGTACCATACACCGGGTTCTCCCTTTGGTCCCTTGAAGTTCCTGCGGACCTTTCCTGATCTTACAGCTGTGTCAATCACGTTGTCAAACTTGTTACTGTCAATATCCCTCCATACCATAGACATGAGCATCTTTTCATCAATGCACTTTCTTGCTTTTATAATCTGAAGCACCGTGTCTGTTTCAGATGTTATCACGGATTTTCCAATAGCCTTAAACGCATTACCCATCTGGTATTCGACTTCTTCTATCTCGCTGATCGCTTTCTCTATCATTTCCCAGTCAACAAGAAGGCTGTTAGACCTTGAAGCAGCCACAAGTATTGCTATCTTAAGGATATACATTGGCTTTCTTGAATACCATCCGTTGAAAGACGGATCTTTACAGATTCTATCAGGGTCTGCCTCCTCATACTTGTTATACCACTCATCCCACTTCTCTATGCAATCTTCTGTCATTGTGTACTGTCCAGAAATACGACTAATAACAAACAAGTCTTTTATCAATTTGTCTTTGAGTTCTTTCTCTTCTTCAGTTTCAAATGGCCGCGGTACCTTCTTTTTCTTCTTATCTGCCCATACAAATAGCATCCGCGATGTCAAGCCACCACCAACTGCTGTGGGCGGGAGTGAGCTGGCAAGAGAATCAGGTGTTGTTGCCGCAAGCAGGTTGATAAAGACAGACGGAACAACATTTGATCCAGATGTCTTTGTTCTGTACTTCCAGGGAAGTTCTTGGCAATCAAACAGATCTGTCAATAACACAAGCATCTTAGTATTCTCTTTTTTCTGTCCAAGGAACGATTCAAACTCCTTTGAGAAGATGCACAGGGAGCTATGCTTAAATGTAGACCCATCAGGCATAAGCTCGTCCGTTGCCCCCACTTCTAAGTCCTGCAACAAGGCTTCCTTTGTCGAAGCATCCGCGCTCGTTATGATCTCTGGAATTTGCGCAAGCATACTCATTGCGTTTGAGATTGCCTGACTCTTTCTTGCTATGCCAGGCTCCGCCACAAATACTATATAGATGTTTGGATATATCTTTATCCTTCCCAATGACAAGAATGTCTTCTTTCGAAGTGCAGATGCTATAACAGAATATGCAGCCCATTTATCAAATATCCTTGCAGGTTCAGTATTCTCCTGATAAATCAAATACGACTCTATCCAGTCCTTCAAATGCCTCATTGTGACCTCGCTCAGATATAATTTTATCTACGTTTTTTAGCTTTTCTATCATGCACTCAAGTTCCTTTATTACATCGTTGCAGTAGAAAATGGCGCCGCGCCCAAAGCCACGAAGTGGTTCGATATTGAAGCTGGCTTGAATCACTATCACAAGATACTTCTTTATCAATACAAAGTTATAATCATCAACTGCCTGGTATATATCATAACCACTTGCCGTTTTTACAACCTTGTACTTATCTCCAGGAGGAGTTATTGTGGCCAGCATCTCCGCAATATTCTGCAGCACAATCCTCTTTCTTTTAAAGTTTGTAACAGCATAAATGTAGGTTGTTACACTGTTTTCAATCTCTTCTGTCATTTGTTTTCCTCCATTCTGGAACGAAATCCTTCATATCGCCCCAAGAATCTCCAATCTTAAAGTCAACATCTATGTAGAAAGTCTCATCGTTGACTGTCAACGGAATTCTCATGCAGTCGAACATCTTCTGTGAACATTCCTCTTCACTTCCCTTTTTACAAGCAACATACATGGCGTCGTGCAGCTGAAGTATGATGCGATACACAGAACCGTATCTGGTGTAGAAGTTAAGCATAGCCTTGTTCAACAGATCTCCAACAGTCGATTGCGGCTTAAATGAGTATGCGCTTCTGAACAGTGAATCCCCCCACCTATCCAGAAATCTATGCTTCCGTCCAAGCAGATTTGTTAGCATTCTGTTTTCTCGAAGCTCTGCTTGGATTCTTTGATACCATACTCTCAAAAGAGGGTTGGCTCTGTGATAAAGCTCCATCAGCTTCTTGGCTTCACTCATCTTAATTCCAAGCCTTGTTGCCAGTACCCCAGGGCCGGCGGCATAGTTTGAGCTATGTCTGATTGTCTTTCCTATGCTGCGTTTATGAGAATCAATAGATTCAAATGGAATCCCAAACATCTCACTTGCTGTTATCTTATGAATATCGTAGGGATCGCGGTCTTTTCCTATCAGTCCATAGGACTTCTGGAACATCTGCTTTAGTCTGTTATCTCCAATAAGGTAGGCAACAACAACAGCTTCAGCCTGAACGTAGTCTGCCTGTATTAGCGTTTCGTCTTCTTCAACTACATACATCTTCCTTGCGATGCGCGGTATGTTCTGGAGGTTTCCACTTCCGTAGGGAAGAATGATTGATCTCGAAGATGACCACCTTCCAAATGACTTCCTTCCTTCATCATCAGTAGAACTCCCCGTTATGTTGTAGCTTGTATGCACAGTATTGTTTGGAGAAAGGTCAATACTTAAAAACGAAGATGAAAGCTTGCTCCATTTCTTATACTCCAGAATCAAATTGAAGATAGGGTTATCAGGAACAAGTATCGAGATCTTCTTAAGAGCCACCGCATCAGCAGAAACAATCTTTGGGTCATTTACTGACTTCCTTTTCTTGTACTGGATTGGAAGTCCAAGGTCAATGTAGAGCAAGTTCTGCAGCTGTTTTGGGCTGTTGTAGTTTATCTCCTTCTTTGTCAACATATTTAGCTTATCAAGAGCTTCCTGCGCCTTCTCCTCCGCTTCTCGCATAAGGTCACTTTGGATCTTTCTGCTAACTTTGATACCTTGCAACTGCATCATCAGGGAAACGTCTATAAGACTCATTTCAAATTCAAACACTTCCCTGACCTTAAGGCGATCCATTTCCTTGTTAAGGATTGGAACAAGAGCTACCGTGTTGCAAACGTCACCTGCGTTGTACAAAGATCTGTTATCTTTTGCAGACCCTTTCCACGGAGGAACATCAAGACAAAGCGAAGCAAGGAAACCCAGGTCTCGCGGCATTTCTGGCCAGCAAGCATGGGCGGCAATAAGGGTATCCATGTAGAGGTTTTTAACCAAGATGTGGTTATTGTGCCACAATACTCCCTTGTCAAATGGCGCGTTCTGCATAACTACTGGCTTCTTATCAATCAAGAATTGCAGCGCCGTCCACAGCTTTACCTCATCTCGTTCGGGCATCGCAGCCACATGGCCATTGAGAATCCTTACACTCATTGCAAAGTCTTTGCTGTGCGAAACTCCAATGATGTCTATATGAGATCCAGGCTGTACGGTCTCAATATCAATCCCTACATACTGAACATCAGGATCGTTAGCGATATTCATGCAGTAATCAATGAAGTTTCCTACAGGAGCATCTGGAATGAGTATCCTGTTATCCTCCGGCATACCTGGAAACTCCGAGTGTCTTGCAGCTTTTCGCAGATCCATTACTGTCGGAAAGAACAGCTTCCATTCATGGTTGATTGCTTGTGGATGATACGTTGCAAGTACCTTTACTCCCTCAACAAGTGAGCAAGGAAGAACATATCCCCTGAACTCAGATATTTTCTTCTCCCCTGTAAGTGCCCAAAGTGCTGTGTTTCCAAGCGCAACCACGACGTTTGGTTTATAGGTTTCTATATCACTCTTAAGATGTTGCAACCACTCTCTGAGCTTCGGTCGAGGAATTGTGCATTTAGAATCTTCGAAGTAGAAGCTTATCTTGTTGGCCGGGGGACGCTCCCTCGCAACATTGGTTATAAGACACTCGTATCTGGCAATTCCAGCCTGGCTTAACAAAATGTCTAATGTCTTTCCAGCTGTTCCAATGAAGGGAACTCCGAGCTTATCTTCCTCTACACCAGGAGCTTCTCCAACAAGCATTATCTTTGCGTTTTTAGGACCAACTGTTTTACAGTACAAAATCTTTCTCCTTTCCAAGAACGGTCAAATTTTTTGACAATTCTTTATTGTTCTCACCATCAAGGCACTATCAATTGACTTTCTTTGTTGACATCCATCTCAAGTGGTTCCCCGCACAGTGCACACTCAAACCCGCCCTGTGTTACAAGGTATTGCGCCTCACCAGTAGGACTTTGAAGTTTAGAAAGGAACCTAACCTGGACTCGCGGAACAAAGTAGGTATGTCCGCAACAGCACTCCTTCAACGGAAGGTCATCCATCTTGATCGTCATGTGAAGTTTGTCTATTTGTTTAGTCGCCACTTTCTTTCATCCTCCATTCATAGATGCCGTAAACGGCGAGCAAAGTGTAAACGGAAAATAACGCTCCTTGGGCAGGTATGCCTTTATAGAAGTCAACAACTGCCCAACTTGCATTAGTAAACAGCCATATGTAGAAACAGGCAATGTTCTTTTTGATATTAAGCACAACTCCAAGAAGAGCAAGCGCTGTCAAAAAGTATGTAAAAGCACTAAAACAGGCAGATGAATCAAGCATTTCCCTGTCGCTCCTTCCATCTCTGCATCCGCGTCACAGTAGCTGCGTATGATGTAACATCCTTCTCGCAACCGATGGCAAGAACCTTAAGACTCGCCGCAGCCTCAATACTCGAACCAGATCCCATGAAAGGGTCGAGCATATACTGCCCAGGAAGTGTTGTTCTGCTTATAAGCTCTTTCAAGAGCTGCACAGGCTTTTCAGCCGGATGCATGCGAGCACTTGGATCTACAGTATCAACTTGAATCCAGTCAACTCGTCCCTCCAGAACCAACCTTGCGTTTGGCTTCCTCGCAAAGAGGATAAACTCGTAAGCAGATGAAGGCCACAAAGAAGGCTGATTGTTTTGGCCATGTTGCTTCTTTATCCATACAATAGGACGCTCCCGCACGTTCCATCCTGCCTCTGTCATTATACCTTTCAGCCACCAGAAATGCGACGGTGCACAGAAGACGTAGGCGTGTGCTGTGTCCTTCGTTACTCGGTATGAATGCTTGGCAAGTGTGATTAGCAGCTCCTTTGCGTATCCCTCGCTGTCTTCGTACTTTATACCTGTCGTAGTGAATTCTGCGCCTGTCTCACCTCCGATTCCTATAGCCTGATCAAATACACTTATTCCGTATGGCGGGTCCGTGAGTATCAAGTCAATAGTGGAGTCGGGAATACCTACAATATGATCCTCCATTTTTCTGTTGACTATTACGAACTCACGACTCTGTTTAATAGTTTCTTCATATTTGGCCAGCCCCTCCATCTGCTGCATGACCTTTTCCATTCCCTTCACAGCTTTCTTTATCTCGGACTTTGTTTCAAGCTTTTTGAGCTCTGGGAAGTTCTTAAGCGCGGCGGCAAGCAGAAGGTCTTCAGCAATGGAGGCTTTTGTCTTTCCAACAAGATCAGCTGTCTTTTGAATACTCCAGCCTTCCTTTACTTCTCCCTTCTTCGGAGCGCCAAAAGAAGTCTCCCCATATATGGCTTCCTTAAGGCGATGCAACTCATCCATAGCGAGGATCGCCTCTGGAGCTGTAAGATCTTTGCGCTGAACATTTTCTTCCAGCTCCATCTCCCGCATCCTTAACGGATCGACAGCATCAACGTAGCACACCTTTGCCTTTATCCCTGCCACAATGCAGGCCGCAAGCCTGCGTCCTCCAGCAACGAGCTGATTTTCCCTGTTTATAACTATTGGCTGAAGCTGTCCAAACTTCAAGATTGAATTTGCAAGTTCATCAATCTTACCAAGATCCGTTCTTACCCTCGGAAGTCCTTCCTTAACTTTGATAAGTGAGGGGTCCATCTCAAATATACTCGTCAGGTCAATTCCACTCAATCCGTCCTTATCTCCTTGTTCCTCTTTAACAACCTCAACCATAGCGGCACAATCATCTCCAGTTATCATTCTTCGCTCTCCAACAAGGTATTATTTTCATCAAACAAAATTGCAGCAGAAAGTTCAGAGTCGTCATCTGTCTCCTCAACCTCGCTGCGCTCTTCCTTCAAAGCTTTAAGTGCCCGGAGATCCTTGGCTTTTAACCCAAGAAGTTTCATCAAAAGCTTTTCCTGTTCTGTAAAACTCGTAGTCTCCGGAACCTTTCTGGTCTTAACATTGACTTCACTTTTAAGGTTATACGACCTCAAAACTCTATATTCAGATACAAACGACAGCTTTCCAACAGGGTCAAGAAGCGCAAAATCCTGATATAGTTCTTCAAGCTTCATCTTTGTTTCCCTTCGTGTTTTTAAGTGTAATTATCTTGGCGGCAATAAAGACAAGTGCACCATACAGCTCCTTGATAGCAGCGTCTACAGGCAACCTTTGGCTTTCGTGTATTTTCTTTACAGCTTGACCGAGCTGGAATGACGGGAAGTTTTCTTCGATCCAAAAGATTGGCTGATCTTCAAATGCCTTTTCGTTGGCATGACGCTCTTTGCCCTTGCCCTCAGATGCCTGATAAAACGCAGCGTCGAATACGTCTTTTAACTTTGTATAAGACATCTTGTTTCCTTTATGCGAGGGCAACAGGGAGGTTTTGGTGTTGCAAGCAGACACGCATGCACCATACCCTCCCTATCACCCGTGTTGTTTAAGCTTTAGAACATGGTTGACTTCGTTACCTTCTTGACATCATTGAATACTTTTCCTTCCCACTCACGAGTCTGGATAACCAGGTTGACTTCGGTGCCGATCCACTGCTGCTCCATCAAAGCTTTCATGATGACCTGCGGAGTGCTCATGTCAATTCCCACAGTCGAGGAGAACTGTTTAAGCATATTGATTTTGGACTGGCGCTTCGTCGTCCTTCCGCTCGAATTGAGCTCATTCTCGTCACCAGGTCTGGGAAGCCAGTTTCGGAAGAAGATTGTAGCACCATCGACAGGAGTCTCTCCATCAGACATATACCCTCCGTTGTCGTGCAGAGTAAACTGCCATACGATGGCTTGCTGTTCTGAATCGAACTTTACTGATGTAGCAGAGGCGTGATAGGTTCCGGCAGGAATCAGCGGTTCAGGTTTATACTCGTTATCAACATCGAAGTCAACGTCAATGTTAATGTTGTTCTGATCGTCATTAAAGGTTCCGGGGAAATCATCATTTTCAGCCATTTTTGTTCATCCTTTCGTTGTCTTTGTTTGTTGTTAGTCTTTTGTCGTTTCACTTCTTTGTTTCTTTCTTCTTTGTTCCTCTGATATAAGCCATCACTTCGTTGTAGTCATTCTCGATCATATCAGGAAGCAGTCTTTGTTTTCCACTGAGTCGAGATCGTGCTTTGTTCCATCCGATCGGAACAGTTTGCACAAACCACTTTGTTTCTCCTCCCTCCTTTCTCACACTATGATAGTAAACTTCATCAAAGTAAGCCGGAATTTTGGTTGAAAGCTGGCCAGTCAACATTGGCTCAACTCCAATTATATTTCCGCTCTCTTCGTCCCTAATCACGTTAAGGTGCGCAATGAAGACAATGTTAGCCTTCATGTCAAGTATCTGACGAAGCCGCCCCTCTATAAGGTTTTTAACCATCTGAAAGTGGACATTCCACAGGGGGCCGCCGGCGGGGTTCCTCTTTGGATCAAGCTGCAAGCTCCGCTCCATCGCCAGGTCAGTCATTCCGCTCAAATCATCAACTATGACTGTCTTATACTTTCCCTCGGCAACGTCCTTCCTTACCTGCATCAAGGTCTTTTCAAACTGGACCCACCCTGCAGGACCGAGTGGGAACTGATCATAGTCAAAGTCTAACCCCCTGTATCCGACTATGCCGTTGGAGAAGTCAAAGATATATCCTGGTGTAGGAAAGGTGCCTGCAAACACAGACTTTCCTGTTCCTGGCTCCCCGACTGACATCACCTTCAAAAACTCTGTGTCCACAGTTACATCCTTCGCTGATGGCATTTATTCGCCCTCCTTAATTTTCTGTTGTTTTCCTGTTAAGCTTCTTCCATGACATCCCAGTAGTCAACATGGAAGCCCTCCGTTACTGTTTCTTCCAGTGGTCTATTCTGCTCACATAGTTTTGTATAGCTGCAAGGTCCATACTGGTAGCATGAGTCAAAGTTCATAGGAAAGCAGTTTGTGTCCATTGCCCTTTGAATATCGGAGGCTGTTGTGATGAACAACTCCTTCCATCCAAGCAAATCCTTTTCGCTGTAAATCTGTGGAATCCTCGCGAAGTCGGTTGAAACTTCACCATACTCCCCGGTCTTTTTGCTCTTATACGCACTAACATAGGCGATAGAAACAAGACAGCCATCCGTAACGAACTTGAGCGCTTCCTTCCCTGCATATGAGTAGCCTATAAGTTGACCAGATCTGTTTAGTCTTGCAGCTTGTGTTGAAATGTTTTGAGATGTTGTTTTGAAATCAAGTATCCAATTTGAGTGGTTCATTTCTATCTGAAGGTCAATCCTTCCAGTAAAGAACAGGCCGCCTTCTATGGCTGTGAGCAACACTTCTTGCTGCTTATCTTCCGGCATCATCCTACATTTAAACTTTGTTTCAGTGGCCAGTATCTTTATGAACTCCTCATCCTTTGCAAAGAATGAAAGGTAGTGAACGAATGCTTTGCAGCAGGCATCAAATGTGCGGTAGTCAGGAATGAAATTTTTCTTTTCTGTTTCGGCATCCCAGCTTTTCCTTCCGTTCTCAAGTGCTGCTGAAATAGCAAGCTCCTTATTCCCCCATCCATTCTCTGCAATGTAGCGGTAGTATCCTTCCATCATTCCGTGCCATGCAACTCCGTACCTGATAGCACTTGATCCGTAGTCAGACTGAAGACCTCTTATGTGCTGCCAGTAATACTTCCTCTTGCAGGAACGGAAGCATGAGGATTTAGTGTTGTCAAGTTCCATTACTCGACCTCCGGCTCCTCTACATCAAGAACAGATTCGTTTTTGAGCTGGGCCATAACTCCGGCAAAGCTTACGTGATCGTCAGTCCACCCGATGTCTCTAACATAGCCAGAGACAGTTGGCGCGGAGTTTGATGCAATTCTGTATTCCAGAACAACATACTGTCCAGGGAATTCCGTCTGGAGTTTTTTGAAAGCTTCTTTGAAATTCATTTGTAGCTCCTTTCATATAATCGAAGAGCGTTTATAGGGAAGGAGCCGGGCAGGGAGGTAGGCGTCTACCCGGCTCCTTATGAAGGGCCTTACGGGGGATGAAGCAAACTACGCTTTGATAAGGCCCAGTTTCTGCATGAGGGGAAGCAGAGCCTGCTGCTCGTTGGCAGACAGCGCTTCGAACTTGTCCAGCAGACTCTTCTTGGTGATCTTCTCTCCCGCAGGCTGGCGGCTGGACCATTCACCCTTCTTCAGCGTTGCCCAGGTTCTCTGGATCGCATCAAGGCACTCATCAACCGTATCGCAGGAGGCCACGCTATCCCCAAGCTTCTGGCTCAGTCCGTGCATAACCAGGTGGGATTTGATTTCATTATTGAGTTCGTTGACATTGTAGACGAGGACGTGTTCTCCCATAGTAATTGTAAGGACATCCCCATCAATAGACTTGCTCATTTTCTTCCCTCTCGCCATTTTGAATCTCCTTTCTTTTAGCTTTTGTTTTGTTTGTGTTAGAATTGTCAAATTTTTTGACCCATCTTAATAAGCAATAGTTTCTTTACAAATGCCCTCCTTTCATTTAGTTTATGTTCATGTCTTTGTGCTTTGTTGGTATTGACGAGTAGACATCGCGCTCGGCGCGAGCTGATCCGTAATGCCTTCCCTCCTCAGCACTTTGATAATCCAATTTTAGCTGTTATCGCAGTCTAACCTTGCCTTCTGCTGTCTCGCCTCAACATCATAGTAATCAAGTGCATCAGCGTGCCTACTGACAACATCGGCAATATAGGATTTTATGGTGACTCCCAGACGGGCAGCCTCCATCTTGATCTTTACGTATTTGTCCGCATCTATTGCGGAGTTGAAATACACTTTCATCTTCTTGTCACCCATTTGTCCCTCCATATTTTGTGCAACTTATCCGGTTTCATGAACAGTTGAAACGATCTTTCGTTTTGTTTTGATTGAATCATATCATACATTTTCATAGTTGTCAAGTAAAATTTTACAGAAAACGTAAAGTTTTTTATAGTTGTTTTTGATCCATATCACCCTTAAAATACTCCTTTTCCTCGTCTTCTGTAAGTCCCCCAAGGCAATCCTCGATCTCTTCTCTGCTCAAGCCATCTTTCAGCATCAAGTTAAGCATACGCCTTCGTTGCGGATCTATTTCAATCTCCTGATATGAGCCGTCCGGGTTTCTCATGATACCTTTCAGCGGTGCTCTGGCCTTCCTTTCAACTACAACCCAGAACCTCCCGTCCTTCCTGACTCCGTTGATCACAAGCTGCAACGCCAGGGTAGGCTCTATCTGTGCGAATCTTGCACGCTCCTCTTTTAGCTCATTCACGAAAGCTGTTCTTTCAGGTTTGTCCATTACCTGGATCATAATAGATTGCCCGATCTCCAGCTTCTTCGCTTCTTCAAACCACGTCTCTGAGAGTTCGCTCATTTTAGATCCTCACTAACGCAGTAATCAACCTGGAAATCAGGTCCTCTTTTTCAAGGGATTGCAGATAAGCTCTGCAGTGAGAACACAGGTTGCAGTTCCTTCTTGTAGATCTATCAGGTGTTCCGTTATTGTTTGACTTTCTTGAAACAAGACCTGTCCCATCAGCGGCAGGAACCATTTCGAAGATTTCAGATGTTACGCTTCCACAGGTCGAGCAATCGTAATAGATTTGTAAGACGTATGGCTTCAAAGTTGTCTTGTGTGTGAAGGTGTACGGTTTTCCTGCAAACTTTTTCTTTGGCTTCTCAAAATTGAGTTTCCCCATTAGTGTTTCAAACAATGCCGCTTCTTCCTCTGTTAAAAGTGAAAGGTCTATAAGCATATCATCCTCCTCCTCTCTATTAGGTGCACTGCAGAAAAATGAAAAAGGCAGCAAAGACAAGCAGAACAAACAATATGTCAGAAATCACAATTCGCACGATCTTATTCTTTCTTTCGTCACTCATACTTTTCAGTGTCCTTTCTTTCACTCGTAATTTTCTTTGTGCTGTAGTGGTCAATAACTGCCGCAGCACTCCGATACAGGCCCTTATTGTAATAAGACAAGAATTTGTTTACTGCGTATTCTGAATCAAGCACGTATTTGCAGAACTTGTCATTAATGATTACATCAACCTCCCACACTCCGAAGAAGTCAAGCGTCGTAGACAGCAGCTTCATGCTTAACTTTTCCTTCTTCATCTCTGTTTCCCCTTTCGTTTTACTCCCACGTCAGAATCAAGTTTTGTCAAAATTTTTGACAATTCTTTCATTCATCCGGGATAAAGGTTATCGTAGAAAAGCGAAGGCAGTCAGGACAAAGCCTGTTGCCTTTCCATTCGCTCTTGAATTTTTCTCCGCATCGCAGACACGCCATTGACTTAGTAGTTTTCGCCGCTACTTTTCTCTTGTATTTTCGCCTCTTCCTGGCTTGCGTGGCTACGCTATTGTTTAATCCATATTCTTTGTTACCCATTGCTTTCACGCCTTAATCATCCTGTAGTACAGTGTCTTCTTCAAAGTCCTCTATCCACTCGTAGAATTGTTCTTCATACCGTTTTTCCTGAAGCCTTTCCCATTCACGTGCTTTTCTGCTAAACTCCACATCATTGTAAGCGTCTTTCGGATAGTAACTCATCTCCCTTTCACCTCCATTTTCTCTTCCCTTTCTTTTATTTCTTCAATCAGTTCCTTTGGAACAACAGTCTTTTCATAATCGTCAAGCCAAGACCATTTCAACATTTTGACTTTTCTGGCGTACAAGACATTTCTGCTTGATGCCCATGCTCTGTATGGAGATCCAAGAGAAACGCAGGGCAGGAAAAGCTCAGATGCGCTCAACGATCTAAACTCATCAATGGGGCAGAATCCACACAAACTCACGTCCTCTTTATATACCGAGATCTTCGTAAGATATGCAACTTCACAGGCTGGACAGAAGTTCGTGTAGATGCTACTCCATTCTGGTTTATCTCGCAAATCCCCAGCTTCCTTCCAAAGCCTTCTGTTTTCGGCTCGAAACATTTCAAACTCTTTTTTCGTCATCCTCATTCACCTTTCTCTGCCTCAATGCCGGCAGGTCCACAATTACACCTTCATACAGTTTTAGCCAGGACCACCTTGCGCTACCTATTGCGAGAGCTGCCTTACGATCACTTGAAATAATCCACTTCCTATGGAGAGACATCTTTCCAGTGCAGTATAACTCACCTTCCTCCTTTGCCGATATTCTGAATGAGTCGATAGGACAATACTTGCAGAAGTCTGTATCCTCTATACCAAGTTTTTGTAAAGTTTTGAACGTGTCACGGGCAATTTGGCACGCGGGGCAGCGAAGGGCATAGCGTTCTGCCCATGCTGGTTTTTCGTTGTGCTCTGCTACATATTTCCAGATTCTACGACACTCCTCTCGTAGGTATTTAAACTCCTCTTTAGTCATTTTATCCTCCACTCCTCTATCAAAATCTGTGGTTTAAGCCATCTTACCGTTAAATGATGACTGGAACTTCTCGACGGCTTGCCGTACATCTTTAAGATCCCTCAACATCTTCTTAAGATCTTTGTTTTCCTTTAAGATGTTGTCTACACCTTTCAGCAGATTGACAACAGCGGTGTTCAATTCTTTGGCGAGGACTCTAACCTCTGATGAAGAGATGACTGATCCGGAGTTTACTGCAAGTCTTTTTTTTCTTTGCCACACAAAGTTTATGATCGCCTTATCACTTCTAATCGCGTCGCCATTCCATATTTGCTTATTTACCTCCGCTGCTATTTCGCTATAGCTGTGCTCTCCTTTAATCATGTCTTCGATTAAGTCAATTTCTCGCTTTTTATACCGGATGACTTTTCTTTCTGTCATTTTCTTCCCTCCTTCCAGGCCTTTCCTTTACCGGACAGCCATTTTGACGCCTGGCGCCTTGTTACAGGAACTCCGGCACGCTCACAGGCGTTGATGAAATTCTGATTCTTTGCGCTCAAAAAGTTTCTGACCTTAAACTCTTCCTCTTTTCTCATCAGCTGTGTTGTCCTCCTTTAAATGTCTTGCCCTACCCGCCCTCCCTTAGCAAGACAATCATTTCCCTTGTGTTTTTACCTGCTCTTCCTCGCCGTGAACTTCTTGAGGACAGTTCTAACATTCTTCGCTTCCGGGTGTCTCCATCCGGTGATGTTGTTGAGGATGTAGAGACACTGCACACGAAGCTCCTCTCCGGACATTCCAAGTCCCATGCGGCAATATCCCACTGCATAGTTAAGAGACTTTGGATAACTCTTACGATCCGAGAGGATCACTCCGATAGCATCATGCACTTCGCGGTCCGTTACTGATTTTACAGCGTTCTCCATGTTGTGACCTTTCTTCCCTTCACCCTGGGAGCCGGGGGATTATTCTTCTTTATCCGTTCTGAAGTCAATGACCTTGAAATCAACCTCGCCGTGGTAAATCTCTTCGTTGAATTTAAGGGAAAGGTTCGCGGCCAATTCTAACAAAGCATCATCCTTCAATTTACATTCCCACAGAGGATGTATCCTTCCACGAATAGGAAATATAGTGGAAGACATCACTATGACGACGTCTGCCTCAAATTTTTCCAAAGCCAATTCATTCATTTTCCAAGCCTTCATTTTGTCAATCCTCTTTCTCTTGTTCAGGTTTTACTTTCCAAATCTCTGCAATGACGAATCCTGTCGGAATTCTCTTTTCTGTGTCTTCGAACAGGCCCGATGCGAGACACGGTTTAACAAGGATGGCATTTTCAGACCATACCTTGACAATGATTTCGTCTTTTTCAAGTGGGATTTCAGGGATGTTACAAGTAAGGGTTGCGAAAGGCGCGCCGTCTATAACATCATAAAGACATGCTGCGGGGCGGCCGTTATAGTAGGTTTCGATACTAAATTCCACGTCGTAGGTTTGGTTAAAAGACCTAACCTTGAGGCGCTTTCCTTCAAGGGCATTCTTGATAAACATATAGTTGTTCTTAATGTCGAAGGTGTCTCTTTGTTCAGCTTTCATTTGTTCACCTCCCTTTTAAAGATAACAACAACCTTTCCAGGGCGCGGTCTGCGCGGCGTTATTCTGTTAGGCGGAGGCGGGACTCTGTATATCCACGTCTTTTTGCTCTCGGCTAACTTGAACTCTGATTTAGTCAGTTCTGTTTGCATCTTGGCTCTCCTTTCTCTTGCTTACTTTCTGCAAATCCTGCGG
>ERZ795050.3364-NODE-3364-length-15950-cov-4.090532_pt1 | contig 15950 bp, 13 predicted proteins | sample MGYA00375134_ERZ795050 | MGnify/ENA primary metagenome ERZ795050 (study PRJEB30179, sample SAMN05720221) | activated sludge metagenome | isolation source: Anaerobic digester | place: Japan | collected 2015-05-26 ... | reverse complement strand
CTCCTTTCTCTCCTGGAGGGTGTTGACGTAGTCATCCTTGAATATCTCTACCAGGGGGTCTCCGGCGGCGACCTGTTGGTTGTCGTTTATGAATACCTTGACGACGCGCCCCCTGACCTCCGGCGCGACGGGTACGATGGTCCCGGTAACGTAGGCGTCGTCGGTGGTTTCGCAGGAGAGCGACCGCACGAAGGCGACTGCCCCGTAAACACTCCCCGACAAGACCAGAACGATGACCAGTATCCTGTAACCCCATTTCTTCGTGATACCGCCGATCGGTATCCGGTACTGCCATTTCCTCATGTATGTTCCCTCTGCCGTTACTCTTCGCCTCTTTCCGGCACCTGCGCCAGATAGTCTTCTATGTTCTTGAAGAGTTTCTGCAGCAATTCTCTCAGGACCTCGAGGTCCCTGTCGCTCATCCCTTTGTACCTGAATCGCCTGTGCTCGAGCACCAGGGACGTCAATTTTCTTTCGAGTGTCCGCCCTGTTTCGGTCAGGTAGATCCTGAATGAACGTTTGTCTCCCGCGCTTCGCCGCTTTTCGATCAGCCCCTTATCTTCCAGCCGGTGGAGGATCCGCGTGATATTATGCCGGTCTTTCAGCATCTTTTCGGCGAGCTGGCACTGATTCATCCCCTCTTGCTCGCGCAGCCTCGCCATGACATTCCACTGTTCGGGCGTCATGTCGACGTATCCGCCTTCCTGGAAGACCTTCCGGAGCATGGCATCCGCCTTCATACGGACGCGATAGACCCAGTGGCTGGGTGAACTGTCGAAGGATAAGGGGTCGCTTTCCTGGGGTTGAAGTTCTTTATTCATCGCCATGACATCCCGTCGCAGTGTAATATTGTTGTCGGAGCAACAAATGGCGGGCACTATAAGTCGAGTCGTCATTCCTGTCAACAGTTTTTTTCGAAATTACCTCGGCATGAGTTATTGACATCGATACCAAGGTGTGTTTCCCTATGGATGCGCCCTGTGACAAGGCGGGTGGGATGCCTGGTCGGATATTTGGGATATGAGGGCATTAAATGGATAGAAGGTGGTCATGGAATGCAACGTTAAATTCGGAGGAGAGGCCGGTCACGGCTTGCTGACCCTGGAACTGGAGCTGACGGAACGTCTCTCCAGGATCGGCTGCCGTTTTTTCGCAACGAAAAATTACATGTCCCGCATCCGCGGCGGCCACAATTTCCACATGGTCCGGATCGCCGAAGGCCCGGTACACGCCCTGAGCGGCGATCCCTGGGACGTGGTCATTGCCTTCGACGAGGAGTCCGAACGTCGGCACCGGGCTACGCTTCAGGGAAAAGGGATTTTTATCTCGAAGGACGGGATCCAGGAAATAGAAAAGACCGCCCGGGACGCCTTCGGCGACGTCAGAGCTACCCATTCCATACTGGTCGGTGTCATTCTCTCGATCATCGGATACCCCCTGGAAAAGCTGATGAGCGGTGCGGACACCGGCGCTTTCAACTATTGGCTGAAAGGATACGAGACGGCGGACCGGTGGTCCCTGAGCGGAGCCTTTCCTGTTACGCCACGGGCCAAGACGGCCTATCGATTCGACGGGAACCAGGCCCTGGCCTTCGGGGCGCTCCTCGGCGGCTGCCAATTCATGGCCGGCTATCCGATGACACCCGCCTCTTCGATCATGAACTACATAGCCCAAGCCTCTTTGAAGATACCCGTGCATTTTGAACAGGCGGAAGACGAGATCGCGGCGATTAACATGGCCCTCGGCGCCTCTTATGCCGGCGTCCGCTCCATGGTCGCCACCTCCGGGGGCGGATTCGCCCTCATGACCGAAGGGGTCTCCCTGGCGGGCATGACGGAAACCCCCATCGTCATCATAGAAGCCCAGCGCCCCGGCCCGTCCACGGGGCTCCCGACCAGGACCGAACAGGGGGACCTGAATTTCGTTCTCCACGCCGGACACGGGGAGTTCCCCCGCGCCGTCTTTGCGCCCGGCTCCATCGACGAGGCCGTTGCCGTGGCCCGAAGGAGTTTCGACCTTTCCGACAGGTACCAGGCACCCGTCTTCATCCTCACAGACCAATACTTCGCCGATTCGATCCAGCTTATCGAGGAGGCGCCCGCTCTGGAACCGCAGCGCCGGGATTATGGAACCTTCGGTGCTTCTTACAGGCGCTACGCCCTAACCCACGACGGCGTCTCGCCCCTCGCCTGTCCGGGAGTGGGCGCGGCCGTGGTCAAGGTAGACTCCGACGAGCACGACGAAGAAGGCACGATCACTGAGGATCTTGACCTGCGTATCCGCATGGTGGACAAGCGGCTGCAAAAGCTCAGCGGTCTCGGGAGAGAGGTTATCCCCCCTTCATTCTTCGGTGACAATACGGCGGATGTTCTCTTGGTCTGCTGGGGCTCCAACAAACTTATCATGAAAGAGGCCGTCGAGAGATTGAACCGCAGGGGCAGGAAGGTCGGCGGTCTCCATTTCAGTCAAGTCTATCCCCTCGACGGCGACATGACCGCCGGTTTCGACTTGGCCGGAAAGACCGTCGTATGCATTGAAAACAACGCCACGGGCCAGTTCGCAGGGCTCCTGAAACGCGAATTGGGTGTCACTGTTTCGCACAGGATCCTCAAATACAACGGGGAATGCTTCACGGTCCGGGAGATTTGCGACCGGGTTGTGGCATTCATGGAGGGATGACAATGGCTCATGCAAAAGACATCGCTTGGTGTCCGGGCTGCGGCAACTTTCCCATCCGCGCGGCCCTGGAAGGAGCCCTCAAAGAACTGGCCCTGCCGACTGAAAAGGTCGTTCTTACATCGGGCATCGGCCAGGGTGCAAAGATGCCCCACTATCTGGACGCCCACTTCTTCAACGGCCTTCACGGCCGCTCCGTACCGCTCGCCGCGGGCATCAAGATCGTCCGGCCCGATCTGACGGTCATCGCCGTTTCCGGGGACGGCTGCATGTATGGGGAGGGCGGAAACCATTTCGTCCACGCGATCAGGAAAAACCTGGACATCACCATCCTGACCACGGACAATCAGATATTCGCCTTGACAAAGGGTCAGAGTTCACCGACCACGGACGCAGGGGTCAGAAACGCCTTCGACCCCCAGGGCAATCCTCATCGTCCCCTGAATCCCTTGTCACTCGCCATCGCTCTGGGAGCCCCCTTTGTCGCCCGCTGCTTTGCCCGAGAAAAAGACCATCTGAAGGAAACGATCAAGGAGGCGGTCCGTTTCAAAGGAACTGCCCTGATCGATATCCTGCAGCCCTGCGTCAGCTTCAACAAGATCAACACCTACCAGTGGTACGGTGAGCGGGTCTTCAAGGTCTCCTCCCCTGCCGCCGATCGCTTCGAGGCCATGAAGACGGCGGAGCTGTGGGGAGACCGCATCGCCATCGGGATCATCTATCGCAACGACGGAGCCGAGGTGCGGGAAGGGGCCGACGTTTTCCGCAGACCGGTCTCCCGCGAATCGATGGAGCAGCTTCTTCAGGAGGTTCATGCCTAGCCCTTTGCCGCGGCCCCGGTCCGACCGGGGTCATCTTTTTTTCCTGTTCATCTCCAAGAATTTATATTACAAATCTTACCTTAGCGAAGCGGCTGTCCGCAGCCGCGGCCATCTCAGAACGTCAGGAGGAAGGTTGGAATGAAAGGCAAGAGAGTCAAGGAAAGCACCGTTGTTATGGCTCAGCAGATGAACCCGCAGGATGCGAATCCGGCAGGTAATGTCCACGGCGGTGTGATCATGAAACTCATCGACACTGCGGCGGGAGCTGTTGCCGTCCGTCATGGCAGGACAAATGCCGTGACTGCCTCCATCGACCGGCTGGACTTTCACCATCCCGTTTTTATCGGCGATTTCCTGACCCTGCGGGCCAGTCTGAATCTTGTGGGGAAGACCTCTATGGAAGTGGGTGTCCGGGTGGAATCCGAGAACCTCAAGACCGGCGAGCGGCACCATACGGCGTCCGCCTACATGACCTTTGTGGCACTGGACGATAACGGCCGTCCCGTGCCGGTGCCCCCGCTGATTCTTGAGACCGACGATGAGAAGCGGCGGAACCGGGAGGCGAAAGCCAGGCGTAGGACCCGCCTTGCAGAAAAAACCAAGGAAAAAGAATGCCAGTTGAACGCGACCGGCTGCGATCTGGACTGACAAAGGCAGGCGTGTTCAGCAAGATGACCCGGCAGAAAGGGGTTTTGGGTTCAGGGGGGCGGGGAGCCGCTTTCCGCCGATTCCTTCCTGATCAGGTACAGGGCAGCTCCGCCGACCATCATCAGCAGGCATAGTATCTGGCCCATGCTCAGGGATGCCGCGATGAAGCCGAGCTGCTCGTCGGGTTCGCGGAAAAATTCGATAAAGAAACGGACGAGGCCGTATCCGACGATGTAGAGAGAAAACAAGTAGCCGTCGAAGGGATTTTTCTTCCTCAGGCTCCACAGGACGGCAAAGAGAGCCACTCCCTCGAACAATGCCTCGTAGAGCTGTGACGGGTGTCGCAGTCTGTGGTACGGGTCGAGAGGAAAATACATGCCCCAGGCGACCGAGGTGGCCCGCCCGTAAAGCTCGCCGTTGATGAAATTGCCGATCCTTCCGAAGGTGTAGCCCAGAGGGGCGGCGGAACTCACGAGGTCGGAAAGCTTCCAGAAATCCGTTTTGTACCGGTTGCAGAAGACAATGGCGGCCGTGAGCACTCCTATGACGCCGCCGTGGTATGACATCCCGCTTATCCCGACAAAGCGAAACCCGTCCGAGAATTCGAAAGGCAGTATTATCTCGAGCGGGTGCCGCAGATAGTAAGCGGGGTTGTAAAAAGCGACGTATCCCAGCCTGGCGCCGATGATAAGGCCCGTGATGGCCCAGATGAAGAGATTCTGGATGGTTTCGCTGGAGTAAGGGAGGCCTTCGTTCTTGACCCGGTAGATCACGAGGAAATAGGTTACGAGAAAGGCAACGATGTACATCAGGCCGTAATAGCGAAGCTGGAAAGACCCTACCTGAAACAGGTAAGGGCGGATGTGCTCGGGTATGTGCTGCCAGAGGGCGATAAACTGTTCCACCGGGTTCCTTTTTAGTACGCCTCGCCTTTCAATCCCTCGACATAATGCTGCGCCGCAACGCCGGCAATCGCCCCGTCACCGCAGGCCGTGACGACCTGCCGCAGAGGGGTGTTGCGGCAGTCTCCGCAGGCAAAGATGCCCTTTGCCGAGGTATTCATACGGGGGTCCGTTACCACGTAGCCGTCCCGGTCCAGCTCGACAACCCCGCGCAGGAAGGCCGTGTTGGGGTCGAGGCCGATGAAAAGGAAGACACCGTCCACCGGGAGCTCCCTCTTCTTACCGGGGTCATTCACGTCACGGATCACCACGGCCGTGACGGAGTCGTCTCCTTTTATCTCCTCGACGACGGAGTTCCAGGCGAATTCCATCTTCCGTGAGGAGAGACACCTCTCTTTGAGTACCCCCGCCGCCCTGAGTCGGTCCCGACGGTGGATGAGGGTAACCTTCTTCGCGAAATTGGTCAGGTAAACGGCTTCCTGGGCCGCCGCATCCCCGCCTCCGACGACGGCGACGTTTTTGTCTTTGAAGAAGGGCGCGTCGCAGGTGGCGCAGTAGGATATCCCCCGGCCGACGAACCTTTCTTCTCCCGGCACCCCCAACTTCCGCCAGGATGTTCCCGTCGCGACAACGACGGCAAGAGCCCGGCGGCGTTTGTCTCCCGTGGTTACCTCCCATCCCTCGACCCCGGCGAGGTCGCATTTCCCGAGAGAGGTCACCTCTGCCTGGGCGATTTTTGCGCCGAATTTTGCTGCTTGATTCCTGAATCGCTCGACCAGGTCGAAGCCCCCGATGCCCTCCGGGAATCCGGGATAGTTCTCCACGTGCTCCGAGAGGGAAATCTGGCTCACCGTGGACGCGCCTTCGACCACGAGTACTTTGAGGCCGGCCCTGGCGGCGTAGAGTCCGGCGGTGAAACCGCCGGGGCCTCCGCCGACGACGATGACGTCATGGGCATCTTCAGGCATCCGATAATCGGTCATGAGCCTTTTTCTCCTTCACTGAACTTTGATGGACTCGTAAAAAGTCGAGAATTACGCGTTTCGTCATTCCGGCGAACGCCGGAATCCAGTATATTCAATATGTTCTGGATGCCCCCGTATCGAGTACGGGGCAGGCTTAATCAAGTCCGGCATGACGTTTTTGGACTTTTTACGGGGACGTCAACTTTGGGGATTACCGCGAAAGATGGGAAAAATTCCTCTTCACCAGTCTTCCGTGGGGTCTACTTTTAAACAATATCTCTTCAGATTTCAAATTAAATCGGCAGAGCCAGCGTTTCCGGGTCTAGTTTTTGTGGCCCCGTTTCCGGTAATATGGTATAAAAAAAGAGTTTTTTCGCGCGAGGAGGCTCCGGTGAGGCTGGGATACCACCTGAAGAGATACCAGGACCTGATGGCCGCTCTTATCATGGGAGGCGAGATGAATGTCCGGGAATCCTGGAGCAGGGAGCAGCTTCTCCTTTTTCAGGAGCAACGGTTGCAGTTCCTCGTGCATTTCGCCCGTCAGCGTTCCCCCTTTTATCGCGAGGCCTACAGCGCCTTCCCCGACGCGAGGCCTGTCCGTCTCGCCGAACTGCCCATCATCACCAAAGAGACGGTCATGGAGAACTTCGACCGGTTCGTCACGGACCCCCGCCTTAAGTTGTCCGACCTTTATGAGTACATCGAACGGAATAAGCAGGATAACTACTACCTGGGGAATTATGTCGTCCTGACGACGGCGGGCACCTCCGGGCTCAAGGGTGTGTTTGTCTACGACCGGAAATCGTGGCGTTCGATCATCGCCGCACTTACAAGGGCGGCGTCCTTTATGGGGCTCTCCTACGGGCGGAACACAAAGGTGGCTACCATCGGGGCCGGCAGTCCCAATCACCTGAGCAACCGTACGGCTGTCAGTATAGACGTCGGCCGCCGCAAGGTCCTACGTCTTGACGCCACCGCGCCATTCGCTAGTATCGTGGCGGCGCTGGACGAATTCAAGCCCGATTATCTCAAGACCTATCCTTCCGTCGCCGCCCTCCTGGCGGAGGAGCAGATGGGCGGCAGGCTGGACATCCGTCTCCGGGCCGTCCTCACCGGCGCGGAGGTCCTCACGGAAGACCGGAAACAGAAGATTCAGCAAGCCTGGGGGGTCACCCCTTTCGATTCTTACAGCGCCACGGAAGGCATCATGGCGGCGGAGTGCGCCCATCACCAGGGGAAACATCTCTTCGAAGACCTCTGCATCGTGGAGGTCGTGGATGACGAGAACCGGCCTGTCCCCGATGGGGCACCCGGACAGAAGATCCTCCTGACCAACCTCTTCAACTTCGCCCAGCCGTTGATACGGTATGAACTGACCGACATGGTCACCCTGTCGCCGGAACCGTGTCCCTGCAACAGGCCCTTTCGTCTGATCAGCGTCCTCACCGGACGGCGCGACGACGTCCTTTACTTAGAGGGACCGGACGGCCGCCCCTCCCCTATCCACTGCGTCCATTTTCACAGTTCGTTGCAGGAGTTGAAGGAAGTCAGGGAATATCAGGTCATCCAGAGGCAGGACGGGCTTCATGTCCGCGTAGTGGTCCAGGAAGGGGCGTCGCGGGAGGCGGCTGCGTCAGCAGTACGGGAGGCCCTCCTCAATATGTTTGCCCACGCCGAGGTACGCGCTCCGGCCATTCATGTCCATTTCGTGGACTGGATCGAAAGAGACCCCGCCAGGATGGGCAAGGTCAAGCTCGTGATGTCGGAGTTAACCGCCTGACCGTGCTAACGGTCATCCGTCCCTTCCCCTCAGGAGGTTCACAAACCGCAGGTAAGGACGCATCTGGGGGGTGCCGCCGCCTTCGGAGATGACCTGCAAGGTTTTTCCTGTGTCGGAGACGAGCGCCCCGCCGAGATGGGTCACCGGCGTTCCGGCGAACACCTCGAGGCAAAGAGGCGTAGAGGGACCCAGGACCGCCACATGCCGGGGGCTTCCCAGTTCCTTCAGTGTTTCCTCCATCGTGCCGTTCAGGAGCGCCGTGGCCGTGATGACGGCGACCGTACAACTCCTCAGGATCGCCTTCCTTTCTTCTTCGTCGAGGAGCGGCATGCGCGCCGGGTTTCGCTCGATGACGTCGAGCAAGGCCCCCGAGGCCTTTATCTTCGGGACCAGGGGCGGGAAAAACCCCACCATGGCCACCCGGTCAGCGGGCGTCAGGTTCATGAGCTGCAGGGCGTCCTCTTCTTTTCCCCCCCGGATGCCCGTCTGGAGGATGGCGTTTGCGGTTGCAAGTCCGAGGGCGCTCTCTACCGGGTTTTTCGCCTCCAGGAGAAATCTCAGGAGGTCGGCTGCGGAGGAATTCGCCAGCCTTCCGGCGTAGGGGAAGCGCAGGCAGTCGCCGGTGACCCCGCTTAAGAACGTCGCCGCCAGGCCCATCCGGTCCTCGAACACCCGAACGCCGACATAGCAGATTCCGATGCGTATATCCTGAACCGGTGTATCCGCGTCGCCGCAAACTCTCTCGTATATGCGCCTCAGTATCTCGCCCTTTTTCATCGTCGGCCTCCCCCGAGGGTCTTTTGCGGGGGCATCTTAGCCCTTTTCCCCGGACCTTGCAACCGCATCCGTCGGTTCTGCATCCGTCGGTTCTCACGCGGAATTCCTTGACTCCCTGCGGGATCGTCTGTAGGGTAAAACCATCGACTCACCGGTTCTTCGGGGAAGGAGGCTTGAGATGAAGAAGGCGCTTCTCGTGGTTTTGCTGCTTGTCCTCACGGTTTCCCATGTCTATGCCGCCCAGTCCGCGATCACGGAGGCGGAGGGTTACGCCTGCCAGGGGGAGGACAAGTCGAGGAGGCAGACGGAGCAGGCCGCGACGGCCGACGCGAAACGCAAGGCCATCGAGCAGGTCTCCGCGTATGTCACGAGTGAGACGGAGGTAAAGGATTTCACCCTCCAGAAGGACCTGGCCCAGGCCTACTCGCGGGCGACCGTCAAGGTCATCCAGGAGTTGGAGAAGGGGTGGTACCGGGATGCCTCCCTCGGCGATTGCTACCGGATAAAGGTCAAGGCCGAGGTGATCCCCGACGAACAGGAGATGATGGCGATTGCGAAGGGCAAGACGGCGGACGACCCATCGGCGCCGCTTTGCGTCCGGGTCTGGACGGACAAACAGGCCTACGGGGCGGGCGAGCGGGTCAAGGTCTACCTCAAGGGCAACAAGCCCTTCTATGCCACGATCCTTTATAGGGATGCCGGAGGGAAGCTCGTACAACTCCTCCCCAACCCCCACAGGAAGGACAACTACTTCAACGGCGGAGTCGTCTATGAGGTCCCCGCGGGCAACGACCGGTTCGAGTTGGAGGTGGCCCCGCCCTTCGGCGAGGAGCAGGTCATCGTCTATGCGGGCACCACCCCGCCGGGAGACGTAAGTGTAGTGGAGCGGGGCGGGGTGTACGAGGTCAAGACCCGGGCCTCCGAGGTCGGTGAACGGACACGGGGCGTCAAGCTCACCCAAAAACTCAGCGCTGCCGGTGCGGTAGCCGCGGAGTTCTTCGAGGGGAAGGCGACCCTGACCACGGAAGGCAGTAAGCGATGAAGAGACGATTCTGCGAAGTCTTGATTCTTTCTATCATCATTTTAGCGGTGGGGGCGTGTGCAGGGAAGCTGCCGACAGAGCCTACCTTAAGGATCGAGACGGGCATGCATTCCGCTCCCATAACGAGGATCGGCGTGGATGTCGGGAACCGCTATCTTGTCACGGGTTCTAACGACAAGACAGTCCGGGTCTGGGAACTAGCGACGGGGAGGCTCTTGCAGACCCTGAGGCCCCCCATCGGCGGTGTAGATGAGGGAAAGATCTATGCCGTAGCCCTTTCTCCCGACGGAAGGACGGTCGCTGCCGCCGGTCAGACGGGGTATGAATGGGGTTGGAATGTCTCCATCTACTTTTTCGACCGCGCGAGCGGACGGATGATTAAAAAGATGAGCGGACTGCCTCGGGTTATCTCAAACCTCACCTATTCCCGGAACGGAAGGTACATCGTCGCTGGTCTTGTGAGCAAAAAGGGCATCCGGGTCTACCGGACCACCGACTATAGACTTGTTTTGAAAGACAGAGATTATGGAGACTCATGTTACGGCGCCGACTTCGATAAAACAGGGCGGCTCGTGACGACATCGTGGGATGGTTATGTCAGGCTTTATGCCAATGATTTCAAGCTAATCACGAAAGAGGAGGCACCCGACGGAAAGAGACCTCATGGGGTCAGCTTTTCCCCCGACGGCGCGAAGATCGCCGTCGGTTTTACTGATTCTACAAAGGTAGACGTCCTCTCCGGCGAAGACCTCTCCTACCTCTATTCCCCCGACACCGGCGACATCACAAATGGCAATATGTCAACGGTCTCCTGGTCTCAGGACGGAAGTTACCTTTATGCCGGAGGACGGGCGCAAAAGTTTGTGAATGAAGAATTGAAATGCATCACCCGCAAATGGCGCGATGAAGGTAGTGGGGGTTACGTGGACCTACCGGCGGCGGAAAACACGATCATGCAGATTATTCCCCTGCGATCCGGCGGCATCGTCTTTGGCTCCGCCGACCCTGCATTCGGCGTCTTCGATGCCTCAGACCGATTGGCGGTGTACAAAGGACCAGAGATTGCAGATTTAAGGGGTAATCGGGAAGGATTCCTCGTTTCCGATGACGGCGCTACCGTCCAATTTGGCTACGAACGATTCGGCAAATCATCGGCGAGATTCTCCGTATCCGAAAGGCTCCTGGAGCTGAATCCAGGCCCTTCCGATTCGCAGAACTTGAACCCCCCGGTGACTTCAACAGCAGACTTGAATATCGCCGACTGGAAAAATACTTATCAGCCGAAGTTAAGCGGCAGACCATTAAAACTGGAACAATACGAGATATCCCGCAGTCTCACCGTTTCCCCGGGGGGAAAGACCTTTCTCTTGGGGACAGAATGGTATCTCCGCCTGTTCGACGGCGAAGGGACGGAGATATGGAAGGTTTCTATTCCGGATAGTGCAGGGGCCGTCAACGTCTCCGGTGACGGGAAGGTGGCTGTTGCTGCTATTGCTGACGGAACGATCAGGTGGTACCGGATGAAGGACGGGAAGGAGATTCTCGCGCTCTTTCCCCATAAAGACAGGAAACGCTGGGTCTTATGGACTCCCTCCGGTTACTACGACGCCGCCCCCGGCGCCGAGGAGCTCATCGGCTGGCACGTGAATAACGGCAAAGACGCCGCCGCCGACTTCTTTCCCGCGTCCCGGTTCAGGGCCGCCTACTACCGCCCCGACGTGGTGGCGAAAGTCATCGAGACGTTAGACGAGCGCGAGGCGGTAAGGCTGGCCGATGAGGAGTCGGGGAGGAGAAAACAGGCGGTCACCGTCCGGGAAATGCTTCCCCCTGTCGTAACGATAGTGAGCCCTGCCGACGGGGCCGAGGTCTCCATCCCGGAGGTGACGGTCAAGTTCAGCGTCCGTACCCCCTCCGGTGAGCCCGTGACGGCCGTAAAGGCGCTGGTGGACGGGAGGCCGGCGGCCGCCGAGCGCGGCGTGAAGATAGTAGAGAGGGAAGGGGATGTGCAGGAACTCCGGGTCACGATCCCGGAGAGGGACGTGGAGATCGCCGTGATCGCCGAGAATAGGTATACCGCGAGCGAACCGGCGACCGTTAGGGTTAGGTGGAAGGGTGCGCCGAGGGAAGAGTTTGCCGTCAAACCCAGGCTCTATGTGCTCGCCGTCGGCGTCAGTAATTACGCGGACAAGAGCCTGCGGCTTTCCTTCGCCGCCAAGGACGCCCGGGACTTTGTGACGGTCATGGATGTGCAAAAGGGCAGGCTGTACCGGGACGTTGTGGTAAAGGTCATGACCGATGAGGGTGCGACCAAGGACGAGATACTGGACGGCCTCGATTGGCTCCAGAAAGAGACGACGAGCAAGGATGTGGCGATGGTATTTCTTGCCGGCCACGGGGTGAATGACCCGAGCGGGGTGTATTACTATCTTCCCGTCAATGCGGACACGGACCGGCTGAAGAGGACCGGCGTCGCCTTCTCGGACATCAAGAACACCGTCGCCTCCCTTGCCGGTAAGGCCGTTGTCTTTGTCGATACCTGCCATGCGGGCAGTGTCATGGGTGCGCGGAGGGGAGTGGCCGACATAACGGCTGTCGTCAATGAGCTGGCGAGCGCCGAAAACGGCGCCGTGGTCTTCGCCTCCTCTACGGGCAGGCAATCCTCGCTCGAGGATGCGGCATGGGGTAATGGGGCGTTCACCAGGGCCCTCGTCGAGGGCATAGGCGGAAAGGCGGACTACACGGGCAAGGGCAAGATCACTGTGAATATGCTCGACCTCTATCTCTCGGAGCGGGTGAAGGAGCTCACAAAGGGAAGACAGACGCCGACGACGACCAAGCCCCATACGGTCCCCGACTTCCCCATCGCCGTGACGAGGTGATCGAGGCCTCCGCGAAATACGCTGAAGGGTGCTTTTGAAGGAGCGGCCGCCCGGCTACGGTCAGTTATTGAATACGCCTTTAATGCCCTCTACGCCCTTTTTGACACCCTCGGTGCCCGTCTTGATGACGGATTTTCCTATGTCTTTCACCGAAATGCCGAGTTTGTTGGCTACGGCAAGGGATAGCTTGTCGGCGACACCTTCCCTGAGGCTGAACTTCGGGTTGTTTAGGTCACCTTCGAGGACAAAATTCACCGTAATCTCATTTTTATCGTTCTTGAGGGTGGCGACGGCAATCGAGAGCGGCACGCCGCGGAATTTGTTCCCAATGCCGGGGCCGCTCTTGAAATCGAGGTCCCGCAGCAGGGCCCGCCCCGGGGCATGGAGTTTCCGGGCACGGACCTTCACGTCCATGTCGAGGTCGAGAAGTCCCCTGGTTATATTCACCCCTCTCTTCTGGAAGTAAGGCCTAAAGGGGATGATGTCGACATTGCGGACCTCGACCTTCGCTTCGGCATCTTCGATTTTCTCGTCTTTGAGTCTGACCTTCCCCTTGCTCTTTATCGTCCCTGAACTCTTGATGCCCGTGATAACGGCGCCCAGGGTGTACTGCGATTCGCCCCCGCCCGGCGGGAGGGCGACACCTTGAAGCTCTACGTCGATATCCCGCACCTTGATGAAAGCGGATCCCGCCCGCGGTTGCCGGTCGAGATAATCGAGAGAACCCTTTGTTATCAGGACCTTCTTGATAAGAAACGGAGGCAGAGGTTTCTTTTCCTTTCCTCCCTTTCCACCTTCTCCCGCCGGCAGTGAAGGATTTACCAGATTACCCCGGTGGTCTATTTCCATGAATACATAGGGTTCGTTGATGGTCAGGTGTGAGATGACGAAATCCCTTTTCAGCAGGCCTAAAAAGTCTGCCTGGATGGTCAGGCCGGCGGTCGTGAACACCGTTTTCCCCGCCTTGTTTTTGAGCTCGATATGGGAGGCCTTAACTTCTCCCCACGAAAGTCCGACCTCCTGAACGGAAAAAGCCCTCCCAAGGGCCGATTCGAGCTCTGCCTTGATAATCCTGTTGGCATTATGAAGGAGCAGAACCCCCGCCACAAAAACGATTGCGCTGAAAACAGCGAGGATAACCGCTACCTTCTTAAACCGTCTTCCCTTCCCCATCGAGCTTTTCCTTTTAGGTTTCAGATAGACAAACCTGACCCCTCTTCCTCCAGTGAAAGGCCTTATATCCCTTTTTTATCCCTATTTCAGTCAGTTTCTGCATCATGCGCAAGCCTGAATTGTCACCCTTCGATATTGAATAGATGAGTAGGATCAGGTATAAAGGCGGCATGAACAAGCACCGGATTTTTATCGCCGATTCCCGCTCCATGAAGGATGTGCAGGATCGGTCCGTCCACCTGGTGGTCACGTCGCCGCCTTACTGGCAGCTCAAGGACTACGACAGCGCCCGTCAGATTGGCTTTCACGACACCTACGAAGAATACATCAACAACCTCAACCTCGTATGGAAGGAGTGCCATCGCGTACTGCACGACGGTTGTCGCCTCTGTGTCAACATCGGAGACCAGTTTGCCCGGTCCGTTTATTACGGTCGATACAAGGTAATACCGATCAGGACCGAGATCATTAAATTTTGCGAAACCGTCGGGTTGGATTATATGGGGGCCATCATATGGCAGAAGGTGACGACCTGCAACACGACAGGCGGCGCCACGGTCATGGGGTCGTACCCGTATCCGAGAAATGGGATCCTCAAGATCGATTACGAATTCATCCTGCTCTTCAAAAAGCCCGGGAATCCCCCACCTGTCGACAGAACGGCCAAAGAACAGTCCAGGTTGTCAGCAGAAGAGTGGAATGAATACTTCGCCGGCCACTGGCATTTTCCCGGGGAGAAACAGGATAAGCACCTGGCCATGTTTCCGGAAGAGCTTCCCAGGAGGTTGATCAGGATGTTCAGCTTTGTCGGGGACACGGTTCTCGACCCCTTTTTGGGGAGCGGCACAACCTCTCTTGCGGCAAGGAAGCTGGAGAGGAACTCTGTCGGGTATGAGATCAACGAATCATTTCTACCGGTAATCAGGAAAAAGATAGGGGCCGACCAGCCGGATATTTTCAGCGAGACGGCTGTCGAAATCATCAAACCGGCAAGCCAACCTATCGATTACATGCAGGAAATAAAGAAACTGCCCTATGTATTTCACGACCCGGTGCGCTTCGATAAGAAGGTAGATCCTCGGAAAATGACCTTCGGTTCCAAAATCGAAGCCGACGGAAACGGCAACGAACAGTATCTACGCGTGAAACGCGTAATAACCCCCCACACGATGGAACTCACCAACGATGTAGTCATCAGGTTGATCGGTGTCGGGGCCAAGGCAGGCAAAGAACGGGAGGCCGTGGAGTGGTTGTGGGATAGACTGAAGGGGCAAAGGCTTTGCCTGAAATTCGACCAGACCAAGTATGACGAAGACAACCGTCTTCTCTCTTATCTGTACCTCAAAAACAAGACCTTCATCAATCTTCACTACCTTCGCTCCAATCTTGTCCGGTTGGACGAGACGTTCCCCTTCAAGTATCGCGACAGGTTCAGGGCGATCCTTAAGGAGGAAATCGAGCCGTGAAAAAGCTCAGGATGCAGAGGCCTTCTAGCGAGACTAAAACTCCTGGCGCGTTGGCCGAAACAGGATCTCGTTCACATCCACGTCCTCCGGTTGGCTGATGGCGAAGGCGACCGCCCGGGCAAACGACTGGGCAGGAATCGCAACGTCATAGAGTCGACGCGAGGCCGCGGCGAAGTCAGGGTCGGTTATGCTGTTAGGCAGTTCCGTGGCTACTGCGCCCGGCGAAATCACGGTGGTGCGGATGTTGTATGGTTTGACTTCCTGCCGTAGTCCCTCCGATAGGGCCCGCACGGCGTGCTTGGTCGCTGCATAGACGGCGCCGCCGGGGCGTACCTTATGGCCCGCCACAGAGGAAACATTGATGAAGTGTCCCGATTTTTGCTGCTTCATGTACGGCAGGGCGGCGGCAATGCCGTACAGCACGCCCTTTAGGTTCACGTCGACCATCCGGTCCCAGTCCTCGACCCTGAGGCGTTCAAGGAGCGACGACGGCATCAGCCCGGCGTTGTTGATCATGACATCGATGCGGCCGAACGTCTGCACGGCCGCGTCCACCAATGCCTTAACCTGGTCGACCTGGGTAACGTCAGTCACTACGGCGAGCGCCTTACCCCCGTTGGCAGTCAGCTCTTCTGCCAATGACCGGAGTCGGTCGGCACGCCGAGCGCCGAGCACGACGCTCGCACCTTGAGCGGAGAGCAACCGGGCAGCCGCCTCGCCCAACCCGCTGCTCGCGCCTGTGATCACAACGACTTTTCCTGTGATGTTATCCATGGAACCTCATCTCTTTTTAATCCTGATCAATCTTTATTCGGTGTCTA
>ERZ795050.3362-NODE-3362-length-15951-cov-5.385065_pt1 | contig 15951 bp, 15 predicted proteins | sample MGYA00375134_ERZ795050 | MGnify/ENA primary metagenome ERZ795050 (study PRJEB30179, sample SAMN05720221) | activated sludge metagenome | isolation source: Anaerobic digester | place: Japan | collected 2015-05-26 ... | reverse complement strand
AAAGTATTATAAAGGAAAGAATACTTTGCAGATAATCGTATCTCATGATTTAGATTTTTTAAAAACTACCTGTGATAAAATATATAGAATTGAAAACAAAAAATTAAAGAGAATAGATTGAAAAATAAGACACATTCTATTAATTTTTTAATACTTTATCTTTTATCCATTATACCAATACTATTAAGACCAAAACTATACTCTAATCTTATCTATTCAATTTTTCCCATACTAATCTTTTTATATTATGGTTTAAACATAAAAAACCTTTTTAAATCATTTTTATTATCAATTATTCCATCTTTATCCTACTTCATAATGATTTTATTCTTTGCTGAGGAAAATATAAAAAATGGTATTATTTATAATATATCCTTAAATTTATTTATTATAAATATAAAATTAAAAATTTTTAGTAATCAGTTTGAATATGCATTAGCAGGAAGTCTTAGAATTTTTTTACTTTCATTTCTATCTTTTACCACTACATTTATGATAGATATATGGCAAATCTTCAAGTTTTTAATGGCAAAAAAGATAATAAGTTTTAGTTATGGTTATGCTTTTTCTATCGCATTAAATTCTGTATCTTCAATTATAGATGAAGTTAAAAGGATAAATTTTCTTATGAAAAGCAGAAAGATAAAGCCATTTTATAAAGGATTTTTGCCAATTCTTGTATTTGGAATTCGCTATTCTGAGCTTGCTGCAATCTCTTTAATTTCAAGAGGTTTTTCCGAAGATAGAACTATTTTTAATGTTGAAAAAATTGATATAAAAGAATTTATAGGCATCATTATTATAGGTCTTATTGTAATGGTTATGCTTTTAATTGGTAGATAAATATAAAAATATCTTATGTTTTTTTTATTTTTGAAACATTAAAACCAAGTTCTTTTAATATATAATTATTTTTTGACCAATTTTTTACAACTTTTACAAAAAGATGAAGTTTTACTTTTTTGCCAAAGATAAATTTTAAATCTTTTTCCGACATCAATCGGATCTTTTTAATAACTTCGGCATTTTTACCTATAATGATTGGCTTTTGAGATTCTTTTTCACAGCATATATTTGCTTCAATATCTATTAAATCTTCTGTTTCTTTGAATTGCAGGACTTCAACATAAGTTGAATATGGAACTTCTTCGAAAAGGTTGAGAAATAACTTTTCCTGGACTATTTCGACAACCTGTTCTTTATCATACATGGTAGAAATGATATCTTCAGGATAGTAAAAAGGATGTTCTGGAATATAAGGATAAACTTGCTCTAAAAATATTGTCTTATCAAGTGAAATAGCAGATATTTCTAAAAATTTATCAAATAGATTTTTCTGATTTAAAAACTGGACTTTATTTTCATTTTTCCCCTTATCTATTTTGTTTAAAAGAGCTACTATTTTTTTGTTGAGTTTATTCTTTATTTCTTCAAGTCGACTTATTAAAGAAATCTCATCTTCATTAATTTCTTTACTTATATCTGTAATAAAAAGGATTAAATCTATTTCCTTTATAGATTCAAATATCTGTTCATTCATAAGTTGATTGATAATTTTATTGCTTGTATGAAAGCCAGGGGTATCTATAAAGATTAACTGTAAATTCAGGTCTTTCTCTGTAAGAATACCGGTAATTCTTTTTCTGGTTGTTTGAGGCTTATCTGTAACAGCTGCAATTTTTTCACCAAGAATATTATTTAATAATGTAGACTTACCGGCATTTGGAACACCACATATGAGTAAAAATCCACTTTTAAAATTTTTCTCAATCATTTGACAAAAACAATATTACCAAATACTGCATTGGCTTCAATGTAAACAAATTTATCGCTTTCACCCGAGCTATAATTTATATCGCCAAAACCCATACTCTGCTTATTTGGAAGAGTAACACTTCCAAAGACTGCTGAACCTCTAACCTTTACTGAGAAATCTGAAGGAAGTTTGACAATAGCCGAGCCAAATACAGCAGAAATATCTATATGCTTGCCAATATCTTCCTCTTTTAAACCTGAAAGATCGATTTCTCCCCTTGAAAATATTATATTATATTCACTTTCGACTTTTTCAGGTTTTATTGACATATCAGAAAAAACAGCGGTTTTCCCATCATTATAAGATTCAATTCTTACTCCTTTATAACCAAGAATAATATAGATTCCTATATAGATAAGAATAAGACCTATAAGTATTTTAAATACAGGGATATTAAGTTTAAAAATATAGTTTAATATCAACAAAACTCCTGCTGCAACAAGAACAAGACCCCAAAATATTGCATTAAATATAGAATAACCTTTAACCATAATTCCTCCAAAAAGAAAAAATTTTGTCCAATAAAGAAAATTTTTAAACTAAAGATAAAAGAATAATATTCTATGAAAGAAAAAAATCACCATCAACCCTCACAAATAAGATTATAGTCTTGAATTTCAATTTATCAATGCTAAATAAAAACTTTTCTTATTGAAAAATTTAAGTTTGCATATTAAAATATTTTTAAGAAAAAAGATTACTTAAAAATTCTTTAATATAATTTAAAACATCATTTGATATCGTTTGCTCTATTAAAGCGTATTCATAAATATTTCCAGTATTTGCGTTTTGAAAAAGATGATTACAGGAAGGCATAACAAATATTGTAAAGTTTTTTCTTTCTATTTTTTCTACCTGATTTATTTCATTTATAATCTTATTGATCGCTTCAAAATTCTCTTTTGCAGGAACCTGTAAATCTTTTTCTCCAAATAAAATCAATGAAGGACACCTTATCTTTTTTATATAGTCAGCTGGATCAAGAGAAAGAAAAGTTTTTATCCACTTTAATGTTAATTCATTTATAACTGCTTCGGTATCGGTTTTGGACAATTTATATTTTTTCGCAATATTTTTGATCTCATTTATTAATTCTTCATTTGAACTATCATCCTTATGTTTTATAACAGCTTCATATAAAGCAGAGTTGATTTCAATCATCTTCTTAATATTTTTCTCTTTTACGCCACTTGCTTTAGCAATCAATTCCTGTTGTAAAAGCAATATTTTATCACCCCTTAAAGTCGGTCCTGCAAGTGTCACTATAAAACTTATATCATCGGGATATTCTGCAGCTAAAATAAAAGCAATAAGACCACCTTCAGAGTGACCTAAAACCCCAATTCTTGCAGAATCAACAAATTCTAAAGATTTAAGGTATTTAATCTGACTGATTGCATCAGAAACAAAATCAAATGTATCTGAATTTGAAATTATTTTACTATCTATTCCAACTCCTCTATCATCCATTCTTAATACCACAAAGCCTATTTTTGTTAAAAAATCTGAAATTACTAAAAATGGTTTATGATTAAAGATTTCTTCATCTCTATTCTGTGCACCTGAACCTGTTACCAGAATTATAGCAGGAAACTTGCCATCTTTTTCCAGTTCTTTATTTGATGGAATGGTTAAAGTTCCATTTAATATAATATCACCATTGTTTATCGAAACCTCTTTTTGTTGATATTCAAATGGTGGTAAAGGTTGCTGTGGCCTTGGTATTTTTGAAAAAACAAGGTCAGTTTTAAAAGATCCTTGCTGAAAAATTGTCTTTAATTTATTTTCATTTTTATCAAGGATGGTTATTTTTGCTTTAATAGAGTCAAAGCTTAATATTAAAGAAGATCCTTCACTTTTTACAGAGGAAGCTGAAATCATTGAACCGCCCTGATCTATTGAGATTAATATAGCATCAATCTTATTTTCAACAAAAAGATTTTTAGATATTACAATAGCAAGTCTTAAATCTGAAGAACCAATAGATAAAGTACCAAGATATGCACCTTCAATATCTTTTAAAGTCAATTGGTTTAAAGAAAAAGATAAAAAAGAAAATAAAAATAAGGAAAAAATTATTAAAATTAATCTTAGAAAATTTAATGAAGAATATTTATTCGATATTGATTTGCTTATTTGAGTGAATTGATATTTCATATTATGTCCTTTTTAAAAATATTAGTATTTTTTAAGATTTTCTTTTGAAATAAATATATGATATTTAAAATATTTGTCAGTCAAATTAATTAGAAAATTTTTCTTAATTTTATCTTTTATTTTTGAATGCATTATTTATTCCTCAATCATCTATTTTAGTATATTAATAGTCTTTGGCAAATTAATTGTTTTTGGTATATTAATTGTTAAATAGTATATTAATTGTCAAAGAAGAATAAGGATTAAAATATTACTTTTGAATTTTTTCAAATTTATATGTAAAATGAAATAGAAGAAAAATTTAATATTTAATTATATTTCTCTTTTTTAGTAAAATATATCCAAAGTATTTTGTAGGTCATTAAAATGAAAAAGAATTTTAACTTTTTTCTTGTTGTTTTTTCAGTAGCTATATTGGTTTTATTATCTAAAATCAATTATTTATTATTTCATACTATTGTTGAGTTGATCGCGGTAAGCCTGGGCTTTTCACTTTTATTTATACTATTATCTCGAACTAAATTTAATGAAATTTCAAAATTTGAATTTTTATCGATATTTTATGTCTTTGTATCTTTAATAGATTTTCTTCATGCTCTATCTTATAAAGGAATGAGTATTTTTCCATCTATTACTGCAAATGAACCAACTCAACTCTGGATTGCAGCAAGAGTTCTTGAATCACTTGCTATATTTTTCTATACATTTAGTTTCAAAAATAGATTTATAAAAAATTATATAAAATTGGTATTTAATATTGTCTTGGTTTTTCTTATTTTTTACTTTTTATTTATTGTTTTTTCCATTTTTATCTGGAAAAATTTTCCAGATTGCTTCATAGAAGGTTCAGGTCTGACATTTTTTAAAAAAATTACAGAATATATAATTATTTTAATTTTATTAATTTCACTAATTTTTGGTAAAGATAGTTCAGATCCATTTTTTTATTACTATAGAGCAGCAATAATCATTACAATATTTTCAGAATTTTCTTTTACTTTATATAAGGATGTTTATGGCCTTTTTAATCTTATTGGTCATATTTTAAAGTATATTTCATTCATATTTATTTACAGATATTTGATGATAAATATTATTGAACAGCCTTATTCTAAAATCAAGATTTTAGCAGGTGAACTTGAAAATGAAAAACAACAGTTAATTTTAGCAAAAGATGAAGCTGAAAAAGCAAATAGAGCAAAATCTGCATTTTTAGCAAATATAAATCATGAAATAAATACACCCTTAAATGTAATCTCAGGTTTTGCTTTTGTTCTATATAATGAAGAAGAAGAATCTGATAAAAAAGAATTACTTCAAAGAATATTTGATGCAGCACAAATACTTTACAAAATATTTGATAATTTATTGACTATATCCAAAATAGAATTAGGTGAATTTAAAATATCTTGGGATAAGAAAAACCTAAAAGATACTTTAAGGTTTTTTTGTGATTTATATACACCTAAAGCAGCTGATAAAGAATTGTATTTTAAGGTCGAATTAGATAACTCCCTTGATAAAAATATTTTGATTCCAGAAAATGTTATAGAGAAAATAATCTTGAATCTTTTAGATAATGCTGTGAAATTTACAGATAAAGGTTATATTTATTTCTCTGCAAATTTTGAGAATAATTTGTTGTATATGAATTTTAAAGATTCTGGAAATGGTATAGATATTTTATCTTATACAGATCTTGTAAATCCATTTAATATAGGAGAGTATTACTTAAATAAGACTCATGATGGTGTAGGACTTGGACTTTCTATAGTAAATAGACTGGTAAAGCTTGTAAATGGAAAGATAGATTTTAAATCTAAAATTGGCGAAGGCACAGAATTTTCTGTTGTTTTGGATCTTGATATTAGTAAATACAATTTATCAAGGGATTTAGAAGACCAAGATTTTCAAAAAAATAATATTGGAGAAATTAATGAAAGATGAACAAAAGGTTAAAAAGATATTAAAACAAAAAAATGTAAAAGATGAAATAATTGGAAAAACTATTTTTTTTATTGATGAGCTGGAAAAAGAAGTTTTAAAATCTGATAAAACACTTGAAAGTTGTCCTTCGGATATTGTTGAGAAATTCATAGAACAAAAATTATTGATAAAGTCCAATGAAGATAAAAATGATATTGAACAGATAATTATAGCTTTCGCAAGATATTTTATCTTTATTAAAAATAATGAAGTTGCAATAAAACTTCTGACATATTTATCTGCCAATGAAGTGATGCCAAACCTAAAAGAAAGAATTTATGAAGTTTTAGGTCAAAAGATTGGAGATAAAGTGCTTTATGGAATTTCTTTCCCTGAATCATTTAGTCCCGTTGAAAAATATCCTGAAGTAACAGCAAAAATAGTCCAATCTCTAGAAAAAAATATTGGAAAAGAAAAGGCGAAAGAAGTTTTGACCTGCAATGTCCATAAGATACCTACATCTGCATTTTCTAAGGAAAGAGAATATTTTCTTGAAGCAAAATCGTTACAGGATTGGCTTGATGGCTTTCATAATAGGAAAATTGAGGAAATTTCAAAACATTCAAAAGATAAAACCTTATGGTTTGAACAGGAGATAACAGAAGAAGTCGTGGAATTTGTGAAAAACAAACCTGAAATATTAGGTGCTATTATAGAGGATGGATATTTATATGCTACAAAGATTCCATATAATCCTGCAAAATATATAAGTGCAAAAACTGATTTTGAAAAAAGAAAATATGCGTGCCATTGCCCAGTTGCTGCATCATCATTAAAAGAAAATCAAAATGGCGTTTCACCTCTCTGGTGTTATTGTTCTGCAGGTTTTGAAAAACTTCTTTTTGATACAGTCTTTGGATGCGATGTAAAAGTCGAAGTAGTTGAATCAGTTTTAGCGGGTGATTTAAGATGTAGATTTAAAATAGAAATTCCAGAAATTATCAAAACAAGATTTAATATTTGAAATAATTTTTTTAAAAGTCGTTAGCTCTGGAGGAAAATAATGAAAAAGACTGTTTTAATAACTGGTGCAAACTCTGGGATAGGTAAAGAGGCTACAATTCAACTTTTAAAAAATGGTTGCCATCTGATTGCATGTTGTAGAAATAAAGAAAAAGCAGAAAAAACAATAGAGGAAATTAAGCAAAAGAGTAATTCTAATGATATAAGACTTATAATAATGGATATGTCTAGTTTAAAATCAATAAAGAATGCAGTTGAATTAATATTAAAAGAATATTCAAATATAGATGTTTTGATTCACAATGCAGCAGATTTTGATATTTCACGTAAAACGATTGAATATTCAGAAGATGGTATAGAGAAAGTCTTTGCGACAAATCATCTTGGACCTGTTTATTTAACAGATTTACTTTTACCAATAATACCTAAAAATAACAATTCAAGAATAATAACAGTAGCTTCAAAAGGGCTTATAATGCATCCATTTTTGAAGATAAATTTTGATGATATTGAGTTCAAAAACTCAAAATATAGTGTAGAAAAAGCTTACTATCAATCAAAACTTGCGCAGATTATGTATACCTATTGGTTGGCAGATAAATTAAAACCTTATAATATAAATGTTAATTCTGTGTGGGTTACAAATGTTAAAATTGATATATCTCGCTATCCAGGTCTTTCAGATTTTCAAAAAAAAATTATATAATATGAAGAGCAAATTCTCTATTAGTCCCAATGATATGGCCAAAGTTTATGTTGAAATCGCACTTTCAGATTCATTTGCAAATATAAATGGTAAAGTAGTTGATAAAAACTTAAATTTTGTAAATACAAAATCATATAGTAAAAATAATGAAAATATTGAAAAATTAATGCAAATCACCTATAAATATTTAAAATGTTGAAAAATATAGAATTAATTATTAATATTTTTGTTATAATATTTTCAATAATTGGTTTTACAAAGATATTTATCTTTTATTATAAAAAAAATATTGGATTAAAAAAGGTTTTAAATAAAGAATATAAAAATCACCATTTTGTCTCTATTATTATTCCAGCTAGGAATGAAGAGAAAAGAATTTGCAAACTTTTAAATAGTTTAAAGAATCAAAGTTATAAAAATTTCGAAATTATCGTAGTTGACGACAATTCGGAAGATAATACAAGACAGGTTGTAGAAAATTATAAATCATTAATTCTATTGAATAACTTAAAATATATAAGATTAGAAGATGAAAAATGGCATGGGAAAAGTGCAGCCTGTCATCTGGGCGCATCAAATGCAAATGGGAACCTTTTGCTTTTTATAGATGCTGATCTTTTTTTAAGTGATGATGCTCTTGAATATCTTGTTAAATATGCCTTAGAAGATGCTATAATTAGTATTCAACCTTATCATTATTCTGAAAAATTTTACGAACAATTTTCTTTATACTGCAATATAATAGCATTTTTAGGGCTTGATCTTGGTAATATTAAAAAACCTTTTAAGACAAAATCAGGACTTTTTGGACCTTGTGTATTGATTCCTAAAAAGATTTATCAGTACTCTCAAGGTCATCTACTGGTTAAAGATTCTATATTGGAAGATATGGATCTTGGTATTGAGCTTTCAAAAAGAAATATTGATCTATATTCAATCCCTCATAAAGGTAAATTCAAATTCAGGATGTATGAAGAAGGCTTTTCCTATCTATTTAATGGTTGGTCAAAAAATATGGTCTTAGGGGCTCAAAAATCAAATATTTTTTCCTTGCTTATTATTTCATCATTTATGACTTTATCTTTATCTTTGCCAATAAGTATTATTGCTTCTATTGTAAAGACATCTATATTTCCCCTTTATCTAAATTTAATAATCTATTTTCTATTTTCTATTTTTTTATTTTTGGCTGCAAAGAAAATTGGCTCATTTTCATTTTTTAGTTGTCTATTTTTTCCTATATTTGCTCTTTTTTATTTAATTATTTTCATTCGATCTATTATTTATAAAATTTTTAGGATTCCAATAGATTGGCGGGGTAGAAAGGTAATTATTAGATAAACTTAAATGAGTTTAATTTATAGACTTGATTAATAAAATTGATATATAATTAAAAAAGAATTAATAGATTTGTTTATTTGATCTAATGAATAGATTTAATTAATAGATTTGATTAATAGATTTGGTAAATAGATTTAATGAATAAGGATTTTCTATAGAAATTTTTAGATTTATTAAAAATATAATTACTAAAAAAAAAAATTACTAATTTAAGGTTTATAAAATGAAAATGATTTTTTTATATATTTTTGGAAATTCAATTTTCTGGACATTTGTCTTTTTTTCATCAGCGTATATTGTTCATTTTTTACTAGAAAAATTTTATAATTATAAAAATTTTCTCTTTAAGGCTGTAAAAATTGAGAAAGAAGGAAAACTTTATAAAAATATATTTTTTATCGATAGATGGAAAGATAAAATCCCTGAAGCAGGTAAATTTTTGGGACTTCACCCATTTAGTAAAAGACATTTTGTAAGCAAAAAGAAAGAATATGTTGAAAGATTTATCTTAGAGACATGTAGAGGAGAGCTTTCTCATCTTCTTCCTTTTATATTTTATCCAATATCTTTAATCTGGAACCCAATGATAGCAAATATCATAATGTTTTTATTTGTCTTAATTTTTAATTTGCCATTTATTCTTGTCCAAAGATATAATAGAATAAGATTGACAAAACTTCTTCATAAGATTGAAAATCAATAGTATTTAATAAAAGAAAAAATTCTCTTGACATTATATTTTTTTTCATTTTTTTATTGGTAAATACCAGAAGGTATAAAAGGATAAGTGGAATATACCAGTATATTTACAAATTTTTCTTATACTAAAGACAATAATAAAGCTTATTATATTCAATTAGCTGATTTTATAAAAGATTGTATTAAAAATAATCTAATAGATAAATTACCATCTGAAAGAGAACTATCTTCTTTTCTTTCTGTTTCAAGATTAACCATAATCAAATCATATGATATTCTTAAAAAAGAAGGGATTATAAATTCGGTAAAAGGAAGTGGATATTATATAAATAAAGATTATATGACTTTTTTTTCCAGTAGAAAAGGAAGGGCATATTATATAATAAATAAAGTTATTGATACTCTTTTAGAAGAAAAGTTTTCATTTAATGATATCAAAAACTATTTTAATTCTATTTTAGCATATAAAGAATTCAAACGAGAAAATATCAATATTGCTTTTGTGGATTGTAATCCCGAATCTTTTTTTATAGTGGAAAGTCAGATAAAGGAACTTTACAGGATAAATACTTTATTTTACGATATAAATGCAGTATTAAAAAGAAGCAATTATAAATTAATATTAAATATAATCTCAAATTTCGATATCATTATCACAACTAAAAAACACTACAATGAAATTAACAAATATTTTAATGATACAGTTTCAAATATTGATAAATCAAATTTATTAAAAAGTTCCAATTCGAATACAATAATAGGTAATCTAACTGAAAAGCAAAATAAAATAAAAAAATTGGACAAATTAAATATATTGAAAGTTCATATTGAACCTGATCATGAGACTTTTATAAGGCTTGATAGAATAAATAAAGATTCAAAAAAACTTGTATTCTGTTATTCAAATAGATTCAAAATAATAATAAAAAATTACCTTGATAATCTTAATATAAATAAAAATATCGAATTTTTTGCTATAGAATCATTATTTACAAAAAATTCAGAATCAGGAAAAGTAAAAAATAAAGAAAATCTAGATGAAAAAGAAATAAAAGGATTTAATAAAGATAATACTAAAAACTTTTTGGATTCTTCTAAACTTTCAATTTTATTAGAACAGAAAGATAAATTAGATCAAATTATCAAAGACAAATTTGAAAATGTTGATTTTATTATAATACCAGCAAACTTTAATATTTTAAAATATAAAGAATATTTAGAAGATAAATTTGAAAATGGTAATTTTGAAAATTATATACTGAATCTTTTTGATAAATATCTGAAAATATTTTCTGATAAATTAATTAGCTTCAATTATAAAATAGATAATGGTTCACTTATAATTATTGAAGATAAAATAAATGAAATAGAAAGTAAAAGACTAAGAGAATATATTAATGAAGGAGAATTTGATGAAGAAAATTAATATAGTGACAGGAGTTATAGGAAGTGACTGTCATGCGGTTGGCAATAAGATAATTGAAAAAGTTTTTTCAGAAGCTGGATTTAATGTTATAAATCTTGGAGTAATGGTAAGCCAGAACGAGTTTATAGATGCAGCAATAGAATCAAATGCTAAAGCAATATTAGTTTCTTCTCTATATGGTCAGGGAGAACTTGATTGTGAAGGTCTAAGAGATAGGTGTATAGAAAGAGGTCTTGAAAATATAATTTTATATGTTGGAGGAAATCTTGTAGTGGGAAAACAGGATTTTTCAAAAACAGAAGAAAAATTTAAGAAGATGGGTTTTGATAGAGTATTTTCATCTGATGTTGATTTAAATAAAGTCATAGAATTATTAAAAAAGGATATTGAGGAAAGATTTGGTGAAAAAATTGATTAGTATTGATATAGGTTCAACCTATACAAAAGGTGTACTTTTTCATAAAAATAGTGATAATGAATATCATTTAAATCTTATCAATAGAGTTCAGGTTCCAACAACTACTAATCATCTTGCAGATGGCTTTTTTGATGTTTTAAAAAAGCTTTTGATGAATAGTGAAAATGAAAAAATAGATGAAAAAAATAATGATATAGATATTTTTTATTCTTCTTCAGCAAAAGGTGGTTTAAATATAATTGCGATTGGAATTGTTCCTGAATTGACATTGAAAACCGCTAGATTAGCAGCTCTTTCTGCAGGGGGAAAGATCACAAAATCATATTCCTATAGATTAACTATTAAGAATATAGAAGAAATAGATAAAGAAAAGCCTGATATAATTCTTCTTACAGGTGGCACAGATGGAGGAAATGAGGATATAAATATCCATAACTCAAAAATGCTTTGCAATCTAAGTAATAGACCAGTGATTCTTTATGCTGGTAATTCTTCTTGTGCAGATCAAATAAATGAAATATTAAGTAACAAGAATTTTGATGTAACAATAACAGAAAATGTTTTACCAAACATTGATAATATAAATATTAATCCTGCAAAAAATAGTATAAGAGAAATATTTTTACAAAATATAATTCATGGAAAAGGATTGGATGTAATTTACGACAAAATTGGTTTTTTACCAGAACCAACCCCACTTTCTGTCTTTAATTTTATCTCAATAATTCCTGAAAATGTGAAAAAAATTAAAGAATCATTATTAAAGGTTATATTAGCAGGAGAAAGTAATAATAAAAACATTGATATTCTAAACCTTGAAAAAATACTGGAAAAAGATTGGGAAAGTTTTATTGCAATAGATTTGGGAGGTGCAACTACTGATTTTTATTCATATCATAAAGATATAGTTGAAGATAGTAGTATAATGGTGAGAGGTTTGCATGAGCCTACTGTAAAAAGAACAGTTGAGGGCGATCTTGGAATGAGGGTTTCTGCAAAAGCAGTTTTAGATAGTGGTTCTGAATTTTTGAAAATAATTGCAAAAGATAATAAGTTAAAGGTTAGTGAAGATCAATTTATTAAAATCTTTTCAGATTATATTGAAAAGGTTAGCAAAAATACATCTTATATTCCATTAGATGAGAATGAGAAATATTTTGATGAAATTATAGCAGCAATTTGTGTAAGACTCTCTTCTTTAAGACATGCAGGAAAATATAGGAGAATCTTTACTGTAAATGGAGAAAGATTAATTCAATATGGGAAGAATTTAAAACCTGTCAAAACAGTTATCGGAAGCGGTGGTTATTTATCTTATATGGATGATTTTATCCCAAAAAAATATCTCACTTTCTCTTATGAGAATTTTTTTAATAAAAGTTCTTTTTATGAGGTGGAAGAGGAAATATCTTTGCTTCCAGAAACTATAGAATATTTACAGGATAAAGATTATCTATTACCATTATTGGCAAATATTTCAAAGAAATATCCTCTAGAAAGTACATTATTTTTATTGGAAAATCTAGTTATAAAGGGTTAATAAAATAAAGTAATTGGAAATAGGTAATGCTAAAAATAAAATTAATAATAGATAAAATTCGAAATAAAACAAATAATAATGAAGATATATAAATAAAAAATTGATAAAATAAAAGGCTAAATAAGAAAATAAAGAATAAAAGTAAAAAAAATAAAAATAAAAATAAAATTGGAATAAAATTAAGAATAAGATTAAGAATAATAAAAAAAGAAGAGGTTTTTATGAGCTTAAAAAAAGAACTAGAAAATAAGAAAATTGATATTGAGCAATTTTTTGAAGAAAGAAACGAAGTAATCAAATCCTGGCCAACTGGTAAAGATATCTTAAACATAGATGAAGGAGTGAAATATCAAAAAGAGATTCCTGAATCCAAGAAGTTTTCAAAAGTTTTAATTGATGCTGATAAAAATAACATTACCTTGATTCAACCAAGAGCGGGAGTAGCATTACTTGATGAGCACATTGAGCTTTTACAATATCTTGAGCAGGAAGCCGATTTGCTTCCAACAACTATAGATGCATATACTAGGCAGAACAAGTATACTGAAGCGGAAAAAGGTATAGAAAGATCAAAAGAAGCTAGAAGATCACTATTAAATGGTTTTCCAGCAGTGAATTGGGGTGTAAAAAATTGCAGAAAAGTTATAGAAAGTCTAAAAAAACCAGTACAGGTTAGGCATGGTACACCTGATGCAAGGCTTCTTGCTGAAATTACTTTGGCAGCAGGTTTTACATCATTTGAAGGAGGCGGAATTTCTTATAATATCCCTTATGCTAAAAGTGTCCCCCTAGAAAAATCTCTGAGAGATTGGCAATATGTATATAGATTAATAGGCTATTATGAAGAAAATGGGGTAAGAATAAATGTCGAACCATTTGGTCCTTTAACAGGGACTTTAGTACCACCATTTATATCAAATACAATTGCAATTATAGAAGGACTTCTTGCATTAGAGCAGGGTGTTAAATCAATAACTTTAGGATTTGGACAGCTTGGCAATTTGATTCAGGACGCAGCTGCAATTATTTCACTAAGAGAACTTGCTAAAGAAATATTTGATAAATTTGGTTATAAAGATTATGAATTAACAACTGTTTTTCACCAATGGATGGGAGGATTTCCTGAAGATGAAGCAAGAGCATTTGGGGTAATATCATGGGGTGCAGCTACTGCCGCATTGGCAAAGACAACAAAAGTGATAGTCAAGACTCCTCATGAAGCTTTAGGTATACCGACGAAAGAAGCTAATCTTCAAGGTTTAAAAGCTACCAAACAGATTGTTAATATGTTGTATGAGCAAACAAAAGATAGATCAGAAAAACTTGAAAATGAAATAAATATTATAAAAAATGAAGTTAGATATCTTCTTGATAAGGTTATTGAGGCAGGGAATGGTGATCTTGCAATAGGAGTTGTAAGATCATTTGAAGCCGGTATTTTAGATGTTCCTTTCGCCCCATCAGTTTATAATAAAGGGAAAATAATACCTGTTAGAGATAATGATGGAGCAGTTAGAATACTGGATCCTGGTTTTGTTCCAATGACCTTGGATATGATAAGATATCATAAAGATAAAATTAAGGAAAGAGCTGATTATGAAAATAGGGAAGCAGGTTTTCAGATGCTTGTTGATGATATTTATGCTATAAGTAAAGGAAGATTGGTTGGAAGACCAAGAAAAAATTAAGAAAAAGAGGAGAATTTTAATGAAAATTATTGATATGATTTTTTCAGAAGGAAAGACAGGGTTTTTCTTTGATGATCAAAAGGCAATAAAAGATGGTGCAAAACAGGATGGTTTTATTTATTTAGGGCAGCCAAAACTCGAGGGATTTGAAGCCATAAGACAGGCTGGAGAGTCTATTTCTGTTATAATATTTTTAGAAGATGGGCAGATTGCAGTTGGAGATTGTGCTGCTGTCCAGTATAGTGGAGCAGGTGGTCGTGATCCTTTATTTCTTGCAAAAAGATATATCCCATTTTTAGAAAAAAATATTAAGCCAATCCTTGTCGGAAGAGAGGTTAAAAGTTTTAAAGAATTGGCTGAAGAGATAGATATCCTTATTATTGATGGGAAAAAAATTCATACTGCATTAAGGTATGGTTTAAGTATGGCAATTTTAGATTCGGTTTCTAAGGCTAATCATGAGACAATTGTAGAAACAATATGGAGAGAATATAATCTTCCTAGAATTATCAAAAGAGTACCAATCTTTGGGCAATCTGGTGATGATAGATATAATAATGTTGACAAAATGATTTTAAAAGAAGTTGATGTTTTACCTCATGGTCTTATAAATAATGTGGATACAAAACTTGGTAGAAATGGAGAATTATTAAAAGATTATATTAATTGGATTTCAAAAAGAATAAAAAAAATAAGATTACATGAAAATTATAATCCAACAATTCATATTGATGTTTATGGTACAATAGGGATTATTTTTAATAATGATATAGAAAAGATTTCCGATTACCTGGCCTCCTGCGAAGAATATTCAGAAGGATTTGATCTTTATATAGAAGGGCCAGTTGATCTTGGTGAAAAATATAAGCAAATCGAATATATGAAAAAGATTAAGGAAAAACTTGAAAACAAGGGTTCGAAAGTTAAGATAGTTGCAGATGAATGGTGTAATACATATGAAGATATTGTCGAGTTTACTGATGAAAAAGCATGTCATATGGTTCAAATAAAGACTCCTGATCTTGGTTCTGTTCATAATATAATAGAAAGTGTAATATATTGTAAGAAAAATGGGATGGAGGCATACCAGGGTGGAACCTGTAATGAAACAGATATTTCAGCCAGGATATGTACAGATATTGGAATCGCTGTCCAATCTGAAAGGTTACTTGCTAAACCCGGTATGGGATTTGATGAAGGATTTGAGATAG
>ERZ795050.3359-NODE-3359-length-15954-cov-26.774074_pt1 | contig 15954 bp, 15 predicted proteins | sample MGYA00375134_ERZ795050 | MGnify/ENA primary metagenome ERZ795050 (study PRJEB30179, sample SAMN05720221) | activated sludge metagenome | isolation source: Anaerobic digester | place: Japan | collected 2015-05-26 ... | reverse complement strand
TTCCAAATTTCACCAGTCGTCAACTAAATTCGGCATAGTTTTAGATGATATTATTGCTGGCATTTATGCTGGTCTGATTGTCCTTTTTATTGTATTATTAATAAATAAGATTTAGGGTAAAAAATTATTATTGCTTTATCGCAGGAAAGATGGCGAAGTATATTATGTATTACCTAGAGGAGGAATAGAAAAGAATAAATCTTCGGAAGAGACAGTAATAAGAGAAATTAAAGAAGAATTGATTTTGGCTCTTGACAATTGTATGTTTAAAGCATACAATTGTATGTAAATAGCATACAGATATGATACTGCCGACTTTTACAAAAAACCAAATATTAATTTTAGAACTCTTTTTTAATCATCCGGATGATTCTTATTATTTACGTCAAATTTCTCGTTTTTTGAATAAAAAGCCCGGAGTTTTTCAAAAAGATATTAATAAATTGGTAGAAAATGGCATTCTGGAAAGTTATTATCAAGGTAATAATCGGTTTTTTAAAATTAATAAAAATTATCCTCTTTATCAAGATTTAAAAAATATTTTTTTTAAGACAGTTGGTATTAAAGGGGAATTGGAGAGAATTTTAAAAAATATAAAAGGGATTAAAAGCGCTTTTATTTATGGTTCTTTTGCGAAAGGAGAAGAACAAAAACGAAGTGATATAGATTTATGTATTATTGGTTCAGTTGACGAAAATTCTTTGATTAAGAAATTAACAGAATTAGAGAAAAAAATAAATAGAGAAATTAATTATATTTTATTAGATGAAAGAGAATATGTAAATAAATTAAAAAATAAAGATTCATTTTTGAAAAATATTACCAAGCAAGATAAAATATATTTAATATGAACGATTTCTTTCAGAAATATACAGACCTCGGTTTTATTAAAAAAGAATCAATTGGCTTTGACCAGATAGAAAAACAATTGATTAGAGCGAAGAAAGATTTAAAAGTAGCAGAAGCAAATTTAGATATTGATACCGAGGCTTCTTACAATTACGCTTATTTAGCAATGCTGAGGGCTAGCAGGGCTTTGATGTTTTCGTTTGGTTATCGTCCAACCGATGGACAGCAGCACAAAACAGCAGTGTTTTTTACTGAAAATGTTTTGGGTTCTGAATTTGCTAAATTAGTGAAATATTTTAATATAATGAGGAAAAAACGTAATAGATTTACTTATGATGAACCTGAAATATTAGTTTCAGAAGAAGAAACAAAAAATGCTATTAATACTGCTAAAGAATATGTGGCAAAAATAATGCAGTTTATAAAAGAAAAAAATCCCCAAAAAGAATTATTTTTATAATCTATATTTACTATGACTTTATACATTATTCTTTATCTGTTTTTTTCCATTAGCGGGCTGATTTTGATGAAAAAGGGACTAATAGGAGTGAATCTGGGGGGAATTATGGAGTTAATAAAATCTCTCTTAAATTGGAAGTTTTTAACAAGCCATTGGCAATTTATTTTAGGCGCGGTTTGTTATGTTTTGAGTTTTTTGGCCTGGATGTTTCTTTTATCCAAAAAAGAATTGTCTTTGATTTATCCTTTAACAGTTTCTATTGTTTATGTGGCGATTATGATTTCCTCGGTTTTGCTTTTTCACGAACAGTTTACCTTGGCTAAAATGATTGGGGTGGTTTTAATCGGTTTGGGCATTTTATTTTTAATAAAATAATTTTATTCTTTTGTAATGGGAAAAAAACTTTTTAGTTTGAATTTTTTGGTTAATTCCCTTGCTACTGGATTTTTTGGCAGTTATTTAATTCCTTTTGTTCCTGGTCTATGGGGAATGATTTTGGGAGAAATATTGGTTTATTTTACAAGAAAGTGGTCTTTAATTTTTAAACTTATTTTGTTTTTGGCGATTTTATGCCTGGCAATTCCTGTAAGTTCTAAAAGCGAAGAAATTTTAAATAAGGGAAAAGACCCGCATTTAGTTGTCATTGATGAAGTTTGCGCGATGCTGTTTTTATCTTTATTTTTTGATTTTTTCAGAAATATTAATATCTTTGGTTTAAAAGTGCCGTTAACCTTGGTGATTTTTTTAGTTTATGGAATGTTTGACGGCTTTAAACCGTTTCCGATAAACCAAATTCAGCAACTTTCCGGCGGCTGGGGAATAGTGTTTGACGATTTAGTTGCCGCAATCTACACAATTATTAGTATGATAATCGTTTTTAGGATAATATAAATAAAAACCAACCTCACAATTTTTAAATTTTTAATTTGTAATTATGCTTTCTATCACTTCTACCCGCATTAAAAAAGCCCTCCTTAATCCAAAAGGAGCCTTTGTTTATCTTAAAAATTATTTTCAAGGCGAGATTCTAAGATTGAAAATCAAACTCAATTTATTGCCGAAAAAAAATGATTTAAGTGATTTATTGAAAGAAAGAAATTACAAATTTTTTACTGACAACGAAAATTTTTTAAATGAAATAGCAAATCAGGATTTTGTTACTCCAGCAGCGGAAAGAATTTTAAATAATGAATTTGGATTTTTAGGAATAAATCCAAAACAAATGAAAGAAATCGAATGGAATAAAGACATTGGTTCTGGTCATTTATGGCCAAATGAATTTTATCTTGATTTAAGAGAAAATTTAAGCAAAGATTTTGGTAATGGCTGGGATATTAAAAATGTTTGGGAACTTTCCAGATTTCATTATTTGATTCCTTTGGCTTTGGCATACTGGAAAACCGGCAAGGAAAAATATTTAAACAAATGGCAGGAATTAATTTCTGACTGGATTAAAAATAATCCAGTTTACTATGGGCCTAATTGGCTAATCGCAATGGAAGTGGCGATTCGGGCTTGCAATTGGTTTTTCTCCTATGAAATAATTCAAAGGAGAACTGTTCTCCTTCAACTTGGCGAGTTTGCGGAGAGGTTTACGAATTCTTTGTTTGAACACGGAAGGTTTATTTTTAATAATTTAGAATCTGCGCCAGTGAAATCAAACCATTACTTGTCTGATATTGTTGGTTTGGTCTATTTGGGAGTCTTTTTTCAAAAAACAAAACAGGGGAAAAAGTGGCTTAATTTCGCCAAAAAAACTTTAGAACAAGAAATTAAAGATCAAGTTTTTGATGACGGCGTGGATTACGAACTTTCAATTTCTTATCATCGTTATAAAACCGAATTGTTTTTATGGGCTTTTTGGCTTTTGAAAATCAATGGCTTTGAGATTTCAAAAGAAACTATCTCTAAACTGGAAAAAATGGTAGATTTTGTGAAAATTTATACTAAACCAAATGGTTTGGTGCCCCAGATAGGTGATAACGATGATTCAAGACTTCATTTGATTTGGGAAGATTTTTATCATTGGGAAAAAAGAAATCATTTTGCGGTTTTAAAATTATTTTCCTATTTTAAAGAGGAAAAACCTCAGGAACAACCACTTAAAATTTCAGAAGAAATTAATTCTTTTTTCTTTCCGCAAGCAAAATTCTTAATTACCTCAAGCAATGATTTTTATTTTATTACTGGTAGGGGCGAAGCTTGCAATGGCAAGGGTGGAAGTCATACTCACAATGATATTTTAAGTTTTGAATTAAATGTAAATGGCGAAGATATAATAGTTGACCCTGGCACTTATGTTTATACAAAAGATACTTTATTAAGAAACAAATTTAGAAGCAGTAGGCAACATAATGTTTGCTTCATAAATAGCGAAGAGCAGAACGAGTTAACAAGAGATATTTTTTATTATTCCCAGAAAAACAAATTAAAAGTTTTAGAGCATTCTGAAAATGAATCGAAGATTATTTTTTCTGGTCAACTGAATAGTTATTTTCGAAAATTTATAATTGATAAAAAAGAGAAAAGTTTAGAAATTGAAGATAAAATTTTAGGCGATAATTTAAATTTAGAATGGAATTTTCATTTGGCTCCCCAAATTAAAATCTGGCTCAAAGAAAAAACTGAAAGAAAATTCAGAGAAATTATTTTATTGGGAGAAAAAACTAAATTTATTTTTAGAGTGCCTAATAATTTAGATTGTGCTATTATAGAAGATGAAGTTTCGCCTTCTTATGGCGTGAAAATCCCGGCAAAAACTATTAGGCTTTCTGATCTTTTAAGCCAAAACAGTCCTAAAGAATTCAAATTTAAATTGGAACCAATTAAAAATTCTTCATGAAAATTTTGTTTTACTCTCAATATTTTCCTCCGGAAACAAATGCGCCAGCCAACCGCTGGGGTTATTTTGTTAATTATCTAAAAAATAAAGGCCACGAAATTACGGTTTTAACTTCTTATCCAAATCATCCGCAAAGAAAAATTTTTGAAGGTTATAAAAATAAATGGAAAACTGTTGAAAATGAAAACGGCATAAGAATAATCCGCTCCTGGACATATATCTCTCCCTCTTTGAAGTTTTTCCCTCGACTTTTAAATTATTTGTCTTTTTCTTTTTCCAGTTATTTAAATAGTTTATCTTTAAAAAATTTTGATCTAGTAATTGCTTCTTTGCCGCCGATTTCCGTTGGTTTCATAGGTTTAAAAATAGCAAAGAAAAGAAAAATTCCTTTAGTTTTGGATTTAAGAGATTTATGGCCAGAAGCGGCTGAAGAAACTGGTTATCTTAAAAAGAACTTTCTTTATCATTATACTTTAAGAAAAGCCAAAAATTTATATCGTCAGGCGACAGTAATTTTGGTTAATTCTCCCGGAATTTTGAAAAATTTAGTTTGTTCTTATGGAATAAGCCGGGATAAGGTTATCTATATTCCCAATGGCGCTGATTTAGAATTTTTTGAGGACAATTACAATACTTCAATTATTGATGAAGAATATTCTTTAAAAGGAAAATTTGTGGTGCTTTATACAGGAATTTTGGGTTTAGCTCAGGCGCCGGAAATAATGCTGAAGACCGCTGATTTAATGCGGGAAAATGACCAGATAGTGTTTTTAATAGTGGGAAGCGGACCAAAAGAAAAGGAATTAAGAGATATGCTTAAAAAACTTAATTTAAAAAATGTGATTTTGACTGGTCAAAGGCCGAGAGTAGAGATGCCGCTTTTTGTCAGCCGGGCTGATGTCTGTTTGGCAACTTATAAAAATTCTCCAGTTTTTGAAAAAAATATTCCTTCAAAAATTTTTGATTATATGGCAAGCGGAAAGCCAGTGATTATAAATTTAGAAGGTGAAGCAAGCGAGATTATTTTAAAGGCTCAAGCCGGGCTTGTTGTTTTACCGGAAGACCCAGAGTCTTTAAAAGAAGCAATTTTAAAAATTTATCAAAATCCGATTCTAAAGACAAAAATGGGCCAGTCGGCTTTAATTTACGCCCGTCAGTACTATGACAAGAAAGAAATCAGTTTAAAACTGGAAGAAGTTTTAACTTATGTTTCTAAGATATAAAAAAAGGCTTTTTATTTTAATTGTTGGCGATTTAATATGTTTTTATTGGGCTTTGATTTTGACACTTGCTTTAAGATACGGGGTGGACAATTTAGGAACAAGTTTTTTTAATTCTTTTTATCATTTTACCCTAATCTTTTTGATTTGGATAGTTCTCTTTACCATTAGCCGAATGTATGAATTCTCTTATTTAGAGAATAAAAGGGAATTTTACTTTTTGGCTTTAAAACTATTTTTAGTTGGCAGTTTGCTTGCTACCATTATTTTTTATCTTTTAACTCCGGAGTTCATTCCAAAATTGGTTTTAGTCCTGGTGATTGTATTTTCCTGGATTTTTTTGTTTTTTTGGCGGACTGCTGTCAATTGGCTACTAAAAGAAAGAAAAAGAAAGGTCTTTATTATTTCTCAGGCGAAAGAAGTAGAAGAATTAAAAGAATTTCTCGAAAAACACTCCTCTTTTGGAATAGAAATTTTAGAAATTTCAGAAAAATTCGATTACCAAAAAATCAGCGAAAGGCTTAAAGAAGATAAAGAGATAATTAAAGACAAAAAGGGAGTATATTTTATCAGCGACCAGAATTTAAAAGATTTAAAATCTCTTTTAAAAGAAGCAAAGGTCAAAAAGCATTTTTTGAGTTTTGAAGATTTCTATGAGCAGATTACCGGCAAGGTTCCGTTATCTTTGTTGAACGAAGAGTGGTTTAAAAAATATTATTTTAGCAAAAAGCATTTTTTCTATGAAATAATAAAACGATTTTTTGATATTTTTGGCGGAATAATTCTCTTTATCGTTTCCTTGCCTTTTTGGCCAATTATTGGAATTTTAATAAAATTAGATTCTTCTGGTGAGATACTATATAAATCTAAAAGAATAGGAAAAAATGGAAAAGAATTTTTGATTTATAAATTTAGAACAATGGTTAAAGAGGCTGATAAAATTGGTCCTTCCTGGACGCTTGAAAATGACAAAAGAATTACAAAAGTGGGAAAATTTTTAAGATATAGTCATTTAGATGAAATTCCTCAGGTTTTAAATATTTTAAAAGGAGATACTTCTTTTGTTGGTCCCCGGCCGGAAGAAAAAAGATTAGTGGAATTATTTAAAAAAGAAATTCCTTTCTATGAAAAAAGGATGTTAATTAAACCGGGAATAATCGGCTGGGCGCAAATTAATTATCCTCACGGCGCCTCGATTGAAGATGCAACTCAAAAATTAAAATATGATTTTTACTATTTAAAATACCGTTCCTTGTCATTTGATTTTCTGATTGCTTTAAAAGCCTGGCGAATCCCTTTTGAAATTAAAACCCATTAGGGGCGGGATTGCCCCCGCACTTAAAAAGTAACGGAGAACAGTTCTCCTTTATCTAATGGGGTTGACTTTTTTTAAAATAGGAGTATAATATAGGTCGGAAGTGAGTGTTTGATGAGGAAAGAAATTTCTTTCATCATTGCTCCTTTTGTCAGGCCCCCGTCTTTTAGGCGGGGGTTTTATTTACCTACCCAAATTTTGGCAGAGCAAAAATTTGGGTAGATGAACTTGCTTTCTTCTTAGAATTGATTTAAAATGAAATTGGGGCCCGGAGGCTGAGCACTCACTTCTTTTGACAAAGGAGTTAACCCCTTTTGGGCCCCTTAAAATTTTTGAAATTTTAAGTGAATGAAGATATTAGAAGGAATAAAAAAGGGGATTCGTTTAGCAGATTATTCCACTATTAAAATTGGGGGAAGAGCTAAATATCTTGCAGAAGTTTCTAATTTAAATCAGTTAAAGCAACTTATTAAATGGGCAAAAGACAATCATTTGCCCTTTTTTATTTTAGGCAATGGTTCTAATACTCTTTTCGATGATAATGGTTTTTCTGGCTTGATTATTAAAATCAAAAATGACAAAATTTTAACAGAAAAAAAGAACTCTCTTTTAGTTGGCGCCGGTTATCTTTTAAATGATTTGGTAAGAAAAGGAATAGAAAAAGGATTTACTAACTACGAGTGGTTAAACGGAATTCCAGGAACAATCGGCGGAGCGGTTTTTGGCAACGCTGGCGCCTTTAGCTTCCAAATGCAAGATTTAGTTTTAAAAGTAAAGACTATTAATCCGTTATCATTAAAAGAAAAAAAATATTCTAACAAAGACTGCAAATTTAAATATCGCTCATCTATTTTTAAAGAAAACAGAGAAATAATTTGGGAAGTTGAAATTTTGAAGAAAAAAGGAAACAAAAAAGAAATAAAAGAAAAAAGTTTATTTTATTTAAAAAACAAAATTGAGAAAAAAATGTTTTCTTATCCTTCTTTGGGAAGTATTTTTAAAAATGTTTTGATTTCAAAAACACCTTATAAAAGATATTTTAATTCAAAAAAACAGGAAGTAATTATTAAGGGAGAAAAAATAAAGGCGCCACAGGGGAAAGTCTCCAGCGGTTATTTTATTGAAAAATGCGGCCTTAAGGGAAAAAGAAAAAATGGCGCCCAAATTGCCGATTTCCACGCCAATGTGATTATTAATTTGAAAAAAGCAAAAGCAAAAGATGTTTTGTATCTTATCAATCTTATAAAAGAAAAAGTTTTTAAAAAATATAAAATTGAACTTCAGGAAGAAATTGTGATTTTAAAAAATTCTTAGAAGTTATACCCAAAAACTCTTGACAAGGATTTTAAATAAACTAAAATTATAGTAAGAAAGAGTAAAGAAAAAATATTTCAGAAATTGTTTAATCATTTTTAAATTTTTTAAATTTTTGAAATATTTTTCTAAAACAACAAGCAGAAAATTTTGATTAGTCCCGAGAAATTTTTAAAAATTTCTCGGGACGGTCGGCTGCTTGTAATAAATAAATACTAACATGGCAAAGAAAAAAGCAAAGAAAGTAGCCAAGAAAGCAAAGAAAGGAGGAAAAAAGAAGAGATAATCTAAATTTTTCTTAATCCTTTCGGCTTTCTTACCCCTCCCTTTTTTCAAAAAGGGAGGGGTTGTTTTTTTCTTATTTTTAAGTTAAACTTTAAGTAAATTTGCTATATGTTGAACATTAGAATTAACGCTTTAAAGACAAAACTCTTGCCTTCGGAAAAAGATTTTATTGAGAAAAAACTTAAAAGTTTAGAGAAATATTGTTCTTATTTTAAAAGAGATTTGGATTTAGAGGTAAATATCGAAAAATCTTTAAATTCTCAAAGCGGAGATATTTATTCTGCCGAGGCGCGTTTGTTTATTCCAGGAAATGATATCCACTGCCAAGTGAAGGCTTCTTCAATAAAAGAGGCGGCTAATTTATTAAAAGACGATTTAAAGAGATTAATCATTGAACATCGAAAAACTAAAGAAAGTCTTTTTAGAAGAACAGCGAGAAAGTTAAAAGAAAAGTTAACCTGGCACCGTTTAAAACCCTGAATTTTTTATTTTTTATGTCTTTTTTTTCTTTTTTATTTCCCAATTTAAGTGAATCTTATTTAAAAAGCAAAGAGAAAACTTTAAAAGCAATAAATAGCTTTGAACCCGAGATGAAAAAACTCTCTCAAGAAGAGATTATTTTAAGAATTGGAAAAATTAAAAAAGAGATTCTTGAAAAAAATAGTTTTTCTGAAAACAATATAATTCAAACATTTGCTTTAACTAGAGAAGCGGCAGTTAGAACTTTGGGCCAAAGACACTTTGATGTTCAGATTTTTGGAGGCCTGGCTTTGGCTGAAGGGAAAATTATTGAAATGAAAACCGGAGAAGGAAAAACTTTAGTTGCAACTTTGCCGGCAACTCTAAATTCTTTATTTGAAAAGGGGGTTCATATTATTACTGTCAATGATTATTTAGCAAAAAGAGACACTGTTTGGATGGGACAAATTTATCATTATTTAGGACTTGAAGTTGGCTGTATTACCCAAGAAGGGGCTTTTGTTTACGACCCGACTTATAAATTAGAAAATTTAAAAGAAAAAGGAGAAATAGATAAAAAAAGAGACCAGTTAGGCTCGTTTAAAGTTTTTAAAGAATTTTTAAGGCCGGTAGAAAAAAGAAAAGCTTATTTGGCAGATATTACTTATGGCACTAACGCGGAATTTGGTTTTGATTATTTAAGAGACCATTTAGTAGATGATCTGAAGGACAAAGTCCAGAGAGAGCATTTCTACACCATTATTGACGAGGTTGATAGCATTTTAATTGATGAAGCCAGAACCCCTTTGATTATCTCAATTCCTGATGAAGAGGCTTCGTCCTTATATCAGCAATTTGCCCAACTGGCAAAAGAATTAAAAGAGGGCAGAGATTTTGTTGCCGACGATAAAGATAAATCAATTTCTTTAACCGAAGAGGGACTAAACAATTTAGAAAAAATTTTTAGATTTAATATTTTTGACGAGAAAGGTTGGATTTTGGTCCATTATTTAGAGAATGCTTTAAAAGCCCACCGCCATTATTTAAAAGACCGCGATTATATCGTAAAGGACGGAAAGGTAATTATTGTTGATGAATTTACTGGCAGGCTTTTGCCGGATAGACGTTTCTCTGGCGGCCTTCACCAAGCGCTTGAGGCAAAAGAGAGAGTGGAGATTCAGAAAGAATCAAGAACAGTGGCGACTATCACATTTCAAAATTATTTTCGAATGTATAAGAAACTGGCGGGAATGACTGGCACGGCTTTTACTTCGCAAGAAGAGTTTAAAAAAGTTTACAATTTAGAAGTAATAATTATTCCTACCAATAAGCCAATGATAAGAGTTGATTTACCGGATAGAATTTATAAAACCAAAGAGGCGAAACTTAAAGCAATCGCAAAAGAAGTTTATCAAAGAAATCAAAAAGGCCAGCCAATTTTAATTGGCACTCCTTCAGTAGAAAAAAATGAAGAGTTGGCAAAATATCTGAAACGATTGAATTTAAATTTTGAAATTTTAAATGCTAAAAATCATGAAAGAGAAGGAGAAATTATTGCTCAAGCCGGAAGATTTAAAGCAATTACAGTAGCTACAAATCTTGCTGGTCGGGGAGTTGATATTATTTTAGGAGGAAATCCGCCTTTAAAAGAGGAAAAAGAGAAAGTGCTTGAAGCCGGCGGTCTTTTTGTAATTGGCACAGAAAGGCATGAAGCCAGAAGAATTGACAATCAGCTTCGCGGTCGAGCAGGAAGACAGGGTGATATAGGCTCAAGTCAGTTTTTTCTTTCTCTTGAAGATGATTTGGTTAAAATTTTTGCCCCTCCTTATTTAAAAAACTTTATGGATAAAATGGGTTGGCCAGATGAAGAACCTTTAGAGCATCCGTTAGTTTCAAAAGCAATTGAATCTGCCCAACAAAAAATTGAGGGATATTATTTTGATATAAGAAGACATGTTTTAGAATATGATGATGTTATTAACAAACAGAGAATTGCGTTTTATAATTTAAGGGATTCTATTTTAAAGGATTTCAGCGAAGGAAATTTAGAGGAGAGAGTCAAAGAAGTCTTTAGAGAATTAGAGGAGGAATTTCCAAATAATCTTTATGAGGAGAAAATCAATCAGGGAATTCCAAAAGAAAATCTTTTAAATATTTTTAAGGTTTTTGCTCTAAATATTTTAGATACAATGTGGGTTTCTCATTTAGAAAAACTGGAATCATTAAGAGATTCAACTGCGCTACGCGCTTATGGCGGCCACGACCCGTTAATAGAATATAAAAAAGAAAGTTATCTTTTCTATAAAGATTTGGAGGATAAATTTAAACAGTTTTGGGTTGAAAATATTAAAAAAATTCTTTCAGCCGAAATCAAAAAATAAATTTTTATGTACCAAGTTAAAGTTTATAATTTTTCTGGGCCTTTGGATTTACTGCTTCAGTTGGTAGAAAAGAGAAATTTAAAAATTACAGAAATTTCACTTGCCCAGATTACTCAGGATTATTTAGATCATATAGATGGCATATCTTTAGTTTCTCCTAATGAATTGGCTGATTTTTTAGTTATTGCTTCTACGTTGCTTTTAATAAAATCAAAATCACTTTTGCCTTCTTTAGAGATAACTGAAGAAGAGGAATCAGAAATTTTAAATTTGGAAAATAAATTAGAGTTATATAGATTTTTTCAAGAAAGAGGTAAGGAAATTTTAGAAATTTTAAAACGCAAGAATTATCTTTATAGTCGGCCTTTAAAAGAAGAAGCAATAGTTTTTCTGCCGCCGAAAAATTTATCATTAGATGATTTATTGTTTTATTATAAAAAAATAATTGAAACAATTGAACCGGAAATAAAAATGGAAGAAAGAAAAATCGAAAAAGTTGTAAGTTTAAAGGAAAGGATAAAAGAATTAATAAATAGGTTAACAAAGGGAAAAACTTTTTCTTTTGATCAGTTGATTGAAGATAAAAACAAAAGAATTGAGTTGATTGTTACTTTTTTAGCAGTTCTTCATTTGGCCAAAGAGGGAGTTGTAGATATTCAACAGAAAAAAAATTTTGAAAAAATATGGATTTCCAGTCTTTAATTCCTTTAATTGAGGGTTTACTTTTTGCTTCTTCCGAACCCTTGACGACCGAAAAAATAGCCAAGATAGTTGAAGTTGACGAGGATTTGGCTTTTCAGGGTTTAATCGCCTTGCAAAAGGATTTGGAAGAAAATAAACGAGGAATAAAATTAATAAGTAAGGATAAAGAATGGTTGCTTGTAACAAACGAAAAAGTAAGTCCTTATGCCGAAAAACTGAGAAAGGAAGTTTTTGAAGGCGAATTGTCTTCGGCTTCAAAAGAAACTTTGGCTATTATAGCTTACGAAGGGCCAGTGTCCAGAGCAAAAATTAACGAAATTCGGGGAGTTGATTCTTATTATATCTTGCATCAGTTGCTCTTAAGGGGGCTAATTGAAAGAATGCCAGATCAAAAGCGGGCAAATGCCTTCTTATATCAAATTTCCTTTGAGTTTTTGAAATATTTAGGGCTTAAGAATGTTAACGAACTTCCCCATTACAATGAAATTAAGCAAAAAGATGAAATTAACAACCAGAAAAGACAAACTATTTAAAGAGATAATTTTTGGAATTATTCTACTCATAGGTATTTTTTTGATTGGTTATGGGAAATATTTAAATCTTTATGAGGGTTTAAATCCGCCAGAATCAAATGGAACCCAGGTTGAATTAGATGGTTTAGTTTTGCAATTAGTTCCCTTTAAAGAAAAAATTTCCGCAGTTTCCTATTTAGTCGGAGAAATAAACACGGGGAAGATTCTTTTAAAGAAAAATGAGAATATTCATTTTTTTCCTGCTTCTTTATCAAAATTAATGACTGCTATTTTAACTTTGGATAATATGGATTTAGATGAGGTGATTACTATTTCTGAGTATGCGGTAAGCGCCGAAGGGGAAGAAGGGAATTTAAGGGCCGGCGAAAAAATAAGTGTTAGAAATCTTTTAGATATGCTTTTAATTTCTTCTTCAAATGATGCTGCAATTGCTTTAGAGGAAGCGTTTGCCCAAAAAGGATTGAATTTTTTAAGTCTTACAGAAGAAAAATTGAAACAATTAAAAATGGCTGACACGGCTATTTTTGATTCAGCAGGTTTAGATAGAAAAGGAAACTTTTCTACTGCTAATGACTTATTTTTATTAGCGAGAGAGATTTACAGGAATTACCCTTTAATTGGTCAAATTACTCGGCAAGGAGAAAAAGAAGTTTTTTCAACTGATTTAAGAACCCAACATCTTCTGAAAAATACTAATGAACTCGTTTTGAAAATAAAGAATTTATGGGGAGGTAAAACTGGATCAACGCCGGTTGCTAAGGATTGCCTCTTGACTATCTATGAATTTACTCTATTAGAAAAATTTGATAAAATACCAATAGCAATTATTGTTTTAAATTCTAACGATAGATTCAATGATACCTTAAAAATTTACGAATGGGTTTCAACTGTTTTAAGTCAGTCTTTTGTCAAATAACATAAATTTAGAAATTCAAAATGGGAATAAATACTTTGGCTTTTAATTTAGTAAGAATTATTTTATTAGGGATTTTTTCCGCTTGTCTTACTTTTATTTTGACACCTCTTTGGACGAATATCTTATATAAATATCGTTTGGGCAAGCACATTAGGGAAGATAAAGATGCGCCAATTTTTATGAGTCTTCACCAAAAAAAAGAAGGAACTCCGACAATGGGAGGAGTTCTAATTTGGGGGGGAGTTTTAATTGTCACCTTTTTATTTTTCTTTTTAGCAAAATTTTTTAATGGGTTTTGGGGAAAATTAAATTTTGTTTCTCGGTCTCAAACTTGGCTTCCCTTGGCAGCAATGACTGGTGCGGCTTTTGTTGGTTTAATAGATGACTTGATGGGGGTTTTTAGAATTGGGCCAAAAGGCGGTGGTTTAAGAATGAGAGATAAAATTATTGTTTATATTTTGATTGCAATGATTGGTGCTTGGTGGTTTACCCAAAAATTGGAATATCAGACAGTTCATTTTCCTTTAATAGGCGATATTAATTTAGGAGTTTTTTATTTTTTGTTTTTCGTTTTTATTCTAGTGGCAACAACTTTTTCTGCTAATGAAACCGATGGTTTAGACGGACTTTTGGCAGGAACAGCTTTAGTTGTCTTAGGTTGTTTATTGGTAGTTGCTTTTGTTAAAGGGAAATATGAACTCTCTGCTTTTTTGGCAACATTTATTGGCGCTCTTACTGCATTTTTGTGGTTTAATATTTATCCAGCGCGATTCTTTATGGGCGATACAGGGGCAATGGCGATTGGCATTACAGTTGGTGTCATAGCAATGCTTACTGATACTTCTTTGTATTTGCCATTTTTTGCTTTTATTTGGGTAATAGAATCATTATCCGTGATTATTCAAAAAATCTATAAAAAAATAAAGAAAAAGAAACTTTTTCTTTCCACTCCAATCCATCATCATTTTGAGGCAATTGGCTGGCCAGAGACAAAAGTGACAATGCGTTTCTGGATTATTTCAGCAGTTGTGGGTTTGTTTGGTTTAGCTCTTTATTTTCTTGACATTTTTGTGGTATAATAACAATAAATCAAAAAGATGCCTATTGACTATTCAAAAAAGTTAGCGGAATTAATGATTATGGCCAGTCAGCAGGGTGCTTCTGACTTGCATTTAAGTATTGGCAGACATCCAACAGTGAGAATTGATGGAAATTTAGTTCCTGTTTCAAGTGAACCAATTCTAACTCCGGAATCATTAGCCGGTCTCATTGCCGTGCTTTTAACCCCTGAGCAACAAGAAAAATTAATCAACGAAAAAGAAATTGACTTCGCCTTTTCTTATCAGGATAAAGTAAGATTTAGAATAAATGTTTATTTTCAAAGGGGATATCTTTCTGCCGCCTTGCGTTTAATCCCGTATCATATCAGGACTCTTGAGGAGTTGAACTTGCCGCCGATTCTTCATGAAATTTCCAAATATAATCAAGGTTTCTTTTTGGTAGTCGGACCCGCTGGTCACGGTAAAACTACCACGATGGCAGCAATTGTTGATGAGATAAATCATAAGAGAATGGACCATATTATTACGATTGAAGATCCGATTGAATACACTTATATTCAAGATAGGTCGCTCATTGACCAGCGAGAAGTAGGAACTGATACTGTTTCTTTTCATCGGGGACTACGGTCTGTTTTACGTCAAGACCCAGATGTAATAGTGATTGGTGAAATGCGCGACCCGGAATCAATGTCAATTGCCTTAACAGCGGCTGAAACTGGACATTTAGTTTTGTCTACCCTTCATACTAATTCAGCCAGTCAGACAATTGATAGGATTATTGATAGTTTTCCCTCGGAACAGCAAAACCAGATCAGGGCCCAATTAGCCTCTACTTTAATAGGAATTGTTTCAGAAAGACTAGTGCCGAGGATTTCTGGCGGGAGAATTCCTGCTTGTGAAATTATGTTTGCGACTTCAGCAATTAAAAATTTAATAAGGGAAAGAAAAACTTATCAGATAGATTTGGTGATAGAAACATCTTCGCAAGAGGGAATGCTTTCTTTATCTCGCTCTTTGGTGGAATTAGTTAGGCGCCGAGAAATCTCTCTTGAAACTGCTGAAACATACGCTTTAAATCCTTCAGAGGTGAGACAATTATTAGGATAAAGGGCTTTAAATATTTTTAATTAATTGGTATGAAATTTACTTATCAGGCAAAAGACCAAACAGGCAATATTAAAAAGGGAACGATTGAATCTCAAAGCTCAGAGGCAGCAGTGAGAACCCTTCAAAGTTATGGATTGGTTGTTTTAGAAATTTCGCCGTTAAAAAAGGCAACTTTTCTTGATGCAATTTTAGGGAAAAGAACGGCCATTTCAAGAAAAGATTTGGCGGTTTTTCTAAGACAATTTGCCACCTTACTATCAAGCCAGGTGCCGCTGGGCGAGGCTTTGAAAACGCTCTTTTTGCAGGCCTCAACACCTCAACTTAAAGATTTAATTTTTGAATTAGTTTCTGATTTAGATAGTGGTCTTACTTTATCAAGGGCAATTGAGAAAAGAAACGATGTTTTTGGAGAATTTTATTCTCAGATGATTAAATCAGGAGAAATTTCCGGCCGACTGGAGGAAGTTTTAACTTATTTGGCTGATTATGCCGAACACGAAAACGATTTGG
>ERZ795050.3355-NODE-3355-length-15960-cov-5.114870_pt1 | contig 15960 bp, 14 predicted proteins | sample MGYA00375134_ERZ795050 | MGnify/ENA primary metagenome ERZ795050 (study PRJEB30179, sample SAMN05720221) | activated sludge metagenome | isolation source: Anaerobic digester | place: Japan | collected 2015-05-26 ... | reverse complement strand
GGTACCTCATATAAACTTTGATATGAAGGGAAAATTACTATAACATTATCTTTTTTAGTTAAAATAGAATTCATAAAAAGAAAAATCCCTTCAGCTGCTCCAGCAAAAGTTAAAATATTTTCTTTTTCTATTTTATCATTTTTATAAAGATTTGCTATTATATCACGAAGTTCGGGATCTCCTTTTGATTCAGTATAACCAAGCCTTAGATTTAATAATTTAGATATATTTTCCTCTTTATTGCCATCCAATTCCAATAGTCTTGCAACACTTATGGTTTCGCAATCTGAGCTACATAAAAGATATGGAGCAGAAAATTCATATTTTGCAAAATACCTTTCCAGCAAAAATGGTTTTATATTCATAAAACTGATGCCTTTATAGATGCCTTTGTATCCATCCAATTATATCCCTTGTAACTTCTTCTCTATTTATTTCATTTAATATTTCATGTCTTGCATTATCATAAATTTTTAATTCGACATCAGTTAATCCAAGTTTTAAGTATATTTTATAAAGATTAGGAACAGTTTTAGCACCAACAGGATCCTTGGAGCCAGAAAGGATGATAATAGGAAGAGATTTTGGTATAAGATTTAAGTTATGTTTTTTATGCATCTCAATCATCCCTTTGGTCAAAAAATAATATAAGGAAGTAGAGCAAACAAAACCACAATATTTATCTTCGATGTATTTGTCAACCTCTTTTTCATCTCTGGAAAGCCAGTCAAAATCAGTTCTATTTGGTTTAAAGGCTGAATTATAGCTTCCAAATGAAAGATCATTTAAAAATTTACTTTTTTTCTTAGGACCATTTATAAGCATTGCAATTCTTGCTATGAACTTTCCTGGATATAAAAGCATGGGATTTGGGCCTGCAGATCCAGATAAAATTGCTCCATTTAATTCTTTTCCATATTCTTCAATGTATCTTTGTAAAATAAATGAACCCATAGAATGTCCAAGAATGAAATAAGGCATAGACGGATATTTTTCTTTCATCAACTTTGTGAGAATATATTCATCCTCCACCATCATTTGAAAACCATTTTTTTCACCCAAATATCCAAGCTCTTCATCATTTTTTGCAGTTTTTCCATGACCTCTATGATCATCAGCAACTACTATAAAACCTTTATCTGTTGCCTCTTTAGCAAATCTTTCATATCTTTTTGCATGCTCTGCAAGACCATGAATGATTTGAATGATACCTTTTTTAGTCAGATTATCATCTGGTTCCCAAAGGTAGGTAAATAATGCATAACCTTCATTGTCCTTAAATTCAAAAGTACTTGACTTCATTTTTCCTCCAATTTATTTAAAAATTTATTTAATCTTTTTCAAAAAATCTTTTAAGAAGTCTTGTCAAATTTTTTAATCCCTCAAATTTATCTTTTAATGAATTAGAATATAAAAATTTTATTGCGCCAACCAATCCATCCCATATGATTTTACTATAAGGATGCCACCATATCTGTTTTTTTGAAAACTTAAAACTATCAAAAATTACCACTTTTTTTGTCAACATCTCATAAAAACCATCTTCTCCATGTGTTCTTCCTATACCAGAAAGTTTAACACCTCCCCATGGAGTATTGGCAAGTCCATGAGACATTAGATGATCATTGATCATTACAACGCCTGCTTCAATTTTGCTTACTATCTTTTTTGCTTCCTTTATGTTTGAAGTCCAGATAGATGAAGTCAAACCTAACTTAGAATCATTAGCTATATTTATAGCTTCTTCAACATTTTCAAAAGGCATTATTCCAATAACAGGACCAAATATTTCATCATTATATATTGGCATATTCGGCTTTATATCAGTCAATACCATTGCAGGTAAAAAATTGTTTTCTACCTTTAGTAATTTATTTAAAAATTTTATTGCCTCAGAAGTTGAAGATCTTATCTTAATTATATAATCTTTTCTTTCCTCTTCACTTAAAATCTGTTTTTCCAGATCTTGGGAAAGGTAAGATATGGCGTATAAAATAGCTCCCTTTTCAATAGAATCAAGAACCTGTTTTATTACAGTCTCTTTTTGTGTTTTACTGGTAATATAGCCTAAATCGGCATCCTGAATTGTTTCATTATAAGGTATTTTTGGTGGTCTAAGATCTGTTACCCTTTCCTTCATCTTTTCACAAAATATATCGTATATGGCTTTATCCACCAATATTCTTTGAGCACCTCCACAGGACTGACCACTGTTTGTATAACCTGCCCAGATAATACCCCATACTGCTTTATCTATATCGCAATCCTTTAACACTATCGCAGGATCATTTCCACCAAGTTCCAATACAGTAGGTATTAACTTTTTTGCTGCAGCCTCCTGAATCTTCAAACCAGTTTCAACACTACCCGTAAAAAATATCTTATCTACTGAACCCTCAACAAAAGCATCCAATGTATCTGGACCGCTAGAATTAACATAGGCAAATAGTCCATCTGGTAATTTTGCAGCTTCAAAAGCCTTATAAAGTAAGTGTCCAACATGTTGTGTCTCTGTCGCAACTTTTAGTATAACTCCATTACCTGCTAAAAGAGCCATAACTACTTCTGAAAAAGGTATAGAAAAAGGATAATTCCATGGGGAGATTATCCCAATAACCCCATAAGGAGAATAGATATTATATGCTTTTTTATTAATTGAAAGTATATTATTTCCTTTTAATCTTTTAGGTTTAAGCCATTCTTTGGCATATTTAGTATAATAGCTTATTGCCATAATTGCGGGAAGAACTTCAGCAATAAAACTATCGATCAAAAGTTTACCATTATCATCACTTATCCCTCTTGCTATTTGTTCATAATTGGCAATAAGATATTTTTGAACATTTTTAATAGCCTTTATCCTTTCTTTTACGGGAGTTTGACTCCATAATTTATAAGCTGCTCTGCTCTTTTTTATAGCATTAATAACTTCTTCTTTAGAATTTCTAGGATATCTTGCGATCTCGTTGCCTGTAGCAGGATTAATAGATATAGTTTGATCCATAAATTCCTCTCTTTATTCACTTATTTTAATATTCAATAATTTTCTAAAATAATTAATAATATATTTTATTAATACTTTTTTAAATAAAATTCTTCCCAAATAGCAAAATTTTTAAATTACATAAGCAGTTCTATAAATACTTCTTAAAATAAAATTTTACCTTCTACCTATAAAGTTATCCATAGAGGAATGAATGCCTAAAAAATTCGCTATAAAATCAAAAAATCTTGTTGGGAAAAGTCTAAGTAACCATGTAAAGTAAACTAAAAATGGAAATATGACTCTTGTCTTTCCCTTTATAATTCCTTTATAAATTTTATCAACAGCTTTTTCTGGTTCTAGAATTGGAAGCAGGAAAGGGAATCTAGTCTTAACCCCTTTAAACATTCCTGTGTTAATATAATAAGGGCATATGATTGTTGTCTTAATCTTACTTTTGTTTTTATATAATTCCATTCGTAAAGACTCATCTATGCCAAATGCTGCAAATTTACTTGCACAATAATCAGATAATTTTGGTACTCCGATAATCCCAGCTGCTGAAGATATTGTTACAATATGTCCTTTATTTTTTTCTATCATTAATGGAAGTATTTTTTTTATTGTCCAGAAATGAGAAATTGCATTTACTGTCATTGTTTTTTCTATCTCATCAAAAGAAGAATTTAAAAGAGTTTTTCCGGTGACTATTCCGGCATTATTTATTAAAACATCAATGAATTTATATTTTTCTAAAACTTTATCTAAAATATTTAATACATTTTCTCTATTTGAAAAATCTGCTATAAAACCTTCTACTTTATCGAAACCAAATCTTTTTCTATATTCTTCTATAACTTTATTTAAGTTATTCTCATCTTTATCAATTAAAATACAGTTCGCTCCATCTTTTAAGAATTTTTCTGCCAATAGTCTTCCTATTACTCCTGCTCCTCCTGTTATTAAGACATTAAAATTTTCCATATTTTCCCCTTTTCTAATAATCATAATTTTGATATATTATTTTTACCTTGATAAAATTTTAGTATAAATTTTTTTTGTTTCAAAATTTAATTGTAGAATTTTTCGTTTAATAAAAAATTGTTTTTTTTATTTTTTTTTATTTCATTTTAATTTATTTTTTTTATTTAATTACTAATTTCCAGCGTTTTAAGTTTGTTATTATTGAAAATTAGCTTTATTATGATTAATTTAATTAAGGGAGAAAATCAGTGGAAAGAAATAAGATTATTTTAAAGGAAAAGATTGCTGAAAATACTTATTCTTTCTGGTTTTACAATCCAGAAATCGCAACTCATTTTTCTGCAGGACAATTTTTGATATTGAGAGTCGTTAAAGAAGGAGAAAGAATTCCTTTAACTATTGCTGATGTCAATAAAGAAAAAAATCTTGTAAGAATAATCTTTCAGGTTGTCGGGGAAACAACTGATCTTCTTTCTAAACTAAAAGAAGATGATATCATTCTTGATGTTCTTGGGCCTTTGGGACATGGATTTGAGATTCCAGATGGAACAAAATCTGTTCTTCTGGTTGGTGGTGGTCTTGGTATTGCTCCTTTATTTCCTAAGATTAAAGAAATTGCCATAAACCACAAACTTAAAGCAGATGTGGTTTTGGGAGCTAGATCAAAAGATCTTTTTATTCTTGTTGATGAAATATCAAATATTGCTTCAAATGTTTATTTGTTTACAGATGATGGAAGCTCGGGACATAAAGGGCTGGTCACAGATGGCATAAACTACGCAATTTCGCAAAATAATAAATATGATTTTTGTATAGCAATAGGTCCAATTTTAATGATGAAAGCTGTTACCGAACTTACAAAAAAATTAAATATTCCAACATATGTATCTTTAAATCCTATAATGATAGATGGTACTGGTATGTGTGGAGGTTGCAGATTTCTTTATGGGAATGAAGTTAAATTCGCCTGTGTTGATGGACCTGTTTTTAATGCTTTTAAAGTCAATTTTGATGACTTAATCCAGAGAAATCGTCAATATAGAGAACAGGAATGCCAGCTTTTCAAAGGAGAAAATAGATGAGAATAGAACCTAAGATGCAGGATCCAGAAGTCAGGATAAATAACTTTGAAGAAGTAAATCTCGGTTATACAGATGAGGAAGCCATAGCAGAGGCTCAGAGATGTCGTCTTTGTGGAGCATGTGTAAAAGGATGCCCTGTTGGAATAGACATTCCAGCCTTTGTAAATTCAATAGCTAAAGGAAAATTTAGACAGGCAATAGATATAATAAGACAATTCTCGGTACTACCAGCAGTATGTGGAAGAGTTTGTCCTCAAGAAAATCAATGTGAAAAAGAATGTATATTATCAAGAAAAGGAGAACCTATTAATATTGGAGCACTTGAAAGATTTGTGGCTGATAAATTTTCTGAAAAGGAAACATTTGATATACCTAAAGTTGGAAAATCAGCTGGAATAATAGGTTCTGGTCCAGCAGGACTTACTGCAGCATATGAACTTAGAAAAGCAGGATTTGATGTTACAATATATGAATCTTTACATGCACCTGGTGGAGTTTTAAGATATGGAATACCCAATTTTAGATTGCCCGACAAAATAATAGATAAAGAAGTTGATTATCTTTTAAGTTTAGGAGTAAAATTACAACTTAATTTTCTTATAGGAAAAACTGTTTATATAAATGAACTTTTAGAAATTCATGATGGACTTCTTATTGCAACTGGTGCAGGGCTTCCTTCAAGATTGAATATTCCAGGAGAGAATGGGGTTGGCGTATATTTGGCCAATGAATTTCTCACAAGGATAAACTTAATGCATGCCTATGAATTTCCTATCTACCATACTCCTATAAAAAAATTTTCAAAAGTGGTAGTAGTAGGTGGTGGAAATGTCGCTATGGATTCTGCAAGAGTAGCAAGAAGACTTGGCGCTGATGTTACTATTGTTTATAGAAGAGAAGAAGAAGACATGCCCGCAAGAAGAGAAGAAAGAATACATGCAAAAGAAGAAGGAATTAATTTTATTACCTTAGCTAATCCAGTTGAAATAATACTTGATGAATATAAAAATGTAAAACAGATTAAACTTGAAAAGATGAAAGTAAGTGGGAAAGGTCTTGATGGAAGAAATAAGATAGAAGGAACTTTGGAATATTTTACAATCGATGCAGATGCAGTAATAACTGCAATTGGACAGACTCCAAACAGAATAATTCAAGAAAATGTAAAAGGTTTAAATCTTGATAGTCATGGAAGAGTAATTGTAGACGAAAATTTAAAAACATCACTAAATAGAGTTTGGGCTGCAGGTGATATAGTTACCGGCGCTGCTACAGTTATTCTAGCTATGGGTGAAGCTAAAAGAGCAGCTGCCGATATGATTAAGACATTGTAGTTTTATAATTTGAAATCTTAATTTTTAATTTTATAATCTTAAACAAGAGATAATTAAATATAAAATAATAAATAAGTATAGGTTTTTATTTTAGTTTTTATTTTTAAAGTATTAAAAAGGTAAATTGGGTGATAAAAAGATTTAAATTTTTAATAATTGTTATTTTTATTTTTCTTTTTATTTTTACCTTAAATTTTGAAAATCTTAATATTTTAAGCAGTTCTATAAAAGCTCAATCTAAATTTTTTCTAAATCCTCAAAGTACTACTATAGCAATTATTTCAGAAATAGAAGGATTTACAAAAACCAATGTGAGTGGTGAAATACTTAAAGGGATGCTGGCTTTAAAAAAGGAGTATCCTATTTCTTTAGTTTTATTAACGCCAGAATCATATGACAAGGTAGATAGTCAATTTAAATTAGCAATACAGAGTAAGGCAAATATTATCATAGGATATTGGAATCAAATTAAAAATGAATTAATTAAAAATGCTAATAATTATCCTAATATATTTTTTATCGGTATAGATTTGTTTTCCAGTGATATTGAGTTGGATAATTTTAATAATAATAATAATTTACCAAATTTATGTTTAATAAACTATAAGGAAGAAGAAGCAGGATTTTTAGCAGGAGTTTTTGCTGGACTTTTAACAAAAGACTATAGTAATATATCAAATAGATTGAATCCAGAAAGTATTTTAGGAATTATTTTAGCAAAAAAAGATGATTCAAAAGTTAGATATGAATTTGGGTTCAGGCTTGGAGCCTTATTTATAAATAATAAATGTCAGATTTTAAATGTTGAGTTAGAAGATGAAAATGATTTCTATCTTATAAGAAAAAATACTTATTCTTTATATCAAAGTAGTGCAGATATAGTATTTCAACTTTGTGGTAAGGGAAGCCCTGCAGCCATTCAAGCAGCATATTTAAGTAACAATTTTATTATAGGTTATGAATTTGATCAAAATATCTATGCTCCAGAAAATGTTATTACTTCTGCTATAAAAAAGGTTTCAAGTTCGATTTATTATCTTATAAAAAATAGTTTTTTATTGGGATTTTCAAGTGGAAATTTTAGATTGGGCGTAAAAGATGGAGCTGTCGGACTTGCATCTTTTCATGAATTTGACCTTGTTATACCTCAACAGATAAAAGATGCAATCTATTCAATTTCCACTGCCATAGCAGAAGGCAAAATTAATATACCTTTTGTCAGTTTAACTATGAAAAACCAAGATGAAACTGATAGTAATCAAGTTAACACTAATAAAGAAGAGAATAATCAAGAAAATTCACCTGATCAAACAGAAAATTCTATTCAAGCAGAAGATGATCAATAGTAAAATTTCTTTAATCTTTTATTTTATCTTTTTAGATAAAACTTCTCCTAGTCTTCTAACTCCTTCTTCGATTTTTTCCTCTGTTGGATAAGAAAAATTCATCCTGAATGAGTTATATTTTGGTTCATCACCATAAAAAGCTGAGCCTATAACATAAGCGACATTGTTTTTTATTACATCGTAGAATAATTCGTCTGCATTTATATTTTCAGGTAAAGAAACCCATAAAAACAGACCACCTTCAGGTTTTGTCCATTTTATTCCCTTTCCTTTTGGGAAATATTTTTCAAATGCTTCTAACATTAGGTTTTTTCTTTTTGAATATAGTTCAATATTTTTCTCTATTCTTCCGTCTAATAGTCCTCTTTCCATATACTCAGCAGTAATTATCTGATTAAATGGAGCTGTGCATAAATCTACTGCCTGTTTTATTATTACAAGTTTATCAATGACTTTAGGATGTGCTATAATCCAACCAAGTCTAAGTCCAGGACAGTATATTTTAGAAAAAGTAAATAAGCTTATTACTCTTCCAGATGGGTCTAATTCATAAAAGTATGGTAAATCTTCATTTTCATATCTTAATTCTTTATAAGGTGCATCCTCGATTATCATAAAATCATATTTATCAGCAAGTTCTAAAATTATTTTTCTTTTTTCAAGCGATGTACAAACACCGGCTGGATTTTGGAAGTCAGGTATTGTATAGAAAAATTTTATCTTTTTACCTGTGCTATAAATTTTATCTAATTTATCTTTAAATTGTTCAATATTAATTCCATCATCTTCAAGATCAACTCCTATCATCTTTGCACCATAAGCCCTAAAAGCACTTAGTCCACCTAAATAAGATGGATTTTCTACCATTATCAAATCATCTCTATCTATAAAAAGTTTACCGACCATATCAAGAGCTTGTTGAGATGCAGAAACAATAAGTATATTATTTTCATTTAAGTTTTTGACAGTAGTTTTTTCCATGAATCTTTTTAAGAGCAACTTTTTAAGTCGAGCATCTCCTTCTGTTGAACCATACTGAAGCATTATATTTCCATATTTTGTTAAAGAAGATGTGACAATTTCTTTAAGTTCTTCAACAGGAAAGGTTGTTGGAGCAGGTAGCCCACCTGCAAAAGAGATAATCTCTGGTTTTTCAACAAGTTTCAAAAGTTCTCTAATAACAGATCTTTTCATTGAACCCACAGCAACTGATAAATGAGATTCAAACATCTCATCATTAAAACTCATAAGTCGACTCCTTTATATTTATTAAAAATATCAATGAACAAAAGGACTTTCGTATGGCATATTAATGGTAGTAATCTGTTTTGTAACAGAATTACTTGAACTAAACATACTTTCTATCATTTTAGTTTTTTCGATTGGGAAATTTATCTGTATTATTGCAGCAACTGGTTTAGAATTAATTTCTTTTTTATAATTCATATTTTCGACAAGATATTCAAGACTACTTTCATCAAGCAAGATATTGATAGGGATACTTGTTTTTTTTAAGCTTGCCAAATGTCTATTGAATTTTAATACGAAAGGTTTTTTTTGAATTAAATCTTTTAATAATTTATAAGATTCATCATCTTGAACACTTATTTTAATAATATAATATGTGCTACCTGTACTATCGAGAACTTTATTTATAAGTGCTTCATTTCTATCTGCCCATTTTGCTATAGCAAAAAATTTTGGAACATATTGCGATGTCTCTTTCGGAAAAGCTCCCATAGCAAGTAAATCCCAGAAATTTTTGGTTTTATATTTTTCAATAATAGACTTAACTTTTCCATCTCCGCAATTATATGCAGCAATTGCTAATTCAAGACTACCAAATTTATTATAAAGATAAGAAAAATGTTTCATAAAACCGATAGTTGCAGCATATATATCTTTTCTTTCATCAATTTCTGAAACTTTCAACCCTACAAGTCTTGCGGTTTCAGACATAAATTGCCATGGACCAACAGCTCCTCTATGGCTTTGTGCATCGATTTTAAACTGAGATTCACACCATAAAAGATTTATAAATTGTGGATCAAAACCCTTCGATTTTAAGATTTCTCTAATAATTGAATAAGCTGGAGCAAAAGAATTTAATAGTTTTAAATAATCGCTTTTAGAATAAAGTTCGAATTTTTGATAATATAAATCAATAATATCATTATTTATAGGGTATTGTATCTTTATTGATCTTATTTCTGTTTCCGCTTCGCTTTTATCTGATGTTAGTAGATTATAAATATCGATCCTGTTGACATGAGAAAACCAGGAAACAAATAACGATGATATTAAAATTATTATGATTATATAAGTTCCTCTTTTTGAGAAGGAAAAAATCAAAGAGTCCTCCGATTTCTTTTAAATAGTTTATCAGTTATCTTTTTCTTTTCAACCTTAATTTCCCTTTTCCAAATTTATTATACTCAATTTCATAAATAAATCAATTTTTTAACTTAAATTCATCAATAAAATCTTTTTTAATCAATTTCTAATTTATCTTTACTTTTTATATATAAAACTTGACAACATTTCATATTTATTTTAAAATAAAATTAGGAGTAAAAAGTATGAAAATAAGAAAGAGAATATTACCTTCGGGATGGTATCCTTTTGATGAAAAAAATTGCATCGAAAATTTTAAAAAGTTTGAAAAGAAGATAGACCCAAAGGCATTAAATATTGATATTAAAAATGTAAATACTCTAATAGTTCCTCATGCAGGATGGGAGTTTTCGGGACATCTTGCCTATCTATCTTTTTATAAAGCAAAGGAGATTTCGCAAGCAAATCATCAAAAAATTGACCTTGTAGTTCTTTTAGGCGGTCATTTAAAATATTCTGAAAATACTATTATATTAAATTATGATTATTGTGAAACACCATTTGGTAATCTTGAAGTAGATAAAAGCTTAATCGAAGAATATAAAAAACTTTTCGATACAGTAGAAGAAACAACTATCTTTTCTGATAACACAATAGAAGTTAATCTACCTTTTATTAAATATTTCTTTCCAGATGCAAAATTTTTTGGGATTTACCCACCATTGCAAGAAGCCATCTCAATTGCTCAATTTTTTGTAAATAAAGTAAAAAACTGTATTGTTGTAGCTTCATCAGATCTTACACATTATGGACCAAATTATGGTTTTACTCCAGCTGGCACAGGAGAAAAGGCTTATAAATGGGCAATAGATAATGATAAAATATTGTTAGATGCTTTAGAAAAATTGGATTATGAATCAATTGAACTTATAATAGATAAAAAGCAAAATAGTTGTTCACCAAATTCAATAACAACTTCGATTGCATATGCATCAATGAAAGGTTCTAAAAAAGGCTATATTTTATCTTATGGTTCTTCTTATGATATTTTCCCTTCAGCATCTTTTGTTGGATATGTTTCTTTTATTGCATAGATTTATTGCATAGATTTTTCTAAATCATTTAATTTTTCAATCATCTTTTCTATATCTTTCTTATAAATAGAAGATGAATAATTTTGACAATATTTGATCGCTTTTTCTTTTAAGTCTAAGATTTTTTCTTTTTTAAGTTTTTCATCCTTTTCTTTTAGAATTTTATCATAAATGGAAAGTAGTATGAAATAATTACCCATTGCATCATTTATTTTTTCAGATACATCTACCAGGTTTTTATTTTTAGATAATAATAGATAATAAATAACAATGACAACAAGAAATAAAACAGCTACTAAAATATAGTATAGCATAGACTTACTTCCAGAATATTTTTAATTTCAAAATAATAAATTCAAAATAATAATAATTTATAAATCTTTTTAGTTATAAAATTTAAACTATTTTAATTATTTATTTTAACTCTTAAATTTCCCTTCGAGATAAGAATAGACCCAACCATTTATAAAAATACCCGAATTTTTTAAATCTTCCCATTTTTCTTTATCTGCCCAAAAAGTTTCAATATCTTCTGAAGATTCACAATTTGAACTTGAATAAGATAAAATTTCAACTTTTATAAAAAAGACTTCTTCTGTTGTAAGACCTGCAGAAGTATATGTAATTGGTGAAATCTCCTTTATCTTACCATTATATCCTGTTTCTTCTAAAAGTTCCCTCAAAGCTGCATCTTCTATTTTTTCTTCTTCCTCAACAAGCCCTGCTGGAAATTCAACTATATAATTACAAATTGGCACTCTATACTGTTTAATAAGAAGAATACTTCCTTCTCTTTCACCGATTATTACCACGGCTTTTTGTTTATTATTTCTTTCTACAAACTCATATTCTTTTTTATTACCTTCTTTATCTAAGAAATCTCTTTTGCAAAAGCTTAAATATTTTCCCTTATTAATTATAGTTTTATCAAGAGGAACCAGTTTCACTTAAATTAGTCCTTTTTTGATTATTTTTAATCAATCATATAAAATTCTTAAAATCTCATCATCTAAAAAGCTTTTATATTGTAGTTCTCTTTTTTTTAAGTCCAAATATATAAGTTTATAAATTTCTTTTTTATTAAAGAATTTTCCTTCTTTTGCCATTATCCCTTTACATCTTGCTGCTTGTTGTTCAAAACTCTCTTTGTCAGCGAATGTAGAAAGCCAAAAAGGAAAATTTACACATTGAACTGGTCTTACTTTGTATATAGAGCAACCACCTTTCCCATTTCTATTTTGTTTATCCCAAAAAACACAATCATAATTTTCTCTTTCTTTAATTGAATAGACTTGCTTTGAAAACTTAAAGGTAAAGTTACTTATAAAATCATCCTGCTTTAATTTAAAAAATCTGGAGATTGTCTTTATTTCAGAATCAAGCAAAAATACATAACCCGATTCATGTCTGCAACAATCTCCGCAATCAAAACATTTAAATGTAAAATTTTCTGGAATATACAAATTAATTAAACTTTTAAATTGTTCAAAAGAAATCATAATATATAGCTTCTATCATAAATTATAAAAATATTCAAGTTTATAAAATATTTTTAAGTCAACAATTAAAACAACAAAGATTACAATTAAATATTACTCTGAAAATTAAAATATTTTAAATAGCAAAATAATTAATAAATTCTAATTAAAAAATAATATTTGATTTAAGGAAAAATATGTGTTCCAGTTTTATTATTAACAGCATCGAAAATCTTTTCTGGGCTTGTAATAATTACCTGTTTACCACCATTTTCAAGGAATTTAATAGATGCTTCTATCTTAGGTAGCATACTTCCTTTTGCAAAATGTCCTTGTTCAATATATTTTTTGCATTCACTTACAGTCATTTTGTCCAAAAACTTCATATCGGGTTTATTAAAATTCAAAGCAACCTTCTCAACACCAGTAGAAATTATAAAAAGATCAGCTTTGATCTCAGTAGCCAGCAATGATGATGCAAAATCTTTATCGATAACAGCTGCAACACCTTTAAGTTTTTTATTTTCCTCTATAACAGGAATACCACCACCACCAACAGCAATAACAATAACATCATTATTAATAAGGTCGACAATTACATTTTTTTCGACAATATCTAAAGGCTTCGGAGAAGCTACTACCCTTCTATATCCTCTACCTGCATCTTCTACAACTATCCATCCTTCTTTTTCTATCTTCTCAGTAAGTTCTTCTTTAGTTTTGTAAAAAGGACCTACAGGTTTTGTTGGATTTTGAAAGGCTTTATCATTCTTATCAACTAAAACTTGAGTTACAACTGTTGCGACGTCATATTCAAGATTATGCTCTTGAAGATGATTTTTAATAACCTGCGAAATCATATATCCCATACCACCTTGAGTAAAAGCTCCGGCAACATCAAGAGGAATTGTTGGGACCTGATTTTTTGCAGCTTCAGATTGAATCAAAACATTTCCTACCTGCGGACCATTACCATGAGTTATAACAACTCTATATCCACTTTTAATTAATTCTATTACATTTTCCACTGTATCAATAACAGCTTCATATTGTTCTTCAAAAGTTCCTTTTTGTCCTTGCTTAATAAGAGAGTTTCCACCAATTGCAATAACCGCTGTCTTTTTTTTCATTATAGCTCCTTTTTGCATATGATTTAGGGATTAAAAATTATAATATTAAATCTAATTGTCAAGCTAATAAAAAAGGGTAGCAAGCAAAAACCTGCTACCCAATTTTTCCTTAAAATTATGCCAAATTAAAACTTCTTAAAAATATTTTTTTTTAATTGCTAACTTTGCTTGTCTAACTTATTATAAGATTTAATCCAATTGAAATAGTTATAGTCTGATTTGGATTTATAGTTATAGTCTTTTCAACAACAAGCCCATGATATTCTATTCTTATAGTATAAGTGCCCGCAGGAAGAGAAATTTGAGAGTTAGCCTTAAACTGAACCATCTGCCCATTAATAAATACTTTAGCATCATTTGGTAAATTGAAAATAATATTTCCACTAATAGCATTTAATGTAAAATTAAATACCTGATTTGGTGCAGATACAACTATAGTCTGTGTAAGACTTGAATATCCCTGTTGTAATGGATTTAAGGTAACAGTGTATGTCCCTGGAGCTAAACTTGTTGTTAATGGAGTATTACCAAAAGGTTTATTATTTATGAGTACCTGAGCTGGAACATTTGAATTTATTGTTATGGAATAAAGCATTGCATTTAATGTAAAATTAAATACCTGATTTGGTGCAGATACAACTATAGTCTGTGTAAGACTTGAATATCCCTGTTGTAATGGATTTAAGGTAACAGTGTATGTCCCTGGAGCTAAACTTGTTGTTAATGGAGTATTACCAAAAGGTTTATTATTTATGAGTACCTGAGCTGGAACATTTGAATTTATTGTTATGGAATAAAGCTGAGGTTGAGGTTGTAAAAAGGTAAAGTTAAGCTCTAAAACCTGCCCTTTACTTAAGTTAATCTTTTCTGTTTTTGGTTGATAAGATTTATCTGTTGGTTCAGCTTTGATTTCATAAGTTCCAGGATACATTTCTACATTTAGCGGAGTCATTCCAATTCTTACATTATTAGAATATATATAGCAGGGAATATCTGCTTTTACTATAAGTCTTGCTTTCTCTCCAGAGCTTGTTGTAGTAGTAGTTGTTGTCGTCCCTGTTGAACCTTCTTTTTCCAAAACATAACTAAATTCTTTTGGTCCAGTTGGGGATACAGTTATTACAGTTTCAAATGTTTTATATCCTGCAGCCATAAGTTTTAATGGGTATTTACCAGTGCTTAGGTTTATTGTTAAAGGAGTATCACCCTTATAGAGGTTACTAATATAAACCTGCGCCTTAACATTTGCCTTAATAGTTATGGTTACATTTGTAAGCTGACTACTTGCTGTAATCTGACAGGCGAAAAGAAGCACCACAAAAAATGTAAAGACCAATAAAAAAGTAAATTGTTTAAAATATTTTCTTAATAAATTCATTTTTCCTCCAGAATTTATTTTTACCTTTACTTTTTTATTATATCACAATTTTATTTTTTAACAACTGAGTTTTTGCAATTGGAATATATTTGGTTTCGAAAATTTATGTATTTATTTCCAAAAATAATTTTTTTTGATTTTAATCTTAGCTTTCATAAATTCATTTATATAATTTAATTGATTTATTTAAAAATCTTTAATTATCATAATTTGTTAATTAATTAGTTATTAGTTATTATTTACTAGTTATTATTTATTAATTATTAGTTATTAATTATTTAGTTATTCATTGTATTCAGTTATAAATTTGCACTTTATTTTTATTGATTTATCTTTATAATGTATTGGGAAGGGAAAATGAAAAAGAAATTAGTATTAGTTATAATATTTTTTATTTTTTTTATATTACTTCTTATTCCAAATTCCTTTTTCTCATTAGCACAGGAGAATCCAAATCAACCTGTATATAATATAGATGATATAAATTCACTTGCTGCATTTAAATCTGGGATGATAAACTATAATAATGCACTATATCAAAAGGCTATATTTTACTTTAAAAAAGCTCTTTCATATAAATCTAAAAACTTTTTAGCCCGTTATATGCTTGGTTTTAGTTATTATAAAAGCGGTTTTTTACAAAATGCTCTTTTCGAGTGGGAAACTTTAAAATCATTTGGTTTTAATGACAATTTATTTTTAAATATGCTTGAAAGTATTTATTTTCAGGAAGGTAATTTTTTAGGAAAGATACTTGCAAAGAAATTTACAATATACCAACAGATGAATGGAGTTTCGCTTTCTAAAAATTTCTTTT
>ERZ795050.3343-NODE-3343-length-16038-cov-5.334230_pt1 | contig 16038 bp, 20 predicted proteins | sample MGYA00375134_ERZ795050 | MGnify/ENA primary metagenome ERZ795050 (study PRJEB30179, sample SAMN05720221) | activated sludge metagenome | isolation source: Anaerobic digester | place: Japan | collected 2015-05-26 ... | reverse complement strand
ATTCTATAGAATTGAAAACGATCAAAATGAAGGACCATATCACAATCGTAACGCCGAACAGCTACAAGAATTTTTATCAAAGTTTGACGAATTCGTTCGTTTTTTGTCATCTTACTTATATAGTTAATTTATTTTTACTGTTTGATTTGACAAATTAGTAATAGTGTTGTGTTGTTATTTTAACAGCAATTCATATGACTCGGCTAAAGACCGAGCATCTTTCTTGCTGGAATTTTATAAAAAAAGTTTATTACACCAATGAAAAAGGTAATTTGGAATTGCTTGATTTAAGTACTCCTATTGAGAAATTCTAACCCCTGCAAAAATATCTTTACAATCTTTTGTTGTTAACCCTTGTTTTAGAAATAATCTATCAAGGGTTTCTTTGTCTTTAAGTATTGTATCCATATGTACGTCTAATGAATTGTCCATTATTAGTATATAATAAATTACATCACCAACCATTCCAATTCTTTCAGTTCTAGAAACTGATTGATCCCAATTAACAAAATCCGCATTACGTGAAAAATATATAACATGTCGCACGAACTGTAAATTAGTTCCTGTCCCTAAAGTTGCTGGATTTGCAATCAGTATTTTAACTTTTTTATCTGTTTTGAATTTATTTATTTGCTCGTCACGCCATTCATATTTTTCTCTTCCTTTAGGTGTTGTTGTACCACTTATACAAATTGGATTATACTTTTCGAAAGCTTTTCCAAGCCTGTCAATAGTATCGGGATGTTCTTCCCAAATTACTATTTTTTCATCACCGTCTTCTAATATGGAATCAATTAATGAATTGGCTGTTTTAAACTTTAAAGAATCTTCAAACTTCCAATTTTTTAATCCACCAAATTCTAAAATTTTATCAGCAACTAGTAGTGGGTCTGAAAGAACTGACATCATATATGGGAATTTTACAATTAAATCTTTATATTTAATTACGCCCTTTTCTTCTTTAAGTGTCGTTAACTCTTCATTTACAATGGATTGATATATTTGTTTTTGCATTCCTTCAAAAGGAATATAAATAGGCTTCCAAATAACTTCAGGTAAATCTTTTACAACGTCTCTTAAAAATCTTCTACAATAATATGGCCTGATTCTTTCAAGAAATTTGTTTGCTTTTTCTTCGTCTATTGATGCCAGCGCATATTTAGAAAAACCGTTTCCAACTTCTCCCAACGTATGAAGAAAACTAACATAATCACTATCAACTAAATTATCATCAAGAAATTTTAAATTTGAATAAAGGTCTTGAACTCCTTGTGGGTGTGGAGTACCAGTTAAACAAAATCTATAATCGAAAAAATGTTTGTGTTTGTGAAGTATTTGTGTTCGGCGGGCACTCATATTTTTAATTTTATGAGACTCATCTAATATTATAAGTCTGTTATCACCCCACCAAGAAAAATCTAACTGTTCTTTTCTATAATTTTTTACTTTTTCATTATAAAGTTTTTTATTAATCTTTTCAAGCTGTTCTTCTGTTGTTTTGCTTATATCTATTTTATTGTCTTCACAATATTTCTCAATCGGCTTTATTATTTTAGTAAATGGTTTATATGGATTTTCTTGTTTATATGCATAATCAGAACATAGCCTAAAGGTATCATAGGATGTTATTACAATTTTGGGCAAATCTTTTTCATATATTTTTTCACGATTTGATTCTGTTATAATAAGGAAGTCTTCTTCAGAAAAAAGATTTGAAAATTCCAACATTTCTCTTTTCCAGTTATATGTTAACACCGGTATTACAACTATTAAAACTTTATCTATAAGCTTATGAAAAAACATTTGGTTTACAGCTTGAATACTTTCATAAGTCTTTCCTGTTCCCTGTTTATTAAAATTTCCGAATCTTCCATAACACGCCATTCGTGTTGCGTCTTCAATTTGATAATCCCCTTTTGGAGGAAATTTTTCAAAAAAAGATTTTTCTATTTTTAATCTACGAGGTTTAAAGGAAGGAATATAAGGATTATATTCATCAATTTCTTTTCTAATAGATTCTTTTACAAAAACATCAAACTCATCACCAAGCTCATCTACAACTTCTAATAAAATTTTTGGATTAGAGTTTGTGTAGCCCTTTTTTATATTGTCAAAACTTAAATGATATTTTCTACACGCTTCTACATATCTATTAAAATCCGAAGAGTCAGTTAAAAATGATTTTATATAAAAGCCATTATCTATTTTTTGAATAGTAATCATTTTCTATCTATTTGAGAAAAGTTTGAAAATATATCGCCGAAAGATTGTTTTTTTTCCTCAATGCGCGAGTCAAAATTATTTGGAAAATCCATACTTTTGTATAAAATGGATAATGCTTTTGGATTAAACGCCCCTTTAATAATTGATGTTTTTATTTCTGTTTTATCTACTTCACAAAAATAAATTATATTGTGATTTATAACAAGCTTCCTTTCGTTTGATAAAATTAATTTTTTAGTATGTTCAGATAAAGAATAAGATTTTTCGTCGTTTTTCTTTACGCTGTTTATTAAATCAAAAACATCAGTATAGTGCTTTATTATATTTAAAGCCACTTGGTTTGTTAAGTTTTTAATGCCTTGTATATTATCAGAAGCATCACCAAGTAAAGACTTATATAGTGTTATTGAATTTGCCGTTGGATAAAACTTAAAATGTTTTGTAAACTTTTCAACATCATAAATTTCTTTAATATTGTACCAATCAACTGAAATAGAAATTGAACGTGCCCAATCCATATCAGTAGAAATTAATAAAGAATTTCCAATGCAGTTCTCTAAAATCGAAGGAACTAAATCATCGGCTTCGAGATGTTTAATACGAACTGTTTTAAATGTTGATGAATAATTGTTTAATATCACCAACAAATAATCTATGCCCCTATAATAACCATCAGTTTCTTTCATTCTATCAGCTTTATATTCGCCTCCAGAAAGTTCTTTTCGCATAGTTATTTTTGATGTTGGATTATCTGCTAATACATAAATAGATCCATCATTTTCAAGAAATTTGTGTTGAAGATTTAAAATCATTTTCAATGAAAGTTGGATTGTTTGATTTATAACATCTGGCATTTTTTGTGTTTTTTGTTTACAAACATAAAAAGCTCTTGCATATAAATTATTACAATCTATTATGAGATTTTTATATTTTTTCATATATTGTATAATACTTTTATATTCTCCTTTTGTCAACTATCATTTGACATTCTACTTAAAGTGAACCCCACAGCGACTGAAGATCGCTGTGTTTTCTTGACGATTTCTATAAAGTTCATCATTTCTATTTGCTTTATAAGCTTTACATATTGATTTACTCATCCAAATCTCCTTAACAACCATCCAATAAACCCAACTTGAGTATCATCAATACTTAATTGCGCTCCAATCTTTCTACTTTCTCCCCATCGTATAATATCGGGCTTAAAGTTTTCATTATATAAATCTATTGGAATATTATAATCCTCGCAAGCTTGTTTTGCTTCTTCTAGACCTTTTCCATTTTCTCGCAATGTATTTAAAATAGTAATCCAACCACGCTTATGTTTATATCGAACATAATTTGCAACAAGTTTATGAATTAGTTTTTGCTTTCCTATCTTTGGAAAATCAGAATGTGTTGAAAACAATGTCCCATCAAAGTCAACCGTTAATTTTGGAAATTGATAATGATTGGTATGAATTATTTTCAATGCTTCTTCTTTTGGAATGATTTTAATTTGATCTAGTTTCCAATTATCGGAATATTCTCCCTTTGTCCAAAGAATTGTTGAACTACATAAAACTGTTCCTTCGGCATTATTGCGCCTTTTATTTGTTTTTCCAATTCGTAGTACCGCCCAATTATGTAAAGGATTTGTTAACAAACCGTACTTCATTTTTATTCTCCTTCATATACTCTATCATATCTCGAACCATACAACACGACATTTTCGTCAAAATTATATTATACTAAATGTTTGGAGTAATATTCGCCATTGATTCTTTCCTTAAAGATAATGTCTTCTCCATCACAAGTAAATCCTTCAATAGATGAAGTACTGCCTCTTTCTGTCATTAGTCTCATTAGAAATGATTCTATACTATCAATGACATATTTTGTATTATCGTTTCTTCTATGAAAGCAACTATTATAAAAAAAGGTTGAGTAAGAAATTGCTTTAACATCTCTTCCATATAATCTCTGTGCTAAATCTTGTATACATTTAATAGACTCTTCAAATTGGCAAATAATCGTACAGTTATTTTTAAAAGCATATCTTACTAACTCTACTGTTTTTCCACTACCAATTTTACCCGTTATGATTGTCACTTTTCACCCACCCTCTTCAAATAATTCTTTTGCCTCTTCGTCATATATTAAATCAAACCAACGGTTTCCAAGTTCCTTTAAATAGTTGTTGTTATGGCATACCCTTATTGATAAAGTTTGTTATTACTTTCTCAATAAAACTGACACTTACATTTTTTCCGGTAAATTTTTTATCATAGTGTGTTCTAAAATAACCTTTTGGTTTGTTTGGAATTGGTGATGTAAGTACTATGTTTAATGTGGGTTTTCCCGAGGGATGACCATAATAATTGTAAAAAAAGTTCCAATCAATAATTTTTCCATCTACTGTCCATCTAAAACTCATACATGTTGGCAAATCATCAATAGTATAATCCTTATCAATCTTTATTGATGATTTATCAATATATTTTATTTTTGTTGACAGTCTTTTCAGCATTTTTTTAAGATCATTAAAAAAATCCTCATGGGCTTTTACTTCAACTTCATCATCGCTTTCCAATATAAACATATTATTTATCTCCTTTATTTAATAGTTATTTCAAACATGATATTTATAAACCGCCAAATTTCCATATTCTTTATTCCAAATATATGATTGACTTTCTCTTACAGACATATAACCTTTAGAATTATGCCAGTCATCTCTTGCAACTAAAGATGGAAGTATTCTAATTTTTATCTGAACTTCTTCATCGCACATAATTAACGCTTCTCTTTCTTTATGCAAATGTCCTGTATGAGCTTCAATGTATTTACACTCTGAAAAAGCTTTTGGTTGTTCTCTACTAATAATCAAAGGTAGTTTTCCCTTAACTTCTTTATCCCCATGGGTAAAACAAATTAAAGATTTTCCCCATTGAATATATTTTCTAGTCGTTTCAGAGCAATCAATTTCTACATTCTTATCTTGTGAATATCTTTGCTGTAGAGCAATTCCCATATAAAAAGACTTTGTAAAATCGTGATTACCTTGAACAATAATAACCTTTACTTTATTTGTAAAACTTTTACATTTTTCAATCGCTTCAATAACTAATTCAACGCCCGAAGAAAAAGTCTTCTTCCATCTATCCGCTTCTGCTTGATAGGTTCCGGCGTATGTTGTTGATTCAGTTGTATCAGAATTAAAATAATCAGAACCCACTACAAAAACAATTTGTTCTGGTTTATATACTTTACTATTTTCAAGCATATAATCAACGGTGTTCAAATATAGCTCTTTTGCAATTTCCAAATTATAATCTTCACCAGACTCAGATTCATTACTAAGTTGGCCATAATGATGGTCTTTAATTGCAATTTCAAGCATATTATTACTTGAATAATTCTTAGTTGAAACTTTTGAATTAATTGGTTTAAACTTTTCAACCACCTCTTTAATGGAATCCAGGACCAGCTTTTCGTTAAAATCAATTTTCTTTTTTCTAAAATCGCCCTTTACTTGAAAGTTTGGATTTTCTGAAGAACCCCAAAAGTTTTTTGTAAACTTAAATAATTCCCAAACGTTTGTGTCAATATTCAAATGTTCAATTAATTGTTCTGGCGTTTTGATAAAAGTAGATTGAACAAACGCAGAATACACATCATTATTAATCTCTTCTTTTGTAATTATTTCATCTTTTTTCATTGGGTTTTTCAAATTATTTAATGGCTGTTCTTTTGATTTATAAAACCTTACGCTTCTCGCAAAAGAATCTCTTTTACAAGGGGTTGTAAAATCTCTACAATATTCTTCGTATAAATCGCTGACTATACTTGAGTTCCAATTATTTTCTTCAAGTTTTTTTATAATCCATTCTTTTGTTTTCATATTTTTATAGTTATATCACTTTAATAAATCTTTCACGCACTCTATTTATAAAAAAAGATGGTTCATATTTTTCTAAAATACCACGATTGCTGCAATGTTTATTGTCCGGCCATGAATCGTAAGCATAAAAATGTTTTCCATCCCAATTAACCACAGTTATATAATGTCCTGAGTTATAATCAGTTAAGTAACTTAATACTAATGCACATCCTGAATTTAATTCACTCTTCATATTTTCAACGGTTTGTAATTTTGATGAAAAATATTTTGACTCTGCTTTTACATTTGAAAGTGAATTAATTGCAAAAGTTAGGTTGTCCATTAATTCACTTTCAACAATACCAACTTTTGGTTTAATGGGCATTAAATCTCTACCTATTTTAGAATAAAGAAAAGAAAACATTATATCTGCTTGTGACATAAAAGACTTGCCTAAAAATTCCGGTGATTTTGTTTTAAACTTTCCACCAACAGCTTCTATTGCACAACAGCTTGCGCTCACGTTGCACGACTGTAAACAAAAAGTTGCACTTCCTTGAGCTTTTAAATCTTCTAAAAAAAGTTCAATGATTTTTGTTTTTTGATTATACCAAATATCTGTTTTATTCCAATATTTTGCTGGCATCAATTACCCCTTTAACTTTTTGTGAAGCACACAACGGCTAAAGATCGCTGAGCTTTCTTAACGGTTTTTATAAAATTACAACAGACTGTTGGATCGTATTACATAATACTTAGTTTTAGGGTCAGCATTAACATCGTTGGGATGGCTTTTTGTTAAAATTTTTACAACATTATCCGCAACGCTTTCAACATTGTAAACAAACAAAATATTGATCAAGGTTCCTTTTTTTTGGGCTACCTTATAATAAAGGTATTTTTCTTCTAAAATTTTCATTGATATCTCCTAATATAAAATTACAACAGACTGTTGGATCGTATTACATAATACTTAGTTTTAGGGTCAGCATTAACATCGTTGGGATGGCTTTTTGTTAAAATTTTTACAACATTATCCGCAACGCTTTCAACATTGTAAACAAACAAAATATTGATCAAGGTTCCTTTTTTTTGGGCTACCTTATAATAAAGGTATTTTTCTTCTAAAATTTTCATTGATATCTCCTAATATAATAGTTAATCAAGCTTCTCTTTTATCATAAACTTGTTTATACTTAAAACACTTGTTTGTGAAAATATCAGAAGCTTTTTCTTTATCCAAAAACATTTCTCTAACGAAAATAACTACTGGTATATTTACTTTATAAATCCAAAGTTCGTTTGTTGATAAATCTCTTGCAATAATTTTGTTTTCAGAGTTCAATATTTTTTCAACCCTAAATTCGCTTTCTTTTGTTGTAACAATTTTTTTATTTATTGCCTCAGAAAAAGAAATTCTTTCATCAACCATAATTTGTTGAATTTCCATTGCCGTTGGTTTTCTTTCGTGTGTTTCTACAAAAGTAACAACTGGATAATTTTCATTAATTAACTTTGTTTTAATTATTCTAATATTTTCTTTTTCAGAAACAGAAAAATCAAAAAGATGTTCAAAGGGTTGATTTTGTGGATCTTTCGAAAGATCATAAACCAACACCCTATCTTCCAATAAAGTAAATCTTAAAAATAATGGTGACTTTTCACAAAACGAAAAGAATCGTTTTTGAAACAACTCTAAAAATTGTTTTTTATCAAATTTTACCTGCTCAACCAGCATTTATTTTCTCCTATTAAACTTTTTTAAATATTTTTTAATTAACTTTTGAATCTTGTCATAAGTAAGTGTTGCTTTTCATCATTCCAAAAATTTACAATTGGTTTACTTTCATCAGTTGGAATATCCATAATCAAAACAGGATCTTTTAAAACTCCTAATATTTGTTCAACTTTAGACGCCGATAAAAAGATTTCATTGTTTTTCAATTTTTCATCACATTCCTGAACCTCAACGTGCTTTTCAATTTCATTTTGAGTGTCCGAAACTTTTATAAGAAGATCATCATCATTGAAAAGAAAAGAAACTTTTGCATTGATTACTTCATTATAATATGGTCTTAATGACTGTAACGCTTTTGAAAGTTTTACTGTTTCAATTTTTGCAATTGTGTTATAGGTATAACTATCAATAAAATTTTGTGTTCTATTCGGAGGAAATTCATCTGAAGAACACCCCGCCACAATAACTTCAAGCTCCCTATCTCTAGACAGAATCTTTATATTTGACGATTTTTCTGAGTTTATTAAAAAACAACCTTCGGAAATCATTCCAACTGTATTAATTGTTTTAGAGGTATTTAGTGATATGACAACTTTAACGTCTGAATCAAACTTAGCTTCATACATTGGTGTTTGTGTTGTCAACGAACAAATGTGTTTGTCTTTAATAAAGATATTTCTGTAATTAATGTTTTGTTCGTCTTTGTTTGTAAAGGAGGATGCAATATTGATTTGTGCAACTTGATCTTTTGTAAATTCAATTTCATTTCCATTAAAATCAGAATTAATTGTACTATCATCAAAAAGTTCATCGTCTACTAAAACAGCTATCTTATATTTATCTTTACCATTAGAAAACACAAATTTATCATTTAAGTTAATTTCATCATACTGAGAAATTATATTCAAAAACTTATTTGTATTTATGAAAAAGTTTGGAATTTCTTCTTCATCCAATTCCTTTTCAAAATAAAATTTAAGTTTTCCAACTCCTTCTGATGAAGCAAAATAACAATAACTATCTTTAAAATTCAAATAAATTGATTCGCGTACTTGATCGCCCTTATCTTGATACATTTCCAAAACTTTAAACCACTTTCTAAAAGTTTCGCTATAAATTTTCATTTTATCTCCTTTACATTTTTCTTTGATAGAGCTTAATCAAATTTTCTCTATTTTTTGGAAATACAAAACATTCTTTATATTGTGTAATGTTTTGTACATATTCTAAATTGTCTTTTCTCATGAAACAATCTAAAACAGTTATTTTATCATCTTCTCTATTATACCCAAGAAAAATACCGATATCACATATCTTATCTTTGATATTAATAATAATAGGTGAACCTACTTCTAAACTAATTAGTTCTTCCCTTGTGGCTTTTCTAAAATTCATTTATTCCTCCATGTAAATATCATATTGTTCAGGCACCATCATTCCAATTGACTTAAATTGGTTATTAATGAAATACTTAATATCATCTTCATTCTCTCCAAGATTTACATTTTGGTAAAAGAAACGAAGATATTCTAGTTCAAGTTCTTCAGGTTTCATTTTGTTTCTCCTATTTTATATAGTTAAATTTTCTCAAGAAATCTTAAAGACTCTTCATTCGCTCTAATATCATTCATCTTAAGTGGTCTTGCTAATCCAAGATTATTTACATCTTTAATTCTAGATAACGCAACATAAGTCAAAGCTTCACTAAATACCCACTTACCGGGATCAAAATATAAAGCGTCTAGTGTCATCCCTTGACTTTTATGCACCGTGATTGCCTTTGCGAGCTTACAACCAATTTGCGAAATTTTACCTTTTTCTTCTACGTGCAACTCACCGTCTTTTTTTATATAGTCAATATGATTCCATTCTTCTCTTACTACTGTATGAATACTTCCACTTTTTGTTACGATATCAACAGCATCAATTCCATCATTGTGATATGTTCTTACTTTAATAATTTTTCCAACAGTGCCGTTTTGATAATTCTGTTCTCGGTTATTTTTAACACACATAACCTGCAAGTCCTCTTTCAATTGAACACATTCATCTATATTTTTAAGTATTTGCTTGTCTATAGTTCCTTGTATATTTCTATAGTAATGAGCTTCTTTTGTTTCAAACATATTAAAGTATTGGCTGTTTATAATGTCTACTTGCTTATTTGTTGTCACAAGATGATTATAAAAATCCTCTTTTTTAATATATTTCTCAATTGGCATTGAAAATCTATTTATAAAACCTAAATCCTCAGGTGTATGCACACCTTCTCTCATCCTATTCAACACTGATTGAAAACTTAAATCTTTTTGACGATATAATTTATTCAAATGAATAGTTTTAAATTCAAGTTGCTCAAAATGGTTGGCGTTAAAAAACATTACGTTTTTTCCATAATCTTTTTCATACAATTTATGAACATCTTTGTTATTAAACGCTATAACGGGAGGAAGTTGCAGTATATCAGAAAACAATATAATTCTAGGAAACTTGGAAACATTTTTATACATTCTTATTAAATAAAACAAAGTATCAAAAAGGTGTGAGCTCATCATAGACGCTTCGTCAATTATTATTGTTTTTACTACCGACATTTTCTCGGCCATTTTATCATCGTATTTTAAATAAAGAGGTGGATAATAAGGTAGCGGACTCAGCCTAAAAAATGAATGAAGTGTTGAGGCTTTTAATCCATTTGATGATATATTTACGGCACTAATTCCTGTTGTTGAACAAAGAACTACGCCATTTCCTAAAAGCTTACTTGCTAACGTAATTAATAAACTCTTCCCACAACCGGCAGGTCCAACGATATTCAAATTTTGATTAGAGTTTATAATCAAATCAAGAGCCGTTTTGAAATTTTCATCACTCAAATCAACAAATGAAAATTCTTCAGGTAATTTTATCATATTTTTTCCTTTTCATATAAGATAACTATATAGTTATGGATAACGTAATAAACGAAATGATTGTTTTGCCATATTCTCCAATTATTTGTAGATATAGTATAAATAATTCTGAAAAATTACATGCAACAACATATAATAATGTAATTAAAATAATATCAGAAACATGTCCTCTTGGCATAGTTAAAAGTTCTAGATTTTTAGAAAGAAAAATTCCTTTTATTATAAATATAAAATCTGGGTCTGTTTTAGAGCTTTCTACATCTGAAGAAAGTATTAATAAAATTAAAAATAATAAAATAGTTGATGAGCTTAAAAACCCGGTAACTATTAATAACAATACAAAAGATTTGGCAAAAAGTCAAATATCAAACAAATTTTGGAGGAAGAAATGAAATCAAATGTGTACGGTTATGTGTATGGTGATTACTCAAAATCTGATGTTTTTATCAAAGATAAACATTATAGAGGCCAAGCTCCCGCTGTTATGCACAAGTTAATTAAAAATTATCCAAAACATGCAAAAGTAATTAGAGAACTTGTGCTATGTAATCGAAGCTTTCTAATTAGAAGACCCAATGATCTTTTTTTGATTAAGTCTGATAAAAAGTTTATTTCTTTTAAAGACCTTAAAGAAGATGATTTTTTTGAAATTAAACTAACGGGAATTAGTGATAACGATATTCAAAATCTGTATTCTCAAGGATATCTTGAAGAGGGAGATTCTAACAACTTAATTTTAGCCGGAGTTGCATATGAAGCTTCCCGTATGGAAGAAGAAAAACTTGATATTGTTGCCGAAGAAATGTTGACAAAAATGGATAAATAATGTATATTTAAAAGTGGTTTACTTTTTGTATAAAATGTATTATATTATATTTAAACGCCCGATATGAGGTAAAAATTTTAATCTAAATGTACAACTCTAAACAAAGAATGAGCGAATATATTCATAATTTTGGGTATTGGACTCGCAATGGTACAACTCTTGTAGATGAAGGGGGTTATTATGAAATACCGGCTTTTATTTTAAATACTCCAGAGAGTTTTGATGCTCCATTAACTGTTTTAATGGAACTAAACAATTTAACAATTAATAAAACGTCGAAAGTATTGTTTTCATTTCTTATTGAAAGATATAATAAGAAAAACGTATTACAAAATGTCAAAACACCGCATAAAACAAAAAATAAATTATTAATTCCGCTTAACAAAAATTTATACTTTCAAAAAGAACTCCCTATTGAATACCAATTTTTTCAATTATTGAGAGATCATTTTAAATTTGTTTATAAGGATGTCGTTCGTTTTGTTAAAGAACTTAAAAAATGCAAAGCATTTGTTGTTCATAAGGGGAGCTATTTTAGACATAAGTGTACAGAAGTCTCATTTAGAGGATTTAAGTTTGTAGATTTTAAAGGTTGGACAGATAGGGAAAAACTTGGTATTGTTTTACAGCTTTCTTGCTATCAGGAAAGTCTTTTACGGTATGTACATAATTATATAAAACATTTTAATTACGAAGTGAAGTGTAAATATGCATCAGAAAAAACAAATTTAGAATTATATAATTCAAATGTTGAATTTCTCAAAATGAATAAAAACCTACGCAAAGCTGAAAAAAAATCAGGTTGTGTAGGTTTACAATATTCTAGAATATTTAGAAACAATTGTAAAGAGGGTGGTCGTATGTATAATTTACTTACAAGCATTCCTTCTTATTTACGTAAAATAATTCTTGATGAATGTGGATTGAAAGAACTTGATGGAACTTCAATGCAGCTTCGCCAAATTAATCAATACATGAATAATGATAAAGAAATAGATTACTATATGCAACTAATTTCTAAATGTAATTCAGTAAACAAAAACAAACATAATTATTTACTTCGGCAATTTGCAAAAAGAGCTGCATCAATTTATCTTAATGCAAAACAAAGACGTTATGTGCAATTTATGATTCAGCGAGAGTTTGAAGACCTTGGATTAATTTACACAGACAATCAGGTATTCACAAGGCGAAATAAAGCTACAGAACTTTATAATAAAGGATATGACAATCCATATAAAACAACAGAATACTTATCTCATCTTAAATCTATGAAAGATGTTCGCATGTCTTTATTTAATGAAAATTATTCTGAAGAATTAAGTGAAATAGCTAAACATTTTTCTCAAAAAAACTTAAAAGCGTTTACATTTGAAATACTTACAGCCTTAGAAGAATTATATAATTATGATATAATTTTAAAAATTCAAGGAAAACTTGAACTTCCAGAATCTAATGCATTAATTGAAATGATGAATTCAGAAGATGTTGTAATAGGATTACATGATTGTATTATTGTACGAAAAGATAAACCAAATTCTTTAAAAGATAAATTTATGAATTTAATAAAAAATGAAATGTTTCGATTAAAGAAACAAATAATTTCCCATTCTTATAAAAAAGTATTAAAAGTAAAAAATTGGAAATTTAATTTAATTCCCTCCGGGTATTTCCATTCTATTATATATAATACTATAATGAATGATAAAATTCAGTTAATATGTTGAAAATAAGATAAATTTACGATGATTTTTGAATGAAACTACAAATATATACCACACAAAATTGACAGTAAAGGAAGAAATTTGTATTATGAATATAACTATAAAAAAGATATCAGATTTTTATGATCGGTTTTGCAATGACTTTAATTTAACTATTGAAATGAAAAACAACGGAACCTCTATTACTGCTAAAAAAGATAATAAATCATATTATAAAGAATTTAACAATGAAAACAGCGAAGAAAATATATTTATTAATTGGTTGGAGAAAATTCAATGAAATTAATTCATGTTTATTCTGTTGAGAGTGAGTATGCCGCCGAAGATTTTATTAAAAATTTTCATATAAGGGCAGCATATGAAACAGCAAAGTCCATGGAAGACGAAACTTGGGAATTTAGTAAAGGTTGTTATTGTAAAGCAATAGACTACGCAAACGTATATGTAACACCAGATTTTATAGATTTTATAAAATCAACTATTGGTGATTCCGATATGTTGAAACATGAAAATTTTTATATAGTTGAATATTGACTATATAATTAATATTGTTTGGCTCAACAAAAAAGAGCTGAGTGTTTGGAACAAACCTCCGTGGATAAACTTGCCTCTATTGCTCTATTGATGTAAGTCGATATTGTAGTAAGCAGTTTAGATGAAGCGAAAATAAAGAAGATGCTAAGTCTTTAGCTTAGCACTAGTTCACGTCTGAAAGAGGGCGAAGGAGTAAAGAATGGATAGAGCAGAAATGTTCAAAAAAGCAAAAGAGGCTGCGGATGCAGAAGCGGAAAATCGGAGGAATGGAAATTTTACACCTCATGAGTATGAGAAGATTCCATTTGAAGGACTTGAAACAAATAAGTTGAAAGTCTTTCGATTTGTTGGAAATCCATACACCGTAAGAGATGAAAATTGGCATCCAAAAATGGTTTTATCCTCAAAGATTGTTGGAGATAATAAAAAGCAATTTGTTTGTCGATGGTCCGAGGATAGAGACTGGTTTTTGTGGAGGGTTTATAATAAAATCACCGCTTATGATTGGGATGAAAACTTTGTAAATCCTGATGGATCTAAGGGCAGAAAAGTTTATAAGCTTGCAAAAACAAATCCTGAAATTCTTGACAGAGTATTACATAATAATAAAAAAGCCTATGTAATGCCCGATGGTCGTAAAATTGAAGATAGTGGGTGGAAGCCTAGTCGTTCGGTTTATATGAACTGTATTTGTAAAGATGATTACGATTGGCATAAGGAAAATAAGTCATATAAGCTCATTGCAAAGAAAATTGGAACATCAGAGGATGCAGAAGGTAATGTATCGGAATTTCCGGAGCCGGGCATTCCAGTTTCTTGTTATGAGTATATTATCAAAGCAGTTGTTGAAGAAAATGGTGCTTGGGAAGATTTTGATATTGCAATTAAAAAGGAAGAAAAAGAACCTTGGTATTCCGCATATTCATTTATGGATGAAAGAAAAATTAAAGACCAGCTTTCTGTTCCAATGAACGGTGATCCAATGACAGAGGAAGAACTTAGTTGGGATAAAATTGATATTGACAAAATTACTCAAGTTACCTCCTATAGAAAAATTCACAATCGTTTAGGTAAGTTTATCAAGCAAGTTGATGAAATTCTTAACACCGATTTTACTTCTGAACTTGAAAAGTTGGTCGCTGAAGAAAAAGCAAAATGGAAGGAAGATCATAAAGACGGTTCTGATGAAAATGAAAAAACTGAAGAACCTAAAGCAGAAGAAAAAAAGACTAGATTGAGAAAACCTGCAGAAAGTAATGAAAGTTCAAGCTCAGAAAATGTTTATGATAAAATGAGAAAGCTTGGATGGGTTAAAGCAGATCAGCTTGAAAAAGACATGAAAGATATGGGCGTTGAATTAACCGTTGACTTTGGAGAAAGTGAAAAAACAACAAAACTTCACTTTGTCTGCGACGGAGAGGAAATTTCTCAAGATGATTTAATTCCGTGCTGTGATTGTTATTTACCAGGCCCCGAAATTATTGATTATTGCCCTGCATGTGGAGCAGTATTTAAGAGTTAAAAAAGTTTATAAAAGCCTAGATTGATTTTTCAGTCTAGGCTTTTTTTTTGACATTTAACACAATTTAATGTATTATTAAAATAGGAGTAATATATGAAGATAGCTTCATTTATGGGGTCGTTTCAAACCGATTTAGAGCTTACTAAAAAAGAATTAAAAAGAATAATGAAGCTATATAACATTCCTTTTGTTTTTATTGGGGGCGTTGCTAGAAATAAATACGCATCACCAAGAATGACATCTGACATTGATATACTCGTATCAACAAAAGATAAAAACAAATTAAAGAAGATACCTATAGGGTATTTAAAATGTTTATCAAAAGACTCTTTAAAGAAGTTTAAGCTACATGAACCTAAGGCCGAAATAGAGATTATTTTTTCTGGTGAGAAAGCGGGAAATAATTTAGGCATAGAATACCCAGAACCAAAAACCATAGATTCTGGCGATAATGTAATGACCCTTGAAAGTTTAATTAAATTTAAACTTTGTTCAGGAATTTATGGTAAAAGGTATAAAGATTTTGGTGATGTTCAAGATTTGATAAAAGAAAGAAAGCTAAAGAAAAATTTTGCAAACCGGTTTAGAAACGATTTGAAAATTAAGTACGAAGAACTCTGGGAAGAAACAATAAACAATAAAAACTTTGAGCAAATATAAGGAGCAATATATGAGAAAAGATACAATGAAATACAAA
>ERZ795050.3342-NODE-3342-length-16039-cov-4.544857_pt1 | contig 16039 bp, 13 predicted proteins | sample MGYA00375134_ERZ795050 | MGnify/ENA primary metagenome ERZ795050 (study PRJEB30179, sample SAMN05720221) | activated sludge metagenome | isolation source: Anaerobic digester | place: Japan | collected 2015-05-26 ... | reverse complement strand
AAATGATTGAAGAGCCGCCTAAGAACACTATATTTATATTTGCAACAACAGATCCTCAAAACATGATACCTACAATTCGTAGCAGATCAATGACAATTAAATTTAATAAGGTTCAATGGGGAGTTTTACATCAGCATTTATGTAAGGTTGCAGATGCCGAAGGAGTGTCTTATGATCCTGATGCATTAAAAATTGCAGCAAGAAGATCTTCCGGTAGTGTTCGTAATAGTCTTCAAAATTTGCAAACTCTTATCACTTTTGCTGGAAAAGAAAAAATTACTTTAGATATAGCAAATGAAGCTTTACAGTATATTGATGAAAGTAAATTTTTTGATCTTCTTGATGAAGGCTGGAAGCTGCACTGCGCGGAGGCCGAAAAGAATGGACGGGAACCGGGAGAATACTTTCATATATATGCACTGAATCGCCTCATGGAAGCGGGAAAGGTTATCCACGCGCATGTGGAAGGGGTTCGTCTGGACACCGGAGAACCCGCGGGATATCTCGAAGCGATTCTGCGCTATGCCGATACCCAGTCCAGTCTCAAGCCGGTCATTGATTCGTTTATTGCAAACCGGTCCTGATGAAGAGTTCCGGTGCGAGCCGGCTGATCCAGAAACCCGCAAGCGCGTACTGGGCGAAGCGGCATACCGCAAGGTTGTCGGCGCCCGCGAGAGCGCACGCTGCGTCCCCGACAAGGTAGAGCACCGCTATCCCGGTAAACCCGAGAATAACGCGAAGGATTTTTTTCGCGCGTGATCCGGCCGCGGCCGAAAATCGTTTCGAATCGTTTGATACGTCAACGAGCAGGAGATATCCCGCGGCATATCCGAAAAGAACACCGCTCATGCGGGTGTCTCCCGCGCTGAATGCGTTGAGAATAAAAACCCCCGCGGCGACTCCCGCGATTTTGACGCTGACCGGCATCACTGCGAGGCGCGGAAAACGTGCGTTGAGCGCGGGCGAGAGTTTTCCGGCGATCTGCGGAAGGGCAAAAAGCGCACACAGGGAGACGGCCGCGCCGAGCGTCCAGCCGATAAGCACGTCGGTGGGGTAATGAACACCGAGGTAGACACGGCTCACGCCGATAACGAAGGGAAGGGTTATCGACGCGGCGATACGCGCCTGACGGTTTGCGAGCGGGCGCAGGAACACCGGCCAGAACGCCGCCGAGTTTTGTGAATGCCCGGAGGGTGTGGAAAACCCGGTTTCTGCGATACGGTTCAGTCCCGGTTTCCGGATGAACGGCCGTGGAACGGCGAGGGTTTCCTTGAGTGCGGTATTGATCCCCGCGGATACAAAAAGGACGATTCCGGTACGGGCCGCGCGGCGCTCGTCCACACACCAGAATAGCGTGGCAATAAGTACCAGATAGGTTATCGGCTCGCCGAGCAGGGTGAAGAACACAAATACCGGTTCGGTCCAGGAGGGGAGCCCCGACTGCAGTGCTTCGATTACCCGGATTCCCCAGGCAAGGATTCCGTCTTGCGGGGCGCCCAAAGCGGGCCCTGTCGCAAGCGTGTTCATCGGAACGCTCCCGGATCTTCACTGAAAAAGGGAATCAAATTCCCCGCGTTCTCTGCGGGCGGTTCCCAGGGATATGCCATGGACGTATCAATGTCCGGCCGGAGGTCTTCATAGCGTCCGGAATTGTTCCAGTAGGTGTATCCCTGATTCAGAGCGTCCCGGGCACCGAATACCTGACGCTGCACATAATCCTGGTTGTAATAGGTTCGGTCGTACGACACATTCAGATAAAAGGCCTGAACCCAGGGGCGCACAATGATATGATTCCGGGCGATGATGGCATTCCGGTAGGATCCGTGAAAGAAAATCCGGTACGGCCGGTCAACAGCCGGTTCATGGGCAAGAAACTGTTGTTCGAAATGACTCGGATAAAACATGGGACAAATGACATCCACATACCGGGCAAGTAGTTCCACGTCCTGTCCTGTCCGTGCTCCGGTACGGTACCAGCCGTTCGCGCCGTAAATATCAATCGATATGGGCGCTTCGATTCTGCTCCGTGCGTACGAGAGAAAGGACATGAGCGCGCTTTCCTTGTCCATTCCCTGGTCCTGCCAGCGGAACTGGGCGTCGGTCAGGTTGAGTCCGTCTGTCGGGAAACGGATGTAGTCAAACTGGATTTCATCAAAACCGCGGGCAAGGAGCTCACGTGATAGTGCAACATTGTATTCCCATACGTCCTCGCTATAGGGATCTACCCAGTGCTCATCATAGTATTGACGAATATAGGAAGGGTCTTGCGGTTCGGTTGTGCTGGCAACTTCCTTTTGTTCTTTGACCATCCGGTATCCCTGCCAGGGCTTGTTTTCCTTTTTGTCCCAGACCGCGTATTTTCCGTCATCGTGGAGGGCAAGCCCGCGGTCCTTGAATACGACGATACGTGCGACCAGGTAGATTCCGTTATCTTTCGCGGTTTTTACAAATTCTTCAAGATTTATTCCCCGTCCGAAGGTTCCCAGTTCACGAACGAGCGGATCTTTTGCGTCATACCGGATATATCCATAATCATCTTTCATATCCACAACGAGCATGTTCAGTTTGTTTTTTTTCAGGGTTTCAATATGCTTCGCAAGGCCTTGCGGTGTGGTAACCTGATGAACTGGAAGATAATTGCCCGCTTTTCCCCGGGCTTCCGCGGTATGCGGGGCCTGTTGCCGGTTGGGTGAGAGGAGCCAGAGTTCGGAAAGGGAGAGGGCCCCGCGGTTTCCGCTCAGTTTTGCGGGGATCCGGGCAGAAAGAAGAACTCCGGGAAGTTTTGCCAGTTGCGGATACCAGTCAGGAACTTCGCGCGGTGCAGCGGTTTCTACGCTCTGTCCTAAGGGCAGTTCCCTGATCCGGGAAGGACTGGTAAAAACGAGTGAATGGGTGCCCGGAGACAGACCGTCGAGGGTATCCAGCGGGGTTGAACCTGTCCAGAACGTTTCAAAGCGTTTGTTTTCCCAGTCCAGCCGGAAGATGTTCGGTTTGAATGTATTGGAAACAATAACCTGGGGCTTCCCGTCCCGGAGCACCGCGACCATATCCGCCACTTCGTCGGGCCAGCGGATAGTAGGGACCTGGTAGAGTCCATTGTTCAGATCGGTCCAAGCACCGCGGGGTGTGTCCGCGTATTTCCAGGATATACCGTAAATGGGGTGGGACATGAATACCACCGTCCGCATGGCGCCGGTGCTGTCGGGAAGGTCAAGAACACAAACGGCCTTTACCCCGGCTGTTTGCGCACTCAGTCCCAGGCTTTCCCACGAGGTTCCTCCGTCCCTGGTCAGGAAGACCGCGTCTTTTGTCGCGGTAACCATGACGGCCGGATTGGTGGGATGTAGTTCAATGTCCTTGAGTTCCTGTATTTCACGGACAAACTGTTTTGAGCCATTATCGGGTACCTTGATAACCTTGACAGGAAGTCCGTCTGAGATCGGGGTGAATGTTTTCAGATCATTGCTGGTATGGAGGCCTTCAAGACTCAGGATGATCCAGCGTGAACCGTCATTGAGGATCTTGCGCACTTCGCGGGCAGGCCATATCAGACGGGAATTGGTACCGGTAATACGGTAGAGACCGTTTGTGGTTCCGGCAAGAAATGCGTCGTCTGCGGCGGCATGGAAGGGCAACAGCGTACAGAAAAGCAAGGGAAGCAGGAATCGTTTCATAGAGTTACAAGATTACCAGAAAAGTCAGTATTGAAAAAGAGCGGAAAGCCGTTATAATCGTGAATAACGGAGGATACATGATGAAATCTGCCACGAAGACTTGCGGAATTCTGACCTCGGGAGGTGATGCTCCCGGCCTTAATGCCGCGATTCGGGCAGTTGCTCGTACCGCGATGGATGTACACGGCATCACTGTTGTCGGTTTTGAGCACGGGTACCGCGGGCTTATAGAAAACCGGAGCCGTGTCCTGAAACCGACCGAATTCTCCGGCATTCTTGCCCGGGGCGGTACCATACTCGGTACTTCCCGTGAAAAGCCGTTCAAGGACAAGAATTGGTGCGATGAAACGGACGCGCCCTGCGCCGTACGGAGCATCAAGGAAAACTACCGCAATCTCGGACTGGACGGTCTGGTAATCCTCGGCGGGAACGGCAGCAACACCACCGCGGCCATGCTTGCGGAAGAAGGCCTGAACATCATCAGCCTCCCTAAAACAATCGATAATGACATTACGGAAACAGACATGACGTTCGGGTTTCATACTGCGTTGTCGGTTGCCACCGAAGCGATAGACCGGCTGCATTCCACCGCCTCGAGCCACAACAGGATCATGGTGATTGAAGTGATGGGTCATAAGGCCGGATGGCTCGCCCTGTATTCCGGAGTGGCCGGCGGCGGTGATGTCATTCTTCTCCCGGAGATCCCGTATGATTTACAGAGTATTTCCGGCCATCTGGATCAGCGTTGTCGTGATGGAAAAACCTTTTCGATAGTCGTTGTAGCGGAAGGCGCCCGCTCCGTGGAAGAAGCGGCGATGGATAAAAAGAAATTCAAGAAAGCCCGCGAAAAAATGTCTGGATCAATCGGCTATCGGGTTGCGGAAGAAATACAAACGGCAACCGGACTTGATTCCCGGGTTACCGTTCTGGGGTACCTGCAGCGGGGCGGAACGCCGGTCGCGTTTGACCGGATTCTCGCAACACAGTTCGGAACGGCCGCCGCGAACATGCTCGCCGCGGGAGATTTCGGAAAAATGGTTGCCCTGCGTGACGGCAATATTGTAGGGGTTCCGCTGGACAAGGTTGCAGGACGAGTTAAGGCCGTGCCGCTTGATCATGAAATGTTCAAGGCGGCGCGTGATGTGGGAACCTGTCTCGGCGATTAGTCGTCGAAAGGTTTCGGCCGCGCTATTCCGTATCCCTGCGCGTAGTCGACCCCGATCTCCCCGAGCATTCTGATTATGGTATCATTCTCCGCGAACTCGCCTATGGTTTTCAGCCCGAGAATTCGGCTCATGCTGCTGACCGCCTGAACCATGGTGTAATCCACCGGGTCCCGGTCCATGTTGCGGATAAAACTTCCATCTATTTTGACGAAATCTACCGGCAGGTTTTTCAGGTAACTGAACGACGAAAAACCCGAGCCGAAATCGTCGAGAGCGAAGGAAAATCCTTTTTCCTTGAGACCGGTGATGAGACTGGAGGCTGAGGCAAGATTGAGGATGGCGCTGGATTCAGTCAGCTCGATACAGAACATCCCGGGTGGAATGGCATATTCCGTAGCCTTGTTCAGTATGAACGACACGATATTCTCGTCAACAAGCGTTCCGCCTGAAAGATTTATGGAAAAAACCGACTCGGCCAGGGGATGATGTTTTTTCGCGAGACGGGCGTAGGTACTGAATGCCTTGTCAATTACCCAGCGGTCTATTGACGAAATGATGTTATACCGTTCGGCAATGGGGATGAACTCTCCCGGTTGGATTACCGGATTGTCGCCGTCCTTCATCCGGAGCAGAATTTCCAGTTTGGACCGCTCTTTCCCGCCGAGCAGGGGTTCTATGGGCTGGTAGTACAGTACAAACCCGTCTTCCTGGAGCGCGGAATGAATACGGGTTATCCACTCGCTGATGGGAAGCGATTGATAACGTCCTCCGGTATGTTGTTCATAAAATGAAAATCGGTTTCCCCCGCTCCGGTGCACTTTCAGGACGGTCTGGGTTCCGGCGATCATGATTTCATGTTCACTGTCGAATGTTTCGTTGATGGGGATTATGCCAATGCTCAGGGTGTACGGGTAGGGTTTTCCCTTCCAGATGAATATGTCCTCCGTGCAGGAATCGAGCAGTACCCGTGCAAGCTCGGTCACATCGGTCGGGTCGCCGGATTCGTCAAGACTGTAATGAACCAGCACAAAATCGTCCGCCCCGATCCTTGCGGCGAAATTACGGCCATGAACATGTCGTTTCAGGGATGCGGCAACGGTCCGGATAAGCACATCTCCTGCATGGGTTCCGCATGAATCATTGAGAATCTTGAAGTGATCAATATCGATGAACAGGGCATGGATACTGGATTGCTGGCCTGCAGATTTCCGGAGAATTTCGTTCAGGCGTGCGGCGAGTTCGTTCCGGTTCAGCAGACCGGTAAGCGTATCGTGACTCGCCTGGTAATTGAGGGTGTCGGTTATTTCGTCGAGTCGGGAGATGTCCTTGAAGGAAATGATGCGGTCCCCGCCGGTGGTATTTTGCGATACCTCATGGTTGATGATCATATCTACCACAAAAGACTTGTTGCTCCGGTTGGTAAGTCTGAGGTTATGCGCTTTGAGAACCTTGTTGTGATCATTGAAGCGCGGAATCCGGTATTCCTCGCCGGTCTCCTTGTTTGCCAGGGTAAAAAGGTCGTAGGCCTGGAGATGTCGTGCTTCGGAATCGGAAATTTCCAGAAGCTGTTCGGCTCCGGGATTCATGAAGACGATATTGCCGTTTTTACCGACAACGAGGATAGCGTCGGTCGTAGAGTTCAGAATTGCCGCGAACAGTTGTTCCTTTTCCCTGACCTTGAGGTCCGCGACGCTTTTGAACAATGCCATTTCAAGCATCGTCGCGAGCTCCCGCTCCTTGAAGGGCTTCAGAATAAAGCCGACGGGTGTTGCTTCCTTGGCGCGTTCGATGGTGGTGTGATCGGTATAGGCTGAGAGAAAAATGACCGGAATGTCCAGTTCTTTTTTAACGGTGAGCGCGACTTCAATTCCGTCAAGATCGCCGCGAAGAAGTACGTCCATGAGAATGATATCCGGGCGAAGCCGTGCAATTTCAGATAGTGCATCCTGGCCGTTCGAAGCGGACCCGCAAACCGAATACCCCAGGCGTTCAAGGCGCCTTTTAAGATCTATCGCGACAACCCGTTCATCCTCAACGATGTATACCCGTTCATTACTCATTGGCAAGCAAACCCATTATAGCGGTGGCAATTTCAGTAGGCGGGAGCCGCCCGGTTTCTACGGTAACCTCCGCAATTGTAGCATAGATAGCGCTCCTGCGGGAAAAAAGTTCCCTAAATGCACCTTCCGGATCCGGACCCTGCAGGAACGGCGGTAGCCGTCCGTCCCGGCGTGCGCTCTCCCTGACCCGTTCATATAACAGAGCAAAAGCGGTATCAAGATAAACTGTTGTACCGGTGCGGGCAAGAATGGTGCACGCAGCGCTGTTGTCGGCGATGCCTCCGCCCGTTGCGAGAACGCACTGTTCGTTCCCGGCGCCGGGAGCGTATCGTGTGAAAACGGATTCGCAGGCTTTTGTTTCCCATTCCATCATGAGTTCCGCTCCGCCGATATCCCACAACTCCCGCGGGGTTTTCCCCGAGAGCCGGGCTATTTCATCGTCGGAATCAATGAACGGACGGGAAAGCTTCCCGGCAAGTATCTTGCCGGTCGTCGTTTTTCCGCAGTGTTTCATGCCTAAAAGTATAATGGATGCGGGCGTACTCATAAAAAAAACTATAGTCTTTTTTTTACTTGTATTAAAGGGAAAGGGCCGGTATTCTTTTCTCATGACCTCCGTTACGCTCGTGTTTTTCTCATTATTGCCTTTTTTAGCCTGGTTTTTTTATTGTTTGATTCACAAACATGCCGTGATGCTGCATCTCCCCGGATTTTTTGGCGCAGCACTTATTGCAGCTGCCTTTTCCGTTGCGGCCCGTTTTGTGCTGGAACCCTTCGCGGTATTCTTTCCTCCGGCCGTACTGCCCCTTTTTATTGCGCTGGCGGTAACCGCCATTCCCGAAGAAGCGACCAAACTGCTTGCCGTCATTCCTTTTTCACGTAGCGGCCCCGGGCGTTCCCCGCTGCCGGAGCGGACCCTCCTTGCCCGGGCGGTCTGCATTTCGCTGGCCTTTTCTTCCCTTGAAAACATCTTCTTTGCCGCAAAATTTCCCGGTTCGCTGCCGCTTCGCTTTGGTACCGCGGTTCCCCTGCACGCGTCCCTCGCGGTTTTCTCCGCCTGTTGGCTTTCCGGGCGTCTGAATCGGGGCCGATTTGCTCCTGGCTTTCGTATGCTCGTCGCGGCAATTTGTCTTCATGCGCTCTATGCATTGGGTTTCGAGTTGCGGCCGATTTTTGCCGGTCTTTCGGTATTTACGGCTGCGGTTGCCTTTATCGGGGCGGTGGTGCTCTGGAATACCTGCGGAGATGATGATGGGCAGCGCTCGTGAAACCCGGAACCGGTATGGCGCTTCCGCCGCCGGAGCGGTCAAGGTGACTTCTGAAGGCTACCGGATAGTACACAGTTACCGCGTTCCCCTGCCGTCGCCCGCGTTTTCCGGCGATCCGGCTTCCCCGTACGGAGTCGCGGTGGACATCGGGACGACAACCATCGCCCTTGAACTTGTCGACCGCGTAACGGGAGCCGTTCTGGCTTCTGTTTCCCTGCTCAACAGCCAACGCCGCTGGGGGAGCGATGTCATTTCACGGATTCGCGCCGCGAACTCCGGTCAGGGAGCAGCCATGCAACGCGCTGTTCATCAGAATGTCCTGGACGGGATCCTCCGGCTGGTTCAGACCGCGGGAGTCGCGGGAAGCCGGATCGGTTGTGTCGCGGTTGCCGCGAATACCGTGATGGCACACCTTTTTCTCGGCCTTTCCTGCGCGGGAATGGGACAGTCGCCCTTTACGCCGGAGGCGACCGAATTTGAGGAAATTCTCTTTTACGACCTTTTTTCCACGAATCTTTCAGTACATCTTCCGTCTGCCGGTTGTACCGTACAGGTTTTACCGGCATTGAGCGCCTTCGTCGGGGGAGATGTCGTGGGCGGCGCTTGTTCCCTTTCGGAAGATTCACCGGATCCCCGCCTTTTTATCGATCTTGGTACCAACGCCGAAATGGTTCTAACCGTGAATGGACGACACTATTGTGCGTCGGCCGCCGCCGGACCCGCGTTTGAGGGGGGCTCCATTTCCTGCGGGACCGGATGCATTCCGGGAGCGGTATCGTCAGTAACAAGCAGCGGGAGCCGCTTTGAGTATGAAACCATCCCCGGCGGCGATGACAACCGGCCTGCCGGCATTTGCGGCTCGGGAATTCTGGATTTTACCGCCTGTGCGCTTGAAAGCGGCCTCATACAGCCCGACGGAGCGTTGGCTCCCGTTTGCGCGGAAAGCGGCGTACGGCTGGATGCAGCCGGAGTTGTCCGGCTTACACAGCAGGATGTCCGGGAGATACAACTTGCGAAAGCAGCGGTTCGCTCAGGGATAGCGGTTCTGCTTGAAAAAGCGGGACTCTCCGCCGAAGACGTGTTGTCGGTCATTCTGGCGGGAGGATTCGGGCTCTATCTCCGGGAGCGCAGCGCTCTCGCGATCGGATTGCTTCCTGCTTCGTTCGCCGGCAGAATCTCCGCTCCGGGCAATACTTCGCTCGCCGGAGCCGTTGGGCGTCTGCTGGATGATTCCATGGAGATGTGTTGCCGAACGTTCGTCGGCGCGGCAGAGACGGTAACGCTGGCGGAGTATCCGGGGTTCGAGAAGATGTTCATTTCGGGGATCAATTTCTAACTGCTATCAAAATTGTTGAAAACTGCTATCAAAATTGTTGAAATAATCGCGGCTTAACCGAGCATATCGGGCAGGGTGTACACATCTTCCACACCGTCAACCAGAATTCCCCCCATGCCCAGTTCCAGCGGGACGGCAATATCGATGTCGTAGCGGTCGCCGATGGAAATACAGGCGCCGCAGGGGACACCGAGCGCTTCGGCCGCGGTCATATAGGGTTTTTTATGCGGTTTGCTTACGCCGGTGGTGTCAAGGGCGACCAGGACGGGGAAGAGATCCAGTACGCCGAGCGCCTTCAGCGTCGCTCCTGCCGGGCGGGACGGGTTGTTGGTAACCGCGGCAAGGGAGTATTTGCGTGAAAGTGTGATGAGTGCTTCCCGGAGAACCGGGTCCGCCTCGAGGTATTTTTCCGGTTCCAGGAGTTCTTCCCGCCAGCGGATGCTTTCACTGATGGGTATACCGAATGCGGTAAGCGCGTTTCCCAGGCTGGTTTTCTTGCCGGTTTCCGTTTCGCGCTTGATTCGTTCCCGGGCGATCAGCTCATGCGCCTCGGCTTCCGGTATCCCGCGAAGTTTGGCGAAATGGCGGATCTGTATGTCAATTTGTTCTTTGGCCCATACCTCGTTGGTGTACAGGGTCAAATCAATGTCAAACAGCAGGGCATGTACTTGCGAAGGCAGGTTAAACGTTTTCATCGCGTGTTGTTTTCCAGTAGTCGTATTTGTCGCTGTAGCGGCGGAAATTTTCGGGGTCGGGTTCAAAACGCCGGCATTCACGGACCATCGCCTGTGACGCATTCGTAATTGATGTATGCCAACCGAGCGCTGGGGACGCGAGTACGGCATTACCCATGAGCTCTCCGTCCGCAGTGGCCGTGAGGACGAACGTTCGTCCGGTTATGTCGGCCTTCATCTGGTTCCAGACCTCGTTGCGCGCTTGTCCGCCTGAAAGATAGAAGACCGGATTGTATCCGGTAGCCTCTTCCAGTGTTTCGATGCCTTCACGGACGGCGAAGCCGATGTGCTCAACAACGGTTCGTCCGGGGTGAACGTTTTCTTTTCCCGGCCCGGCGCTCGGGCTTTCCAGAATTTCCCGCATGAGTTCGGGGTGCGGCTTGCCGCTTTCGCCGCTCGATTTTCGGTAGTCGTGGAAGGTCGCGCCGCTTTCCGGCAGAAGCCAGGCGGCGTTCCAGTATTCGGGGAGCAGTGAGGGAAGGGTGCGGATGCGCGAATGGTGTACGGGATCTTTTGTGCAGACATTGAGTCCTTCGCTGGTTCCCGCGCGGTCGCAGGCCCGTCCCGGTTCAAAGGCTCCGGTCCCGGCGAGGGCGACGAAAAAATCCGGGCCGCCGGCGATTACCGGGATGTGCTTCCGTTTGCCGAGCGTCGTTTCTCCCGCAATGGATCCCGCGGGAACGAATGGCGGCATCTTGGCCGGGTTGAGGCCGGTTGCCGTGAAATCGTCGGAGGTCCAGTACGCGGGCCTGTAGCGTTCTTCGGGGAGAACGGTAACCGGGTTCCCGGTCAGAGAGAACATGAGATACTCGGGTCCCGACAAAAGATGGTGCGCTTCGCGGTACTCGCGGGGGAACCGGTGGGAAAATTCCAGGATGCGGGGAATAAACAGTGATGGACCGGCGTAGTTTCCAGGGTTTGTAGACGTGTCCGTGTCATTCCAGAGTAGCAGTGCCGTCGCGCGGTTCCGTCCGTCAACGCTGACCAGGGTCGGTCCGTTCCCGGAGATTACTACGGCTGCGGCCGAATCTTCCGGTTTGAGTGCGCGAAGGGCGAGCCGGTACGCGTCGAGCCAGTGTGACGTCCGGCGAGTAGTGCGGGGAAAGCGGAACCGCGCCGCTGACAGCACGTCTCCCGACGCGGTTATGAGCGCGGTCTTGATCGACGATGTGCCGATGTCGACACAAAAAACCGTCTGTTCCATTATTGCTGGGAAGAAGAACTACCCTGTTTGACGAGTTTTTCTATTATACTGCGGTTATCCAGAAGATCACTCAGGGACTGGTTGTGGTGTATCCGCGAGATTACCTGGGCAAACAGCCCGGATACATTTGTCTTTATATACCATTCTTTCTTGAGGAGTTCTTCGTGATATACCGCGTTGGTGCCGATTATGCGGTAAAAGTGGCCTTTGCGGTAGGCTTCGTCGAACTGCTCGATGGCGTTCCCGGTAAAGAAGGGAAGGCTTATCGCCGCGATAATCTTCGTCGCGCCCTGTTCCTTGAGGAACTCCATCGCTTTAAGGAGGGTTCCTCCCGTGCCGAGCATGTCGTCCGCAAGGAAGGCGACCTTGCCGGAAACGTCTCCGAGGAGTTTGATGCTCATGATGTTGCTTTTTTGCGCGTTCTGGGAAACAACCGAATAGTCCCGTTCCTTGTAAAGCATGGCGAGCGGTTTTTGCAAGCCCGTCGCGTAGAACTTGTTCCGGTCAACCGCGCCCGTGTCCGGTGATACAACGACGAAATCGTCTTTTTCGCTGGAAAGATCCACAATTTTCGCGAGCTCACGGATAATCTGGTAACTTGCGTGCAGATTTTCTACGCGGGACGAATAAAATGCGTTTTCAATTTCACGGGAATGGATATCGAGGGTGACGATCTGGCTTACGCCGAGACTCTCATAGAGGTGACCCAGAAGGCTCGCGGTAAGACCCTCCCGGCCCTTTTTCTTGTGCTGGCGGCTATAGGGATAGACCGGCAGTACCAACGTCATCCGGGATGCTCCCGCGTGACGAACCGCGTCTATGGTGACCAGCAGGCTCATCAGATGATCATTTACGGAAAGGGACTGCTGATTTTTGCCCTCGTTCAAATCAAGAAGCTGATGATTTTCTACGTCCTGGAAAATAAAAACATCCTTGCCGCGGATGCAGTCAAGGATTTCTGTTTTGAATTCACCATTCATGAACCAGGTAAACCGGGTGTTTACCTTGAATACCGGCGCGCGGAATTTGGTCACGTCGCCGCGGATACAGATGTCCGACGTCTGAAGGTCATTATAGAAATTGACATCCTTTACCAGACTGAGGCGGTCAACCCCGTACCGTTTCGCCAACACGTCGCTTTTTTGCCGAAAGCGGCGGCTGTAGATATGGTTCAGGTGCTTGATCGTCTCATTGGCAAAACACTCACCACCCGGACAGGCAACTATGGCCAGTTGTGTTGGTTCTGAATATGTCATCTAGTATCCCCGATGTCCCTATATGTACCATATATCGGGGTATCTTGCAAGGATGACCGGGACATGGCAGTCTATTTAGCGCCTATTTTTCCAGAATGGTAATTTCAACCCGGCGGTTCCGCGCGCGGTTCGCCTCGGTCGTGTTTGGCGCGACCGGGCGTTCCGCACCGAATCCGCGGGTGTACACGTTGTACTCACTGCGGACACCCATTTCCACGAGAAATTGCGCAACGGCTTCCGCGCGTTCTTCAGAAAGCTTTTGCCGGGCGCCGGGAGTTCCCGCAAGCGCCGTGTGACCGGAAATGAGGAGCTCCTTGTCGGGATACCGCTCCAGAAGCGCGGCGATTCGGGTAATTTTTTCCTTCTCGGTGGGCATGAGCCGGGCGGAGTCGGGCTCGAACTGGATGTTCTCCATGCTGATGGTGATACCTTCCTCGCTCTCGTGCGCGGTAGTGTCGGCAATCCCGAGTTTTTCCAGTTCTTCGTTCATCTCCCGGACCTCTTTTTCCCGGTCCATGAGCTTTGTCTCCGTCACCACGGCTTCCGCTGTTCCCTTGAATTCGAGGAGAGTCCCCGACGCGAGCTTGAGCAGGATGCGGTACTCTTCCGAGTAATTCGGCAACATGCCCAGATCATTATCCCAATACAAGGTCTGCCGGGAATGTCCCATCGTGGTAACAGGAATGTTCTTGTCCGGACTGGCCAGCATTTCTTCCGTTACGGGTGTATCAAAAAAAAGCGTGTACTCAACAATGATCTTGTGCAGCGTCTTCCCGTCGAGCTCAACCGGTCCTTCATAGGTATAGACCGCGGTGAAGGGAACCGTGAACGGCTTTGCCAGGCCAAAATGGTCGCGCAGATCATGGGCTTCTTCGCCTTCAGCGCTCCAGCTTTCACCGGGCTGAACATCCTGTTCAGGGAAAACCGGAACATTCCGCACAACCGGCATGAAATACCGATCCTGTATGGAATAGTTTCCGAACTGATCGCGCCGGAACACGCTTTCGTATTCGCGGCCCCAGCTGAATGAACGATTCGAAGTTCGCTCGCTCGTCATGAACGTCCCGGTGTATTCGGCGGATTCATCCGTTACATCGCTGATGTGCAGGGTAATCCGGTTGGTAATTTCCGCGTTATGGGAAAATTCCTTGTCGACGGAAACTGTCTGCAGAACGATTGAATTAATTCGCCAATAGTCTCCCTCGGTGTGTTTGAACCGGAAGACTTCCGCGTTTGCGGCGGTACCGAGGATGAGAAAAAGGAGTGCTGCCAGGCAGCGGGGAATGGTGGTTCTCATACGGTAATTATCGGCATAAAGCGGGGGAATAACGGGACTGCTACCAAAATTGTTGAAAAAAATCTCCAGTTTGATTGTAACCAATTCTGTCTGTTGGCCTTTAGTAGGTGTATGAATCGATGCTGAATGAGCACGGTATCGTTCTACCTCCTTTTTGTTTTTCTTTTGGGGCTGTTTATAAACGGTTCAGCTTCGATCCCCGGCAGGGTTTTCCTCCTTTTACCTGCCGGGGTTTTTTATTTCCTATCCAACCGTAGAAAACCGTAAAAAACCGCAAAAAACTCCAAGCATGCCATTGACCTTTACCCCTGATCTTGGTATCTTGAATGCACACGACGCAGGGTAGAGCAGTTGGCAGCTCGTCGGGCTCATAACCCGGAGGTCACAGGTTCGAGTCCTGTCCCTGCTAACGTAAAAAAGCCGTCCAAATATCTGGGCGGCTTTTTCTTTTTCTTTACCCTGTAATGATTTACAAACTACCCTAAAATAATACTTGTCTTTTGGTTGACTATAGTTTGCCTTTTTTTGTAGACGTATTGTAGACTATATGTAGACGGGAAAAAGCCTGATTTTAGGGGGTTCTTGTATGGGCGTAAAGATACGGGAAAAACGCGGCAAGTTATATCTTGATGTTTATTTTAACGGGCGGAGAGTTTGGGAAGCGTTAGGATTAACGGTACCGGCGGATTCTTTGCAAAAAAAAGAAGTGTTCAAACTGGCTGAAGTTTTACGCTCCAAAAGGGAAACGCAGCTAGTTTCCGGGGAGTGGGGCCTGCTGGACCCGGTAAGCGGTAAGAAATCCCTGTATCAATATATTCAAGAACTGGGAGAAAAGCAGGAAGCCAATCACAAGCTGAACAAATGCTTGCGCTATCTTGAAAAGTATCCCGGCGGGCTGGCCATTCAATTACAACAGGTTACCGGGGTATGGTTTGAAGGGTTTCAATCATTCCTCTTGAAAGATACCGGACTATCACAAACAACGGCCTACAATTACGCGGCGGCGGTACGGTACGCATTAAACCGGGCGGTACGGGACAACATACTGCCCCGGAACCCGGCGGCAAGTATCCGGGGTATTTCCTTGCCTGAATCTGACAAGGTATACCTGAACCCGGATGAGATACAGCGGATTGCGCGGGTTAAAATCCGGGGCACGTTATGGCCAGAAATCCGGCGGGCTTTTCTTTTTTCCTGCTGTACCGGGTTACGGGTATCTGACTTGCGTACTATCACTTGGGGAGAAATTGAGCGGGACCCCTTGCAGATAAAAAAGCGGCAACACAAAACCGGACGGATTGTATATATACCCCTGAACCCTACGGCTTGGGAATTGATAAATGACAACGCATTGCATAGGCATGATGAGTACATTTTCCCGGTCCTAGCGGGTACCCTGACAAATACCAATCAATACTTGAAGCGGGCGGCGGAAATGGCCGGGGTTGAAAAATCCATAGGCTGGCATACTGCCCGGCATACTTTTGCTACCCTGACCCTCGAGAACGGGGCGGACTTCTTTACTGTTTCAAAACTCTTGGGCCATACCAAAACCAGTACAACGGCAGTTTACACAAAGGCAACGGACAAGCTCCGCCGGGATGCCGTGAACGGATTGCCCGGTATTGACCTATCCGGGGCAGGGGGTGAGGGATGAGTGGTAAACAAATATACTATCAATACAAAAAGGAAAAATGGCAGATTAAGATAAAGAAAAAGTATAAAGACTTTTCTCCTGAAGTAAGGAAATATCTGATAGAGGAGAAAGTAAGTAATATCCCCTTTCTGCTTGAGTGTTTGACGGATTATTGTTTTCAACCCGATGATGAAGATGAAAAAAAAGTGTTTGCAGAAAGCGTAGACTACCTATACAAAAAGTATCATACATTTATTAAAGCCGTGAAGTTTCTACAAAAAGAGAATAAGGAAATTGAAAGGTTTTTAATAAGTGCATTTGATATGTTTGAGGATGAAGACGGCAATTCAACGTATCCCGGGCCTGAGGCCTGTTACAAGTATATTCTTGAATTAAGTGAATTGATTG
>ERZ795050.3334-NODE-3334-length-16074-cov-5.571696_pt1 | contig 16074 bp, 9 predicted proteins | sample MGYA00375134_ERZ795050 | MGnify/ENA primary metagenome ERZ795050 (study PRJEB30179, sample SAMN05720221) | activated sludge metagenome | isolation source: Anaerobic digester | place: Japan | collected 2015-05-26 ... | reverse complement strand
TATTGATACCCCGATAAAGCTTTTATCGGGAGGAAATATTCAAAAATTAATCTGTGCAAGGGAATTAAGTTCTAATCCAATAGTAATAATAGCTGCTCATCCAACATATGGTTTGGATATAGCTGCAACAGTATATATTAGATCACTTTTAGTTCAAAAAAGGAATGAAGGAGCTTCTATTCTTCTGGTATCTGAAGATCTAGAAGAGATTTTATCTATATCTGATAGGGTAATGGTACTATTTAATGGTGAAATTTCTGGATTTTTTAAACCAGATGAAGTAAGTTTAGAAAAAATTGGACTTATGATGACAGGTGTAAAGTAGTATAAAAAAGTTTAACTTAAAAAATTGTGAATAATTTGTGAACAAAATATATTAACCTGTTAAAATTAAAATATTAGAACTTTGTAAAGCAATGATAATAAATGAGATTTGGTTATTTTGTGTAAAAAAATATACATTTTCTTTTTTAACAAGTTGTGAATAAATTGGGAATAAAATGGCCAAAACAATTTACTTTTTAGTGGTAGGAAAGCTATCTAATAAGAATATTAAAGCGATAATTGATGATTATATTAAAAGAACATCATCTTTTTTTAATATAATCCAGAATGAGATTAAAGAGTTGGGTTTTACCGGGAAATTGGAAATCGAAAAAGAAGGTGAAAAAATAAATAAAAATATAGAGGAAGATTCTTTTATAATAGTTTGCGATGAGTATGGACAAAAGATTGATTCACAAAGATTTTTCACAATTTTAGATGAAATTTTTGTATCTTATAAATCTTTGACAATTATAATTGGAGGGTCCTATGGCCTTTCTGATGATATTAAAAAAAAGGCAAATCTACTGCTTTCTCTTTCAAATATGACATTAACTCATCAAACAGCAAGATTGTTATTAACAGAGCAGATTTATCGATATTGCATGTATAAGCAAAATCATCCATTTGTTAAGTGAAGACTTGATTTTATATTTAAATCTTTTTTTATTTTTGCATCTATAATTGAAAACTAATTATCAAAAAAATAATTAAATAAATGGTGATTCTTCTATTTTTATTTTTTTATTTTATCATAAATCCATTTATTTGCATATTAAATGAAAAAAATATATGATTTTAAGATAATATTTAATTTTATAATATGATGAAGTTTTATTAAATGAAATAGAAAAAAATAGAAAGAAAAACATATAGATAGGATTAATCCTTAAATATATTAAAATTAAAATTTATTTGACATTCGATAAAAATATTGTATTTAAAAGTGCTGACGGGGAGTAGCGCAGTTGGGAGCGCACTTGATTTGGGATCAAGGGGTCAGGAGTTCAAGTCTCCTCTCCCCGAAATGCACCTGTAGCTCAGTAGGATAGAGCATCGGATTTCTAATCCGAGTGCCGCAGGTTCGAGTCCTGCCAGGTGCGTTCTCCTTGTGGTGGATGTAGCTCAGCTGGGAGAGCGTCTGACTGTGGCTCAGAATGCCGTGGGTTCAATCCCCATCATCCACCCATTGAGCGCCCTTAGCTCAGCTGGATAGAGCGGCGGACTTCGAATCCTCAGGCCGCAGGTTCGATTCCTGCAGGGCGCGCGTATATGGGTCGCTAGCTCAGCTGGTAGAGCAACTGACTCTTAATCAGTAGGCCAAAGGTTCGAATCCTTTGCGACCCAATATCAATTTTAAAAATAGCTATAAATTTAAATATTATAAAACAATGCGAGTGTGGTGGAACTGGCAGACACGCTAGACTTAGGATCTAGTGCCTTAGGGTGTGTGGGTTCAACTCCCTCCACTCGCATTTTATATCAAATAAATGAATCAAGATTTTGAAAAAAAAGATATTACAAAATATTTTTATCTATTTTTTATAATAATCGCTTTTACATTTTCAGCTTTTTCTATTATAACTCATTATTATTTATCAGTAATTCAGAAAGTTTCTTTTAAAGAATTTAATATAAATAAATTTTTAGAGAGAAATCTTGGATTTTTTTATTATTTCACATTGCAATCAAATTTGCTTATTTTTTTCATATATTTATCGTTGCTTTTAAAAATAAAAAAAATTAAAATTAATTACACAGAAATTAAAAAATTAATTAAACCTTCTATATTAAGTGCTGCCTGTGTTTATATAATAATCGTAGCCACTGTATATAATGTTATCTTAAGAAGACTTTACAGTCCAGTCGGGATTCAAAAAATTATAGATAATTTTCTTCATCTTATTAATCCCGTACTTTATATAATATTTTGGCTTATATTTTTGGATAGAGAAAATTTTTATAAAAAAAATTATCTTTATTATTCATTTAGATGGATAATTTATCCGTTAATATATCTTTTTGTTGTTTGCTTTATAGGCTTTTTTATAAGAAAATTTCCCTATCCATTTTTAAATTTCTATAAAATTGGTTTTTTACCTTTCATTTTAAATATTATATTTTTGATTTTATTCTTTTTCTTTATATCTTTTTTAGTATATATTATTGGTAAAATAAACTTAAATAAAACTAATTTAAATAAAAATAAGGATTAAAGCCCAGCAATATCTACACCTTCAAGATAAATGCCATCTGGTCCAATATAACTTCCGCTTTTTACAATTTTATTTGTTAGTTTCATAGTATGAATAAGGTTTCTTATATTTCCAGAAACAGAACCACCTTTTATAGGAATTTTTTTGCCATTTTTTGTTATATAGCCAAGTCTTATTTCTGATGAAAAGTCACCTGTAATATCTTTAGGACTAAATGCACTAAATCTTAAAAGATGAACTGTGCCTTCTTTTGAAGTAAGTTCTTCAATAGAACTATCTCCTTTTTCAATAATAAAATTTGTGGCTGGACCTGTATAAGGTATGTTTAAGTACTGTGAATACTGAAGTTGAGCAATGTACTTATTCATCCTGTTTTTCTCAATAACAGTAAAAGGAGCCAAAGGAATACCATATTGATCTGATATTGCAGAGTAAATACCGCCTTTAATTTGAGGGTCAACTTTAATTGTTAATGAATTTTTGGGAAGGTTTTCTGCTATAGGTTGATCAAGTTTTAATAAAGAAAATCGATTGTAAACAGCCATTGCATTTGAGTGAGTGTAGAAAAAACTGAAAAAATCTTCGAGAGCTTCAAGACTAAATACAACATTATATTTACCTGTAGAAAGTGGTTTTGCGTCAATACTATCTTTAGCATAACTTGCTTGATCTTTCAGTATCTGCTCGACTTTTAAATCATCAATAAAAACCGCCTGGTCAGTAAAAAAACTTTCAGTTTCAAGATTTTTACCTGCTAAAAAGACACCTTCTATCATTAACTTTGTATGGTCAAATTCATATGAGTTTTCTGCAGAAGTAGTAAGTTTTTCTTCAATATAAGAAACAAAAAGCTCTGTAGTTGAAAGTTTTACATCGGTAAATTTTAAACTTAAATCTTTTATTTGAGATGATAACTTATAACAAACAGAAGAAGGATCTTTTTTGATTTCTATATCTGTATTTGAAAAAGAAGGATATTGGTATTTTTTTTGTGGAATTTCAAAAAATGGATTTTTTACAAGTTTTGCAGCTATTATTGCATCTTTTATTGTTTTTTCTATCTCTTCATCAGAAGATTTTTCAGAAATTGTAGCTGTAGAGTTGCCAATGAATTTCCCATTATTATCTTCATTAATTACCCAGAGAAAGATAGTATGTTTTTCTGTCTCTCCATATCTTTGATTTTCAGGTTCACCAAATATGAAATAACTTTCAGCTCTCTTTTCAAATATGCTTTTTACTGTCCAAAAATAAATATTTTGTTTTTTTAATATATCTATGACTTTTTGATGAAATGAATTTTTCATTATAAATCTCCTTTAATTTATGCCAGTCGTGCTTTAAGTAAAAGATGAGGGCCAGCATCAGTGACTTTAACCCATTCTTTATGACCTTTACCACAATATCCAAGTGAAGATATCTTAAAATCATTACCAACATCACTTATACTCATAAGTAAATCTGGTACATATCCGGTGACAATAACTGGTGAAAAGACCTTTCCCGTAAAAGAACCATTTTTTATTTCTGCAGCATATAATGCTTCTAATTGAATACCCCATCCCTTAGGATCTTCCATGCCATTTGTCGCATGATCAATATAAAAACCATAATCGACCTTTTTAAGCATATCATTAAAAGGTGTTTTACCATTTTCAAAATATGTATTTGTCATTCTTGCATAAGCCTTATGGCTATAAGATTCCCTTCTCCCATTTGGAGTTCTTTTAATTTTTAATCTGGAAGCTGAATTTAAATCTGTAAGACCCGAAATTAATATACCATCTTTTATTATCTGTGTAGCATTAGCAAGCTCGCCTTCATGGTCAAAATAAAATGATGCACATGCTTCATTATCTTTAAGTCCAAGAATTGGACTATCCCACATATTTACAAGTTTTGAAGCGACCTGCTTTCCTATATATTCTTCACCTGTTGCTCTTTTTTTTAAAAACATATCTGTTTCTGTTCCATGACCAAAAGCTTCATGAGCAAACATCCCCGCCATAGCAGGTGAAAAAATACAGGTATAAGTGCCAGGAGTAAGTCTTGGCGCACCTAAAACCTTAATCCCATCCTCTACAACTTTTTTTACTTTTTCTTCATCAAATGAAGCATGTTCAAATCCGCCAATTTTAGCAAAACCATCAAACATTTCAGCTGAATATTTCCCATCTGATAGAATAAAAAAATAAAGAGACTCAAATCTGCATAATCTTTGAAAAAGTTTTTTATTTCTGTTAACAAAAAGTTCATCTCTTTTTTCATAACCAAGTCTAAACATAGTCATCTGAATTAATTTTGAAAGTTTCTCAATTTTGCTTCTATTCTCCTTCGCCTTATCTAAATATGTAGATAAATCTATAGAAGCAGGATCGATTTTAACTTCCTGGGAAAAATCCTTTTCTATCTTTTCACCCGGATCTATTATGACATCTTTTTTGTTTTTGACTTCATAAGATAAAAGATATTTTACACCATTGTTAATTTCTTCAGATGATAGATTACTTGAAAAGTATTCAATGAAATTTTCTCCATTGAAAATAGTAAGAGTAAAACCGGTTTGAGGATCAGGGAAAGAGACATTATCTTCTCTTGTTGAAGAAGTGATATTTTTAGATTCAAGTTTTTGTGCAAATGCAGATGCATAAGGGAATTTTTCTTCAAGCTTTTCTACAGCTTGTGAAAAATCTTTTTGGAATTCTTTTAATTCAATCATTTTTTATCCTTTAATTTTAATTTTTTACCCTTGTAGTTAAATTTTTAATTAGATTTTTGAGTTATGCAATTAAATTTTTAAACTTAGTATTTGAATTTATAAATTTACTTTCTCAATATAGATATTGGCTTTAAATTCATTTATCTCCCATTCTTTTGCACTAAGATTTGGTTTTTCATTTTCAACATCATGATATTGTAAAAATACACATAAAGTTTCATTACAAATATAATCTTTGAATTTTTCAATACTTTTAATTAATGAGGAAGATGTCCAGATAAAGACTTTTATTCTATCTGTGACATTGAATTCATTTTCCTTTCTCATGTTCTGAATCTTATTAATAATCTCCCTTGCGTCACACTCCATTTTTAATTCTTCTGTTATAGTTGTGTCAAGCGCTATAGTAAGATGTCCTTCATTTACTGTAGCCAAGCCTTCGGTTGGTTTTCTTTCGATAGAAATATCATCAAGAGAAAAATCGTAAGAAAAATCATTTTCACTTAATCTAATTTTTTCCCCTTTGATAATTTTCTCAATCTCCTTTGAAGAAAGATTAGCAAGTAATTTTTGAGCAACTGTTATATTTTTACCAAGAACTTTACCAAGTTTTCTAAAATTTGGTTTTGCACTATATTCTACTATACTGGTTTCTTCAGATGAAAAAACTACCTCTTTTACATTTAATTCTTCTTTTACAAGTTCAATAAAATCTGAAATTAAATTTAATTCATCTTTATATGGATCAATAATAATGACTTTTGAAAGTGGCTGTCTAACTTTTAAGTCATATTGAGTTCTTAAATTTCTTCCAAGTGCAACTGCTTTTTGGATAAGCTCCATTCTTTTTTCAAGTTCTATATCTATTAAATTATCAATTGCTATGGGGAAATCATTAAGATGAACAGATTCTGGCATTTTTTCTGTCTTCAGGTTTTTATATATTGATTCAGTTATGAAAGGGATATAAGGAGCAGCAACCTTTGTAAAAGTTAATAATATATAGTAAAGTGTATGATAAGCTTCATCTTTATCTTTGTCATTTTCCGATTTCCAGAATCTTCTTCTGGATCTTCTGATATACCAGTTAGTTAAAATATCAATAAATTCAATAATAGGTGGAATTGCCAAATATAGTTTATATGATTCAGTGGCTTCCGTAACCTTTTTAATAAGAGATTGCATGCTTGAAATTATCCATCTATCAAGTTCATTTGAAAAATTTTTCATCTTTTCTGGATTTTCTATCAACTCTTCTTTACAATTCCATTTATCAATATTTGCATAAGTAACAAAGAATGAATATGAATTCCAAAGTGGGAGCAATATATTTTTTACAATCTCTTTAACCCCATTTTCTGAGAAATTTAATTCCTCAGCTCTTATAACTGCAGAATTGACAAGATATAATCTTAAAGCATCAGCACCATATTTATCCATAATATACATTGGTTCGGGGTAGTTTTTCAGTCTTTTACTCATCTTTTTACCATGTTCATCAAGTACAAGCCCATTTACTATACAATTTTTAAAAGCTGGCTTTTGAAATAATGCTGCTGCTAAAACTGTTAATGTATAGAACCACCCTCTTGTTTGATCTAAACCTTCTGCAATAAAATCAGCGGGAAATCTACTTAAGAACTTTTCTTTATTTTCAAAAGGATAGTGTTCTTGAGCATAAGGCATACTGCCCGACTCAAACCAACAATCAAGGACTTCTGGAATTCTTGTCATTTGACCACCACATTTTGAACATGTGAAAGTCACATCATCAACAAAATGCTTATGAATATCGTTAAATTTTCTTCCACTAAGTTTTTCAAGTTCACCAATCGAGCCAATGCAAAGAGTTTCACCGCAGTCTTCACATTTCCAAACTGGAAGAGGAGTCCCCCAGAATCTATTTCGTGAAATAGCCCAATCTCTTGCGCCTTCTAACCATTTACCAAATCTACCATCTTTGATATGATCAGGTACCCAATTTATCTTCTGATTCGACTCTATCATGGTCTGTTTAATTGGTTCAATTTTGACAAACCATGTTGAAATGGACTTATAAATAAGAGGTGAGTCACATCTCCAGCAATGAGGATAAGAGTGAGTTATAGTCTCTTTTTTGACAAGAAGATTTCTTTTTTTCAAATCTTCAATTATAAGAGGATCTGCTTTTTTTACATGCATACCTTTATAATCAGTGACTTCTTCTGTAAATTCACCATTTTCATCTACTGGAGAAACGACTGGCAGATTATATTTTAATCCAGTATTATAGTCGTCTTCACCAAAACCAGGGGCAGTATGAACAATACCAGTACCATCTTCTATTGAAACATAATCGGCAAGGACTACCTTAAAAGCATTATTGTCTATATCTTTAAAATAAGGAAAGAATGGGATATATCTTTTACCTTCTAAATCTTTTCCGAAAAATCTTTTTTTAATGGTATATTCATCCTGATTTTTATAATAATGTTCCAATCGGGCTAATGCAAGTATATATCTTTCGCCTGATTGATGATCCAGTACTTCTACATACTCTACCTCAGGTCCAACTGCTAAAGCAAGATTTGAAGGTAGAGTCCATGGGGTGGTTGTCCAGGCTAAATAATATAGATTTTCATCATCTTTCGATCTGAATTTTATTGTAATTGCGGGATCTTTTACATCTTTATAACCCTGATTTACTTCAAAGTTTGAAAGTGGAGTTGCACACCTTGGACAATATGGAAGTATCTTAAAACCTTCATAGATTAAGCCTTTATCCCATAAAGTTTTGAAGACCCACCAAATGGATTCCATGTAAAGTGGATCCATGGTTTTATAAGCATTCTTAAAATCTACCCATCTTCCACTTCTGTTAATTATCCTTTCCCATTCTGATGTATATCTTAAGACTATACCTCTACATGCTTCGTTAAATTTATCGATGCCAAAAGCAAGAATATCCTTTTTTGTAGAAAGGTTTAACTCCTTTTCCATTTCATTTTCGACTGGTAACCCATGACAATCCCATCCCCATCTTCTGTCCACATGATAACCTTTCATGGTTTTATATCTTGGCACGATATCTTTTAAAAGTCCTGGAACAAAATGACCATAATGAGGAAGTCCAGTTGCAAAAGGAGGACCATCATAAAAAACGAAAGCATCGGAATCCTTCCTTATTTCAAGAGATTTTTCGAATATCTTGTTTTCTTGCCAGAACTTTAATATCTTTTCTTCTAATTCAGGGAAATCCACATGTTGACTTACTGGATCGAACATAAAAAACTCCTCAATCGATTAATATTTGTCTTATATTAAATAAAATATTACAAATTTTAAATAAATTTTAATTAAATAAGGTTTCAAAAAATAAAAAATTATAAAAATTAGTATAATATAGATTAGTTTTTTATCTAAAAATTTCTCTTATAAAACTTCATAAAAAGATAAATGATAAATTTTAAATCTCAAAAATTAATGCAAATCTTAAAAAAATAAAATTAATTAATAAATAATATGAAAACCATATTCAAAATTTATATAACAAATTTAACCAAAAGATAGGATTTTGCAAACATTAATAAAATGTTTTATCGAAATTCTCTTTTGGATATAAAGAATTTTACTATAAAGAAAAATATTATATTTAAAACAATTAAAATCAAAAGTGATATTAAAGATTTATTGTCAAAAATTTTTGGTAGAAAAATCGGTTGATTTGGGAAAGACATCTTATTTAATGGATATAAAATAAGCGATTTTAGCTGAATTGAAAAAATAATTACAAAAATATTAAATAATATTCCTGCTGCAGATGAATAAAAGAAATAACCCGAAATAAATGAAAGATTTACGAAGAAAAGAATAGAAGGAATTAAAAGAAGAAGTTGAACTACTAAATTTAAAAATATAAAAGAAGGAGGGAAAGCCGTATTATCCGAAAGTCTTGGTGGTCTTTGAGCAAAAATTAGTTTTGAACTTAGAGTCCAGCAAATTAAAGTTAAAAGAATACTTATAAAAAAAAGAAAAATAGTGAAGAAAAGAATTTTACCAAAGTAATAAGAAATTCTATTAGCAGATTGAGTAAATAATATATTTATTTTATTGCTTTTTATCTCTTCTCTAGTATCACTATCTATAAAAATACAATAGATTATTAACGACAGATAAAAACATATACCAAAAGCATAACCACCATAACTATAGTTTAATGGAATATTTTGATTTCCACTTAATCCAACTCTTTGAAGATGCAAAATAAATGTTAAGATTGTTGAGATAAAAAGTAAGGTAAAAGTGAAAATATAAAGTGAAATATTCTTTTTAGATTTTATAAACTCAATCTTCATAAATGATAGAGTATAATTCATTTTTAACTCCAATTTAGTCGTGTTTTTTTACTTTAATTCTTATCAAAAAATAATTCTTTTAAGTGTTTTTGTATTGGTTCTATAAACAATAATCCACTAAAATTATCTTTTATAAAATTATTAACAAATTCAATATTGGTAATAGAATCCTTATCAAATATAATTTCAAAACCGTTTTCTTTAATATTCAATGAAATAATACCTATATTATTGTTTTTTAAAAAATTCTGAAGATTTTCTATCTGATTTTTATCTATATTTTTGTTGAAAAAGTAGTTTGCACCAATTATTTTCAGTACAGATAAAGATTGTTTATCTCCATCAAACTTTTTTTCTCCTTTATGTATAATTACGATATGATCTGCAAGTCTTTCGATTTCTTCAAGATAATGAGAAGAGAGCAAGATTGTACAACCCTGTGATTTAAGTCTTTCGAAATACTTTTCACAAAAATATATACCATCTATATCAAGTCCATTTGTTGGTTCATCTAGAATTAAAAATGAAGGGTTAAGTAAAAGAGCTGAAGATAAAGCAAGTCTTTGTTTCATTCCTCTAGAAAAAAATTTAACTGGTTTATTTATCCAATCTTCAAGACCAATTTCAATTAAGACTTTAATAATCTCTTTTTTAATATTTTTTTTATTTACAGTTTGGCTGTTATTTTCGACTCTGCTGTCTAAATTATTCTTTTTTTTATTTAAATTTAAATAATAAACTATTAAAAGATTTTCGAAGGCAGAAAGATTTTCATAAAAATTTTGCGAGTCAAAAATAAAAGTAGTTTCTATTTTGTTTCCAATGTTTTTCTCTTTTTTACCCTTATAAAAAATATTTCCATCATACTCATATAAAAGACCCGCTAGGATTTTAATTGTAGTTGTTTTACCAGAACCATTCAATCCAAGAAAACCAACTATTTCACCTTCTTTAATATTAAAAGAAAGATTTTTTACTGCCTTAAAATTACCATAATTTTTGGAAATATTTTCCAATCTTAAAATTTCTGACATAGTTAATCCTTAAAATTAGATATTAATTTTTATATTTATAACTTTTATATATATAACTTTTGTAATCTTTAAATCTTCAGATTAGTTTATTATATTTACTCATAATTTTTTATCAAAATTTTTATTTAAATTTTTATTAAAATTTATTAAAAATTAAAACTTAAAACAGATAGATTTGAAGTAAATTTAAGTAAATCTTTTTGATAAAAATGTAAAATAAAATATTCCGCTTTTTATATTTTCTTCCCAGAAATACTGAATAGTCAATGGAAGTTCTAAAATATTTTTTATTGAAATTGAAAATATTACTCCAATTCCAAAACAGTTGTTAATTAAATTTTGTTGCTTATTTATAAATAAAAAATCAAATGAAGCTATAAAACCAAAGTAAAATATTTGAGTATAAAAAATCTTAAAAAGAAAATCAAAGGAAGAAGAAAAAACAGATTTGCCATTTTCTATATTTTGGTTTGGTTCACTTCTTAAAACAAAAGAATTAAATATATAAGGATAGGAAAATTGATAATAATTTTGATTGTAGGTAAGAGTAATCTCCTTTCCATTATTAGGGACATTACCATAAATAAAACTGCTTTCATCAAAATAATAAACAAAATTTGATTTTAGAAATAATGATATAATGTTTTTAAGTTTAAAAAATGAATCAAAGTAAATAAAAAGATTATTGAATTCTTTATTATTTAAATTATATGAAAAAGATATAGATAATGGATTAAAAAAGAATGAAATATTGTTAGATTTAATAAGATAATTTTTTGAATTCAAACTAAAATAAAAATTATTAATATTAAAATTTAAATTTGAATTAGAGAATAAAGATGAATAAGTAATATTAAAATAAATGTTTTTAAAAACTGAAAAACCAAAAGACGCTGCAAAAATAGGGTAAAAATTTTCACTTTCAAAAGGATAGAATGAAAAGATAGATAAATAAAAGGGGAAAAAGCTTTTACCAAAAAAATAATTAAAATCACCAAAGAAAAATTTTGAAATATTTATCTCTGAAGATATATGATTTTTGAATTTTATAAAAATATTAACAGAAATAGATGATTCATCTTCATTAATAGCACTTGAAACTCTCGATACGAAAGGATAAGAAGAAAGTGTTTGCAAATCCATCTCCAAAAATTTTGGATTAAATGCCTTTCTTTCTTTTAATTTCATCTTTTGCTTAAAATTGGAAAGATAGATATTCGAATTTTTTAGGATAATTGATTTTATAGGTAAATTTTCTATAACCTCTATTTTGATATTTATTTCAATAAAGTTATCAATATTTGATTCATTGACTTTTCCACTCTGTGTTGAGTTTTCATATTTATTTTCAACATTGTTTTCATCTGCTGTACTATTTGAAGTATCATTGTGGATTTGCTGTAATTCCACACTTACAAAGCTAAAATATCCCCAGTTTAAAAGTTTTTCTTCAATATTAATTAAACTTTCAGATGATAAAATATCATTATTTTTTATCTTTAAATAATTTTCTATTTCAGTATTTGAGATGGTATTATTGCCCAAAATAATAATCTCTTTTACCATATATTGTTGCTGTGCAATAATGTTAATATTGATTAAAAACAATATTAAAAAAAAGAGAGAGGAGAGGAAAACAAATTTAATAAAATTATTCTTAATTTTCATTTTAATTTTCCCAATTATATCTGAATTTATTTATAAAATTTATTGAAATTTATTCAATAATAAATGATAAATTATAAAATTCCCTATGAAAATTATAATATTAATTAAAATTTTATAGGTGTAAAAAATATTTTTCCTGATTTTTTTATTATATTTATAAGATAAAAGTTTTGATTGTCTTTAATTATTAAAGTATATGGTCCTGAAAGGTAATAAACTGAAAGAAATTCATTTGATACAAAGATATTTTTATTTTCATTTTTTTGAAAAATAGTTTGATTTGAAGTATTTGATAAAAATATCGAAAATGTCCCATCGAAATTATACACAACATAATCAGTTATAGAATCTGAATTAAAATCAGTTTCATAATTTACTACTATTTCTGAAATAATCGAAGCTAAATCAAATGTAGAATAAAAATCAAAAGAAAGTTGTGATGAGTCTAATACATTTTGATTATCTAAAGATATTGATTTTTCAATTTGAACTATCGGGGATTTTGAAAATGAATCATTTATTTGAGGATAAAAAGATATAAAAATTGGGATTGATCTTTTCATAGATAAAGATAAAAGAAAATTTGTTGAAAATAATTTTGAACCAATATTTACAAGATCAATAAGACCATCTTTATTAAAATCTGTTAAGGCGATCTTACTTTCAATCCCCGATAATTCCTCTATAAAAAATTGATTTGATGGGGATGATTTAAAACCATCTTTATCACCCTTAAATAGATAAGTCAAAATACCTGTTTTATCCGAGTTGAAAACAGATGCCATATTGAAGTTAAAAATTAAAATATCGGGATATTTATCTTTATCGAAATTTAATATCTTAATATGTTCGTTGAAAAAAGAATAACCCGATCGAACGGAGACATATTTAGATAGATCAAGAGTCCTTGTTTTTGAAAATTGTTTTGAGTCTTTATCAAAAAAAGAGTACTCGATTTTAGTTCTATATTTTAATATTAGATCTTTATATCCATCATTATTTATATCTTCTAAAAGCAGATCTGGAAATATCATCAATATATTTTGGGATGCAGAAATTCCACCGAAAGAAGATTTGTAATTGTAATATGCCTGCAGCTGATAAGGATAAGATTGAATTAATTGTTTGCCTTCATATATTTCAATGCTATTTGTTGTAAGGATAAAAAGCTCATCTATTCTATCATTGTTAATGTCATAAGCAGATTGTATATAAGGGAAATCATTTGAAAAATGATAACCAAAAGCAAATTTTTTTAATGATAAAAATTTCTCTATTTTATAACCATCTTCATAAATATTTAATATAGATATTGAATTTTCTGAAAATAACAAAATGTAGGAATAATTTATATCTAATCTTGCTAATGAGAAAAAAAGATAAGAAGGATCAAGTTCTATATCAATTAATTTTTTTACTTTTAAATTTTCAAAAGAAAAAATGGCAAGATTTAATTTTTTAGAAATTATATTTTTATATATTGTTACAATCTCTTCTGTTTTTTCTCCATATAGATTAGATTTGAGGTATCTAATAATCTCGCCATTTGTTGAGATATTTGAACTTTCGGTTTTTGTGTTCTGTGAATATCCGATATCAATAAATAGAAATAGAAACAAAAAAAATAAAAAAAATATTAAAAGAATTGCTTTCCATTTTTTATTCATAGATTTTCCTTAAAAAAATATTTATTTATCGATAAATAAGTTATAAATGTAGATATATAAATCAATATTGCAAATTTTACTAAAATTTAAAGATTAATTTTTTATTATTTATGAAAATAGGTGTATTAAAAGATTTTTATTTTGATTTTTTGACTTTTTTAAAAAAGAAAGGGTTTTTCAAAGAAAATAATATTTTAATTTATAGTTATGAAAATTTTGGTGAACTGGAAATTGCTTTAAAAGCAAACCTGGTTGACATAATATTATCATCAAATTCTTTAATTGAAGAGGAAAAAGATGTTTATGATGAAATTATTTTTATAAAAAATGCTTATAAAATATTCGGCACACAATTTTTTTTAGAAAAACTAAGAAAAGAAGATGAAATTATTAAGGTAGGAATTCCTCAAAAGAATACTAAATTTAAAAAATATTTTTATTCTTTTTATAAAAATTTTTACGGTAAAAGTGAAAAGATCCAATGGTTAGAACTTGCAGATTATGAGCTTGGGATCCTTTTTGAAAATAATTATATTGATTTTGCAATTGTTTTTGAGCCTATTACATTTAAGATAATTACTAATAGATGTGCATCACTAGTTTCGCATAAAAACAAATATGAGATACCTTTTTCTTTTATCTATAAGAGAGAAAATTTTTATAATAGTATAGGTGAACAAAAAATTTTAAATTTTAATTTAGCTATTTCTAATATTAGAAAATCAATTATTGAAGAAAACTTACTTGAGCAGTTTTTATCCGAAAAGAATTCAAAATATTACTATTTAAAAACTTATATATCTATATTTATACAAAGTTTTTATATTGATGAAAAAATAAATTCTAAGCAAATCAATAAATTTAATATAGATAATAAAGATTTTTCAAATAATGAAGCTATTAATATTAAGAATGAAACTTATATTAATATATATCAAGCTAAAGATGAAAAATTTATAATAGATCATGAATTGATTTTTATGATAAAAAATGAGATAAATAAATTAATTCAATATGGGATAAATCAAACTCCTTATTGTGATATAGGAACCTTATCTGAACTTAAAATATTAAAAATTCTTATAGAAAATTTTAAGAATAGAGAAAAAATATATAAATTAAAGACATTAGCATTAAAAAATAAAAATTTTATTTTAAGCGAGGATCTTGAGAATAGGCAACAAACATTATCAGATTTATTTATGCAATTCAGAGCTACTTCTGAAAATCTGATGATCAAAAATATCCAGGTTGAAGAGTCTATAAAAGAAAAAGATAGATTAATTGCCATTATCAGTCATGATTTGAAAACTCCACTTTCTGGAATACTTTCTATGACTCAGCAACTTCTAGAAGATGAAAAAGATGAATCTAAAAGAAGAAAACTATCTATTATGCTTGAATCGGGAAATACACTTTTCTTGCTAATAAATAATCTTTTAGAAAATGCCAAAGATGTCTCGACTTCGAAAAGATTGGATGAAAAAATCTTTGATTTTAATAAACTTGTCTATTCGGTTGTTTCAAATATTAAAGAAAAGATAAAAGAAAAAGGGATAGAATTGAAGTTAGATTATGATGATTCTATTCCTAAAATACTAATTGGTGATTCATTGAAGTTAAATCAGATTCTTTATAATCTTTTAGGCAATTCAGCAAAGTTTACAAACAAAGGATATATTGAATTAAAATTAAAACTACTTGAAAAGGATATTAGCAGCTGCAAACTGATGATTCAAGTTTCAGATACAGGTATTGGAATTTCAGAAAATAAATTAGAGCATATTTTTGATCCATTTGTTCAGGAAGATGAAACAATTAAAGAAAAATATGGTGGAACAGGACTTGGACTTTCCATCGTAAAAGATTATGTTGAATTAATGGGCGGTAAAATAGATGCAAAATCAGAGAAAAATAAAGGGACATCTTTTACAATTATTTTAACATTTAGTCTGCCTAAAGAAAAGGAAAATGCTAAAGATATTACAAAGATTCAAAAATACATAGTTTTTAATGATGCTAAAATTCTAATTTTAGAGGATAATCTAATTAACCAAGAAGTTATAAAAGGTTATTTATCAGATTATAAGTCTTTAAATCTAGTATTTAAAC
>ERZ795050.3323-NODE-3323-length-16101-cov-4.838714_pt1 | contig 16101 bp, 11 predicted proteins | sample MGYA00375134_ERZ795050 | MGnify/ENA primary metagenome ERZ795050 (study PRJEB30179, sample SAMN05720221) | activated sludge metagenome | isolation source: Anaerobic digester | place: Japan | collected 2015-05-26 ... | reverse complement strand
TTAATAACAGGTTTGAAGATAATTTTCCGGATGCAAAACAATGCGGTATCAACTTCACCATAACCAGAAGAAATCAGGAAAGCAGGATCGGGATTATGTCTGATATCCTGATAAAAAACTGTGAGTTTCTTCACCGTTTTCCGAAAGCTTCGGAAATATCGGGCTTTGACAACGGACATAAAATAGACCTGACAATTGAAAATCTGATAATTGAAGGCATTAAATGTAAAAATACTGATGAGGCGGACATTAAAACCAAAGGATTCGAAAATATAGTGTTTAAATAATATTTAGCAGAAAATAACTTTAAGAGTGTCAATATGGTAAAGAAGGTATTGTTGATTATCTGTCTGGTTGCCTGTAATTTTCCAGGATCGGGACAACTACCAGGGGATGTTTATAAAAAACCCTTGAAAGAAGTTCTCACCGATATCGAAAAAAGATACAACATCAGACTTCAGTACAGCGAGAGCCTGGTTAAGGATGTGAATGTAACATATCCTACCTGGCGTTACCGGAGCGGTACGGAGCAAACCCTTACGAATATCCTGTATCCTCTTGATATGGTTTTTGAGAAGACGGGCGAAAACTCTTACCAGATAAGCAGATTCAATTACTACCAGAGGCCCGTTGAAGAAGGCAGGATTCATCTTGATCAGCTTCTCGCAAGTTATCCGACACTTCAGTTGTGGGAGAGAAGAAAGAGCGAGCTTCGCAGCTGCATGCTCGAAAAACTTGAGCTGAATCCGTTTCCGAAGAAAACGCCATTTAACCCGATAATCACACCTGCCAGAAAATACGACGGGTATTCCGTTGAGAACATTTCAATCGAAACTATTCCCGGAGTCTATCTGTGTGGTTCGCTTTACAAGCCTGCAAAGGGCAAAGGACCTTTCCCGCTGGTACTATGCCCTTACGGACATTTTACAAATGCCGATACCAACCTTTACGGCAGGTACCGGCCAGACATGCAGTACCGGTGTGCGACACTCGCGCGTATGGGTGCTGTTGTTTACAACTATGATATGTTTGCCTGGGGAGAATCGAGACTGCAATTCGAAAGTGAACTCCACAGGACGGGTCTTGCAAATACGATGCAGACGCTTAATACCATCAGGGCCATTGATTACCTCATAACTCTGCCGTTTGTTGACGCTAACAAGATTGCGATAACAGGCGCTTCCGGCGGCGGGTCTCAGGCATTTCTTGCAACAGCACTGGACGACAGAATTACAGTCAGCGTACCTGTTGTGATGGTATCATCATACTATTATGGCGGTTGTCCGTGTGAAAGCGGGATGCCGGTGGAGACGTGCACCGGCGATCAGCTGACTTACAACGTTGAAATTGCGGCAATGGCATCTCCCAGGCCGATGCTTGTTATTTCAGATGGCAGCGACTGGACACAACATGTACCTGAAATTGAATACCCTTATCTTCAGAAAGTTTATTCGCTTTATGGTAAGCAGGAAAATGTTGAAAATGTTCATCTGGCAAAAGAAGGGCATGATTACGGAATATCTAAACGGCTGGCGATGTACGATTTTATGGCCCGTCGTCTTGGATTAAATATCAATGCCGTTAAGGACAAATCAGGGAAAGTTGATGAATCAAAAGTTACTATTGAGAAGTACTATAAGCTTCTTGTATTCGGTAAAAACGGTAAAATGCCTGAAAATGCACTCCATTCTTCTGATGACGTGTGGAAAAGGCTTAAGGAACTTCAGAAAGACAACTAAAATCCGGTTTTATTCCTGGCGGCGATCCGCATCTGCCATTCCCTGAATTTTTCCTGTAACACTGCAGGTGCATCGGTGTACCAGCTGTAACCATTACGTCTTTCATACCCGATCTCTTCCAGCTTTTTTTTCTTAATGCCGTCGCGGTCGCATACGAAAGGCTCGCCGGTTTCCAGGTCGTAGAACCGTGCCCACATGTCCCCTGCTGCGGGGTCATGCACTATTCTCCGGTCTCTCTGTCCCTGCTCATTTACAAAGTATTCCCACCGCGTATTTTTAAGCCTGTGTGCGTCGAACCACTCCACTGCGCCGGTCACTGCCCTGATCACTTCCGGCGAAGGTTCAGGAATCTCCATAAGCAGAAGTACTATCCCGGCCGATTCCGATCCGCTGAATGACGGAAGTTCATACGACCTTGCAGCAGCAGGCTTCAGAGTGACTTCATCATGCTGGGCACACCATACCGTGGGTTTGCCGCCGGCAATTATCTGGGTTTTAAGAATACATTCTATTCCAAGCCGGTATGCCCTCTGTGAACGCGAAAGCAAAGATGTGTCGGTTATCAGGCTGAAATTGTACTTCTTTTCGTTTATGTCTCGTAATAACCTGAGGATATTGACAATAGCGTTGTCGTTGAATGTAATATGAGTGTAATATCCCTTTCTCAGCGGCCAGAACATGGGCCATCCTCCGTTTTCATACTGCGCATCAAGAATAAACCTCAGCCCCCTGTTGAATGATTCCCGGTATCTCTTATCCGGAACCTTGACGTACATCTTTTCAAGAAACCGCATCTCTGTGGTTGTGGCACTGTTGTCGAAGATGGCATCATTGAGTTTCTTATCCGTGAGTACTTTCTTTCTTTCTTCTTCAGTTAAGGGAAGATGTTTCTCAATATTCTTGGGCCATCCCCCGGCATCGCGCTGATAAAGCAGGATGTTCTCAGCCACCCTGACCGACTCTTCCGAACCGTACCAGCCCAAGGGCATGCGCGTTGCCACATAGCCCCATGACAGCTTTGTTATGTCAGTTTGTCCAACCGCAACGAAGGAGGACATTAGCAACAGAATTGCCATTAACATGCCATTTACCGTTCTCATATTTGCAAATATACAAAAAGGGGTATTTTTACTCCCGTGCAGTTTCATTTTAAAAACATTATTATCTTTATCCTGATTGAATTGAAGAATCAGAAAAGCATGAATCTCAACCGGATATTGCTTTTAACGATTTTATTAAGTCTTTCCGGCCACATCAATCGAAGTCTGACGGCCCAGAATCCGGTGGCGGACGGTTATATGGGTATATGGTACAACACGGGAGACAAAACCGAATACGGTTACAAGTTATCGGGCGGCTTTGCAACATTCGGTTCGAGACATGTCCCTACCGCCATCTATTCTTCTGCTGCAGGCAAAACATTTTTTGTTTACGGAGGCACATCATCACCGGGAGAAAGCTCTCTGAGAATAATGATTTCTTATTTCGATCACAGAACAGGAAAGGTGCCAAAGCCGGTAGTTGTTTTCGACAAGGGAGGAGTAAGGAGCCCTTACGACAATGCATCACTATCCATCGACAGCAAGGGTTTCCTGTGGGTATTCGTCAGCGGGTGGATGAGAACACGCCCGGGACTGGTTTTCAAAAGCGTCACCCCCTGGTCGACTGAAAAATTTGAAGAGGTAATGATTAAGGAGATGTCATTTCCGCAGCCATGGTGGTTTCAGGAAAGGGGATTCCGGCTCCTTTTTTCGAAATACAGGAAAGGCCTCGATCTTTATATTTCGGAAAGTGCTGACGGCCTCGAATGGAGCGGGGACAGGGCGCTGGTTTCAATGGGCGGTACAGGTTATGTTTCTGCAGTAAACAATAACAAAATCTATATTGCCTTCAATTATCACCCGGAGGGAGACTCTGACAGGCGAACCAACCTTTACCTGATTTATTCCGATGATTTCGGAAAGACCTGGAAAAACGCAGAAGGAAAAACCATTCAGACTCCGCTTAGGGATATTAAAAATGAAGCAATGGTGAGAGATTACCTCTCGGAGAAGAAGCTTACATACATCTATGATATTAATTTCGATGGAGATGGAAACCCTGTTATACTTGCCTGCATAGGGGGAAGTGTGATCCCGGGACCTTCGGAGATACCACGTGAATGGGTGGTGGTGAGCAGAACAGGCGGAAGCTGGAGTTTTAGCAGGGTCTGTGAACCCGACAATAACTTTGATGCCGGAACCCTGATTATCGATAAGGATATATGGAAGGTAATAGGACCTTCCGAACCGGGCCCGCAGATTTACGGCGTGGGAGGGGAGATAGCCGTGTGGATAAGCAGGGATAAAGGTAAAACATGGAGTAAGCAGAATGATGTAACATCCGGAAGCCGTTTTAATAATTCTTATGTACGGCGGCCGTTGAATGCCGGCAGGGAATTCTATGCATGGTGGGCCGACGGCGATGCCTATAAATTTTCGGAATCACGAATATACTTCACCGACAAAAGCTTTGGGAAGGTCTGGATGCTGCCCTACAGTATGTCGAAAGATTCTGAAAAACCCATTAGGATAAAATAGTCAGGGCAGGCCGTAAAAACCGGCTGCATTATCATGTAATATCATCCTCGCCACTTTGAGCGCCTCGCCTGAAGTGAAATATCCGTTCATGACTTTTTCTGCCAGCACTTCAGAAATCACCTGCTTTGCCAGGAAATACTCCGCGTAAATGTTTTCAACAATGTTGTAATCACCCCCGAAAGCCATAATCTTGGAAACAGGAACAGTTTCAAGCCACTCGGATAAATACCTCTTGCTGTAGGAGGGAGATATCGCATATACCCAGTTCATGTCGATGTAAACATTCGGAAAGTTCTTTACTATTGCGGATAGCTCCCCGCCAAACGGGTAGCTGCCGTGAAAGAGTACGAAGTTTACGCGGTTATACTTTAAAAAGATATTTGACAAAAGCGCGGGATCGGAGTTCCTGATGTTATTGCCGTTGCCGGATAACAGTCCGGTGTGAATGGCAACCGGTTTATGATATTTGCCGGCAAGTTCCATAAGTTTGTGAAACATGTAATCCTGGAGCGGTTTAGCCTCGTTTAGAGTAATGACAAGTCCTTCATCGCCGGCAGTAAGCCTTCTGAAGACTCTCCTGGCTGAATTTATATCGGGTTCATCGATGCTGAGAGGCCTGTTGTAGGCAACAATTATCTTAACCGCCGCCATACCCTTTTCAGTTCCAGTCACAAATTCCCTCTCCATCGATTTTACAAAATCCTCAAGAGTGAATATCGGCTCGACCTGATTCATGGCAAGAGAATCAATTGTGAATTTGGCTCTTACATTCAGCCAGGGGGTGAACCTTCTGACATATTTTATATAATCCCTGTTCTCTCCAAGGTTTTCGCCATCCTGTATCAGGTATCTGATTCTGCAGGAATCTCTCAGAATTATGTCAAACCAGTTGTTCCTGAAGTTGGCTTCACGTATTTTTTCCGAAAGCCTCTCCACGGTAGTCTCATTTATCTGCCTTATTCCATATAATCTCCGGGCGGCTATCCCGGCAATCCTGTTAAAAGATGTGTTGAAGGAATTGTCCCAAAAAGGTTCAATCCTCTTCCATTTCTGCAAAGGAGAGATGTTGCCGTTGAAGAGCGTATCGAAATATGAGGCGGGCATGCCTGCCGAAATAAGGTCGTTGTAATAGTGATGATTAAGAAGCAGGAAAAAATCCAGGATATGGGTTCTTCTTAAAAGCGCAGGATTGAGCAGATGCTCATGCGTGTCAATAATTTCAAGGGTGTCGATATAGCCCCTGATTTTACCGTAAACATCTGAATAACCTGCCAGATCCGATGACTGCGGGAATGCAACCTGACATGAAACCGGGAAATAAAAGCATGAAAAGAAAATAATTCTTTTGAACGCAGGGGAAAATTTAAGAAAAGCAGGCATAAAATCCCGGGCTGTTATTATTTCAGGTCACAAAATAGACACAGATTTAAGAGATTCTATTCCGTTATTAACCTTATTTAACTTGTTTTAACTATACACGGATTCTCTCTCTGATAACCTCTGAAAGGGATGATGATTTTTCGCAGGATTTTCCCGGTTCAATGGTTGCCGCCCCCTTTAATCATTACCGGCTGTGTCCATGCAGTTTTACCCTGTCTGTCAGTGACCTCCGCCCTTACGTACAATTCATCGCCATTGAAAAGGTATGATGCATCTTTGCCTGCTTCCGATCCGAGTAATTTTCCGTAACGGCCAAAGAATTTTATGGTGTCTCCGTTTTGTGAGCTGACATGAAAGCTCTTCCCGTCTGTCCTGGTAAAATCCAGTATTACACCTGTGGTGGGGTAGAAGTTGCCCGACCGGATACTCTCAATGATTTCAGACTTTGACAGAGATTTAGCCTTTACCATTATCCAGCCTCTTCCGACCCTCTGTCTGCTGTAATGATTATCATCGGCTGCCACCGCGTATATTATTCTTCCGCCGGGTTCCGACATAACACTGTCCCACAGCGCTATAGATGCCGGAGTATCCAAAAGCCTTCCCCCGTTTACAATCTCAATATGGTTCAGACCGTCTGTTTCAATGAACTCTTTCGCAGTCACAACGGGATCCATAGGATGGTTAAGAACCGGCACTCCTCCTGCCGAGAGTGTCATCGTTACAGCCTCCCTGAGGCTCCTCTCCCCTGAAAGAAACCTGTCAATCCCGAGGGCCGTGACGTGCCTCGACATGCTCAGCTCAAGTCCGCAAATCATTATAAAGTTCTCTTTCGGGCGGCTGAGTCTGTCATAACAGAAAATCTTTCTTTCCAGCAGATGGTTGTTATGTTCCGACAGCAGCAGGAAGTTATATCCTGCTTCCCTGTACCATCTGGCAATCATCGGCACGTCGTTGATTTCATTGTCGTCGGAGTACCGGGCATGTGTATGTGTATTGCCGCGGTACCAGAAATAACCATCACCTGCAGGTATCTGTGCTTCAACAGAAAAAGTGATGGAAAAAACAGTTATTGTCAGAAAAGCTTTTACCGTACAGGCTTTCATGGTGTAACTTTTTAGGAAATTTAATACCGGTTATCCTGTATAAAATTAAACGGTTCGTAATTAAAAATGTTCATCGCCAATGTTATCTCATGCTAAAAAACTTTAATTACCGGGATTTTAATTTGCTTTTAGCCATAAAAAATTAATTTTGGGTTTTTCCTATTACGGGGATTGTATGAAAAAAATTCTTGTTACAGGCGGGTCAGGTTTTGTGGGTTCTCACCTTTGCGAGAGACTCCTGGCAGAAGGGAATTATGTCATTTGTCTCGACAATTTCTTTACAGGCAGGGAGAAAAATATACGGCATCTCAGGAACAACAGGTTCTTCAGGGTACTGGAACAGGACGTAACCGAAAAGATACACCTTGCCTGTGATGAGATTTACAATCTTGCATGTCCGGCATCACCGGTTTATTACCAGCACGACAGTATTAAGACGATAACCACTTCAGTAATCGGGTCCATTAATGCTCTTGAACTGGCCAAGAAGACAGGGGCAAAAATACTGCAGGCATCCACAAGCGAGGTTTACGGCGACCCGCAAGTTCATCCTCAGCATGAAGGCTATCACGGGTATGTGAACATACTCGGACCGCGGTCGTGTTATGATGAAGGGAAAAGATGCGCCGAAACTCTCTTTATCAATTATCACAGGCAGGAAAAAATAAGGGTCAAAATTGTAAGGATATTCAATACCTATGGCCCCAGGATGAGAAGTGACGACGGAAGGGTAGTTTCAAATTTCATCGTTCAGGCCCTGAAGGGAAACGACATTACAATTTTCGGTGACGGCTCACAGACAAGAAGCTTTCAGTACATCGACGACCTGATTAAAGGATTAATCCTTGCAATGAATTCTCCTGATGAGTTCACCGGCCCCGTAAATATCGGCAACCCGGAGGAAATAAGGATTATAGACCTTGCCCAGTCCATAATTAAGCTGACCGGATCACGGTCAAAAATCAGATTCAAACCCCTTCCCCAGGATGATCCAAGACAACGGCAGCCGGATATCTCACTTGCAAGGGCTGTTCTTAACTGGAACCCGGAGGTGACATTAAATTCAGGACTGAAAAAAACTATTGAATATTTCAGAAAGGAGCTTAATCATTGAAATTTTATCTGGCAAAAATATATCTTTAATTAGTTAAACAGGGATAAGGAATTAATGAGAAATAGGTTGATATCCGGTCGGTTAAATAAAAGAAGACCGCTGAGGTGGATTTTTACCGGAGGCATAATAACGTGCGCTCTTTTTCTGATTGCGGCAAAAAAATTCATTTCGTGGACTTCCACCGATAAATATTGCATGTCGTGCCATATACACCCCTATGCCGAACAGACATGGAGGCCAGGCACCCATTACAATAACAGTTCGGGTGTTGTCACCCACTGTGTCGAATGTCATCTTGCACCTAAAGGCAAAGGGTATCTTTACACCAAAGCAAAACATGGGTTAAAGGACCTTTACGGCTACCTCTTCAAGGACAGTGCGGATATAAACTGGGAATCAAAAAAACTTATTGAGAACGCAAAGAAATTTGTATACGAAGAATCGTGCCTTGAATGCCATCAGAATCTCTTTCCTGTAACACTTTCAAAGGAAGGAAGCGATGCACACCTGTTTTATACACTCAGCAGCGATCCGCCAAGATGCATCAACTGCCACCTTGGTGTCGGGCATTTCGACAGGAGCCTGATACATGCAAGAGATACCTCCTTCGGTGTAACAAAGACCGCTGAAGCGGTTGTATTCACCGAGCCTGCGAAAGTCGAAAAGTTTGAAAACTTTACCGAAAAAATTCCGGGTACGGGTGTCTCTTTCAGAATGATCGCCGTGGAGGGAGGAACCTTCAGGATGGGAAGCCCGGACAATGAGCCTCTTCGTGAACCTGACGAGGGCCCTGTAAGGGAAGTCTCCCTTTCACCTTTCTGGATAGGAGAGGTGGAGGTTACGTGGGATGAATACCTGGCGTTTTTCAGGGAGACTTCATCCCAGGGAAGGACTGAGGGGCAGGTAGTGACAAGCAGAAAGGTGGATGCCGTATCAGGGCCGACTCCTCCGTGGGGAGCCCCCGACCAGGGATGGGGCAAGGGTTCCAGACCTGCCATTACCATGACATGGCACGCAGCAAATGTTTACTGCCGCTGGCTCTCAATGAAAACAGGTAAAAAGTACCGTCTGCCCACGGAGGCTGAATGGGAATATGCCTGCAGGGGAGGAACGCAGACACCATACTTCTTTGAAGGCGACCCGAAAAAATTCACTTCAGAGGGTTTCTTTAAGAAGATTTTCAGACCCGATACATCAAACATAGCCTCCTACGTTGTTTACAAGGTTAACAGTTCGTCGCGCACAGCACCTCCCGGACAGGTTAAACCCAATCCGCTGGGAATTAAAAATATGTCAGGAAATGTTGCCGAATTCTGTTCCGACTATTACTCAGAATCAGCATATGCAGCCGACTCTGTAAGGGTTGATCCACGGGGGCCTTCCGAAGGACAGGAAAGGGTGATCAGAGGAGGTTCGTTCAAAAGTGATGCCCGCGACGTGAGAAGCGCCGCGCGCGATCATACAAAAACAAAAGCATGGCTTACAACCGACCCGCAGATGCCAAAAAGCATCTGGTGGTACTCCGATTGCATTGATGTGGGATTCAGGGTCGTTTGCGAGCCGGACAGCCAGATATTAACGAAGAAATAATAACCATCAGATGAAGAAAATTGACAGAAGAAAATTCATTGGCAACGCGGCAGTGGCAGGGCTCGGCCTTGCGGGAGCTGCTGCACTGATAGAGGGTTGCGGCCGTAAAAAAACCGCCGAACCGGCCGGGCTCCCGCCTGTACTTAGAGGCGCCCCGAAAGGACGGAAGCTCAAAGCCGGACTTGTGGGTGCAGGCGGACGCGGCACGGGAGCTGCCATCAACTTCATAAGCGCAGGACCCGACCTCGAAATAATCGGAGTGGCCGATGTATTCCAGGATAAAATAGATGCCTGCCGCGAAAGATTCGCTTCATTCGGCCTTCCTATTCCTGCAGAAAACTGCTTCACTGGCTTCGACGGATACAAAAAACTGATGGCCATCGAAGAAATTGACGTGGTTATCCTGGCTACACCACCAAGATTCAGACCCGACCACTTCCTTGAAGCCGTCACACAGAAGAAACATGTGTTCATGGAAAAACCTGTTGCAGTCGACCCTACAGGTATCAGGTCAATACTGGCCACAGCCAAAAAAGCCGAGGCAATCGGTATTAACGTTGTTACAGGAACACAGCGCCGTCACCAGGAAGATTATATCGAGACATACAAACAGGTTGCATCAGGTGCCATCGGCAGGATAACATCTGCCAAAGCATACTGGAATCAGGACCATGTATGGTTCAGGCTGAGGGAACCGGGCTGGAACGATATGGAATATATGATCAGGAACTGGAATAACTTCATCTGGCTCTCAGGCGATCATATCCTCGATACCCACGTTCATAATATCGATGTTGTAAACTGGTTCATGGGAAAACACCCCGAAAGAGCCATCGGATACGGCGGCAGACACAGGAGAGTGACTGGCGACCAGTACGACTTCTTCAGTGTGGACTTCGACTATGGTTCAGGAATAAGCTCCCACAGCATGTGCCGGCAAATAGACGGATGTGCAAATGGCACGGGCGAGATAGTAGTCGGTACCGAAGGATATACAAACTGCCAGAACACAATCTGGGATCTCGACGGAAAAATTATCTGGAAATTTGAGTATCCGCCCGATGAAAACGGCAATCCTACTAATTCTCTCAGAATACCTTCATACGTCCAGGAACACATGCACCTTGTATGGGCAATACGGACAGGTAACTATGTAAATGAGGCTGAACAGACTGCCTACTCAACCCTGACAGCAATCATGGGAAGAGAAGCCGCCTATACCGGCAGGCTGGTTACCTGGGATGATATCCTTAAATCGGATTTAAAACTGGGACCTGAAAAAATTGAGATGGGTCCGGTGGACATGAAATTCGAACCACCTGTTCCGGGCTTGCCTGTTCAGGTTTAAATATTAACTTTATACAAACTTAACTGACATGAAAAAAACATCAACCAGAAGGGATTTTGTCAGGAAGTCGGCTTCAGCCCTGGCCGGCTCAGTCATTATCCCTTACATTGTACCTTCTTCATCACTCGGGCTGGGAGGACAGACACCTCCCGCCGACAGGATAGTGATGGGTGTCATCGGAACAGGCTCTCAGGGTATGAGCGATATGAGAGACTTCATGAGGCTCAAAGACCAGGTCCGTTTTGTAGCCCTCTGCGATGTTGATGCCAAAAGACTTGCATCGGCAAAGGATGTGGTCGATAAAACCAACCGCAGCAAAGATTGCCGTACATACGGCGATTACAGGGAGTTCATGGAAAAAGAGAAACTGGATGCGGTTCTTATTGCCCTCCCCGACCACTGGCACGGAATAATCTATTCGGAAGCTGCCAGGAAAAAATGGGATGTGTATGGCGAAAAACCAATATGCAGAACCATCAACGACGGCAAAGTAATAGTAAAAGCCGTAAAAGATAACGGTGTCATCTGGCAAACCGGAAGCTGGCAGCGTTCGCAGGCAAACTTTCACAAGGGAGCCGAGCTGGTAATTAACGGAAGAATAGGAAAAGTAAAATATATTGAAGTGGGCCTGCCCGACGGCGGAAGGGGTATCGGTACCCCGCCAGTGCAGGATGTGCCTGAAGAACTCGACTGGGAGATGTGGCTGGGTCCCGCACTTAAAGTGCCTTACCGCGGCGTCTGTCACTGGAACTGGAGGTGGATACTCGATTACTCGGGCGGACAGCTTACCGACTGGGCCGGCCATCATATCGACATTGCCAACTGGGGCACCGGGCTGGAATATACAGGTCCCGTCGAAATTGAAGGAAAGGGAGTATACCCCGTCGACGGAATCTACAACGCCCCCGTTGAATATGATATACTCTGCAAATATGCCAACGGCATCGAGATGAGAGTGGCTAATTCATCCCGCCTTCCCAAAGGCATGGGAACATGCTGGTACGGAGACCTTGGCTGGCTTCATGTTGACCGCGGAAACCGCATCAGCGCATCCGACCCGAATATTCTGAAGGAGGAGATAGGAGATAACGAAACTCATCTCTACAAGAGTGATAACCATTACCAGAACTTCGTTGACAGTGTCCGGTCGCGCAAGCAGGCAATCGCCCCTATAGAACCCGCATACCGCGCAATATCGGTGGCACTTCTAGGAGAAATCTCAATGACTACAGGTCAGAAAATAAAGTGGGATCCGGACAAGGAGGAAATCATTGATAACCCCACGGCAAGCCGCCTCCTGAGCCGCCCTTACCGCAAACCGTGGACATTGCCAACCGTTTAATTGACCAGCCATGAAAAAGATAAAATATTTCATTTTAACAGCAGCTGCTCTTGCACTAATCGCAGGAGGATGCCGGAAAAGCACTCAGTATGCTGCTCTCATCGTCACCGGTCAGAATACAATCGACTGGCAGACAAGCAGTACACTGCTTAAACAGATACTCGAAGAATCAGGTCTCTTTAAGGCTGAAATTGTCAATTCCCCCGCTGCAGGTGGAGATATGACCGGCTTCCGGCCAAAATTTTCCAAATATGATGTTGTCGTTCTTAATTACTCGGGCGACCAGTGGAGCGAAAACACAAAACATGATTTTGCCGGATACGTAAAAAACGGGGGAGGTGTTGTAGTGTACCATGCCGCATCATCTGCCTTTCCGGGATGGAAAGAGTATGAGGAAATATGCGGCCTGACGGGATGGGGAGACCGCTCCGAAAAGACCGGACCATATGTCTACTTTAACCGGGCCGGCAGAATGGTTGTCGATTCCACACCGGGGCCGGCAGGATGGTACGGAAAGACACGCGATTTTGAAGTAAGAATGAGAAACCCCGGGCATCCCGTCACAAAAGGTCTGCCTGTCAGATGGATGCACCCGGACGACCTTCTGTTTGCACGCCTCAGGGGACCGGCAGGGAATATAGATGTTCTCGCTACTGCCTTCTGCGATACAACAGGCGGGGGAACAGGCAGGGAAGAGCCTGTTATGATGGCAGTTACATACGGTAAGGGAAGAGTATTCCATACCACACTGGGATTCCCTTCAGGTGATGAGAATATTGCCCTCAAATGCGCAGGATTCATCACAACACTGCAGCGCGGTGCAGAGTGGGCCGCTTCAGGAAAGGTAACACAGGAAGTGCCGCCCGACTTCCCGAGCGCAGCTGCAATATCCGTCAGACCAAACCTGAAGATCCGCACACTCGATGAGAATATTGAAGGTCTCGGAGAATACGATATCGGCAAAAGCACCAGGTTCTATACAGGAATACAGGAAGAGATACGCAGGGCTGCAGGCGACAAGACAAAACTCCTTGAGATCGAAAAGAAGCTTACAGAACTGCTTAATAACCCTTCTGCAACAGTTGAGGCAAAGAAGCTGGTCCTCAGGGAACTGAGCTGGATCGGAACAGATTATTCGCTTCCGGCCATCAAAAAGCTTCAGGCTGTTCCGGAACTGAAGGATGAGGCTGATTTTGCCATTGAACGATTGGGAGCTAATTAGTTTTTAGTATGTTGTCGGTAGTAATACCTGTTTTTAACGAGGAGCAGGTACTTAAAGAACTGATTAAACGGACAGTACCTGCAATCGAATCGTTTATAGCCGATTATGAGATTATTTTTGTAGACGACGGCAGCACCGACAACACCCTCGGAATCCTGCTCGGACACAGGAAGGCCAATCCGAAAATTAAAGTACTTGCCCTCTCACGAAATTTCGGGCACCAGGCTGCATATACTGCAGGACTTGAGCATGCCTCGGGTGACCTTGTCGCGATGATGGACGGAGACCTTCAGGATCCGCCTGAAGTGCTATCCGATATGTACAATCTTATACGGAAAGAGGGATTTGATGTTGTCAGTGCAAGAAAAACATCCAGAAAGGGTAACCGTATGAGAAACCTGTACATGCAGCTTTTTCACAGGCTTTTCGGAAAGGTCGCCGGGCTCGGTGATATCGGCAATGCCGGAAATTTTTCAATGATGACGCGAAAGGCTGCAGATGCTCTCTTATCCGTCAGGGAGAATATAAGATATCTGCCGGGCATCAGGTCATTTATCGGTTTCCGCCAGGGATTTGTTGACTTTGTCCGCGACGAACGGTTTTCGGGCAAACCGAAAATGACATTCCTGAAACTGCTCCGCCTTGCCGGTGATGCAATATTCTCTTTTTCAAAATTTCCCCTGAGGCTTTGTTTTTTCCTGGGTCTGACAGGCGTTATTGTTTTTCTGGCTGCAGGAATTTATGTGCTCGTTGCAAAAGCAATGCACATTGCCGTGCCGGGTTGGTCTTCAACCCTCCTGAGTATCTATTTCCTTGGTTCCATCCAGCTTGTCTTCCTGGGTATCATCGGGGAGTATGTCTACCGGACTTACAAGGAATCACAGAACAGACCGGTATATTTTGTAAAGAAGTTTTACGGCGGAACAACCGCTGACTGATGGAGAGTAAAAGACAAAAGCTCATTTTTACTGCTCTGGCCCTGATCCTGCTTGCAATCATGACTGCCGGAAGCAGAAAGGCGGGCGTGAGCTGTGATGAGGTATTGCACTATAACCATTCGGTATCGGTAAATAATTATTATTCAAGTGGCGGCAAAGACCTTACATGCCTCAACACACCCGGAACCCATCTGAAATATTACGGTCAGTCGTATGATAATTTTACCACCCTGTTAATAAGGACCTTCGGGATTAACGACATATATGGTTTCCGTCATCTTATGGCCACGCTCGCCGGTTGGCTTTCGATTCTTCTTGCCTCCCTGCTCGCGTGGAGAGTGGCCGGGTTCAACGCGGGAGTAACGGCACTGCTGCTTTTTGCGGTTTCACCCACTTTCCTCGGCCATTCCCAGAATAACCTCAAGGATATTCCCTTCGCCCTCGGATATCTGGCAGGAATTTATTCCATAATCAGGTTTCTCGCCTCAGAAAAAAGAATGCCTGCCGGCGAATCGGTGATCCTGATCCTGAGCATTGCTTTCTGCATGAGCATCAGGGCAGGAGGGATGCTGCTCATCTGCTACCTGTACCTGTTCTTCTTCGTTAAAGTGGCAATTGATTACATTAACGGTTTAAGAATTGGTATAAAGAAACAGGCGGAGCGGCTGGCACTGATAACCCTCATCTCAGCCGCTGCCTGGTTATTAAGCGTGCTTTACTGGCCGTATGGTCTGCAGAATCCTGTCCTAAACCCGGTCAGGGCGCATCTGCTGATGAGCAGATTCCCGCTCACTTTCCGTGAGATTTTCGAAGGGAGCTTCGAATGGACCGATTATATGCCATGGTATTACCTTCTGAAATACCTGCTTGTAACCTTACCCCTTTCAGTGCTGGCAGGAGCAGCGCTCTTTCCGGTTAGATTGAGGGAAGCGGCCGGGAAGGATAAAATTCTGCCATGGAGTCTTATACTTTTTTCGGTGCTCTTCCCTGTTATTTATGAAATAATAACAAAACCAAATATTTACAGCGGCTGGAGACAGTTCCTGTTTCTTTATCCCGGTATCGTGATAATTGCTTCAGCCGGCATAACAAGTTTTATTACAACAGACCGGGTCCGACGTTTTAAGCCTCTGATAATATTCGTTTTTGTCATGCTTTCCGTCCATCCCGCAAAGTATCTGATCAGCAATTACCGTTATGCTTATCTCTATTTCAATGAGCTTGCAGGAGGGGTAAAGGGGGCTAACGGGAAATATGAAACGGATTATTATTTCATCGGCCAGTCCGAAGCAGCCGGATGGCTGATTAATCATCTTGAGAAAAAAGGTATCGCCGACACAGTTGTCGTTGCCTCGAATTTTTCGGCCGAATGGTATTTCCGGAATATGCCCCTGGTAAAAAATATTTACCTGCGAAATGAGGAGAGAAGTTGTTATGACTGGGATTATTACCTCTCCACCAACAGGTATATTCTGCCGTTCAGGCTCAGGGAGAATCACTGGCCTCCCGGAAATTCATTATACGTGGCGAAAGCAGGGGGCGCACCTGTTTGCGCGGTAATTGAAAGGAAAACAAAGGATGACTATTTCGGTTTTAAGGCGCTGGAAGAAAACCGTTATGATGAGGCTGAAGATCTTTTTGAAAGAGCTCTCCGGACTGAGAAGGGAGATGAAATGATTTTTTATAATTTTGCAGTCGTCCTGAACAGGTCGGGAGATTCGTTAAGGGCCGATTCTGTTCTGA
>ERZ795050.3321-NODE-3321-length-16110-cov-66.364871_pt1 | contig 16110 bp, 13 predicted proteins | sample MGYA00375134_ERZ795050 | MGnify/ENA primary metagenome ERZ795050 (study PRJEB30179, sample SAMN05720221) | activated sludge metagenome | isolation source: Anaerobic digester | place: Japan | collected 2015-05-26 ... | reverse complement strand
TCATCATTACCCACAAACTAGAAGTCGTTCCATAGTACGGGAAGACGACTGTGATAGAACAACTCTAGAGTTTGCAGCGTGTTGCGGGGCTTACGGGAGTGTACGTGTCGTGACGGCCGATTTTGAAGATTTGATCGGTCAGTATGACCACTTATATGGGGATATATCCCGAAAGGGTTCCCGTAGAGGATACTCTTCACCACGATCGTTTATCTTTCGGTGGTCTTTGGAGGGCTGTCTTTATACGAAAGCTGTTCGACTTGATTCAGGAACTGGCCGGACTATCTCGAGAATAATGGGGCGCAACGCCGTCCTTAACAACATCAGAACGGGGAAGGTCATCTGGATTTTCGAGAGGCTTGTCGTTCTGACTATCCTTACGGTCAACGTGAATAGGTATGGTGATCGCCGCCAAATCCTTCGCGAGGTTCAAACACTTCGATAGCAAAGTTTTCGCCGAATACTATCTCACAGGAACTCTCGCCAGCGTCATTCCACCGCCATAGGCGGCATTATCCTCAGAACCTTCTGGATATGTTTTTCGTGGCTTTTGGCGGAGGTTATGACCGGTTAATCGTCGAACGCCGACAGATCATTTCTGGAGAAGGGGTTTTTCCTTGCACGGTCGAGGTACTTCAACCTGAAGAGGAAGTATATCATTCCAAGGACTTCCCAGACAATGAAGAGCAAGAAGAAAGAGATACTGAAATCTACCCCGACCTGATAAAGGAGGATGAGCATTATCATCATCGAAAATACCGTGCCGAGAACCGGTAAAATGCCAAACCACTTCCTGTTCACTATAGCCGGGGCCTTTTCTTTGAGCCTGGGATCTCTCTTCAATCTGAAGACGGCAAACATTGTAGGAATAATGACCGCGATCCCGCCTATCGAAGCGAAGGATGCAAAGAGATTCAGTCCGGATTCGCCGACCGAAATCAGCATGATCGAAGATAGAAGCCATATAATTGTGAGCAACACCCAGGGTGTTCCCCTCCTGTTTATCGATCCGAGTTTCGAGGGAAAGACATGCAGCCTGCAGAGCGCAAGTAAAGACCTCGTTCCCCACATGAATGTGGCGTTTATCGTAGTGGCGATTGCAAGAATCGGACCACCGAACGCGAAAACATAGAAAAGAAAACCGCTCAGATAATTCGAGGCGACATCGTTCAACGTGCCGTTTTCCAGCGTATCTCCGCCAACGCCGAATGAGACTACGGCCATCATAAGATAGCATATCAGCACAACTGTAAGAGAGAAGATCACTGAGAGCGGGAGATTCTTCTTGGCGCTCTCTACCTCTCCGCCGAGCTCTATCACGGCGTTGGAACCGGCAAAAGTGAATGTGAGAAGCGCCGAAGCGTAGATGATCGTACCCGGTCCTGCCGAGAAAACGGTTTCAAGGTTTTTACTATCAATGTTTCCCATGCCCGGCACAGTGTAAACGGCTATGGCGATGAACAAGAGAGCCACAGCAGTTATCTCCACACGGGAGGCCATTTTCAATCCAAGAAGGTTGACCAAATAGAAAAAGGTTAAAACAATCAAGGCCACGGGTACAAGAGAGAGGCCATTCCAGATCCCTTTCATATACGATGCCAACGCGAGCGCATTCAGAGGGAAAAGGCCCACAAAAGCCCCGAAGAGATATGCCCAGAGACCTAAAAACGCCGCTTTTGGCGAAAAAAGGAAGGCGCCGTATTTGAAAGTTCCCCCCGTAGTTGGAAGTGTCGAGCCGAGTAACATGATGTTGATCATTATGACCGCCATCGGGAGGAAGGCTAAAACAAAAGCCATTATAGTTCCGGCTCCCGCACTCTTGTAAGCGATCGGCATAAAGACGAATATCCCGGCTCCGATCGTCATGCCGATTTCTAAAGCGACGAGATCCCAGAACTTGAGGGCTTTTTTCATATTGGACACCTTTCCGGCCGATTACGGGGGACAATAAAACGGTCCGAGTTGTATATCGTGTATTATACAACACGGCTGCCCCTGTTATCGCGGCGCAGACAATAATTAAGCTCTCCATGGACGGAGTCATGGCGGCAATGCCGGGGATCGTTTGCGCCATAAGGTTTTTGGCAGTCACACTACTCGCGGCCATCGGGTTCAACTCGTTCTACAAAGCCCGTGGTTGAAATAAAAAACCTCCCTTTTCGGGAGGTTTTGTGAATCGCCCACTTATGAAACGGTAACGGGGCCCGTGCCGCCGGCCTTTCCCGTGAAATACTGGTGGGCAAAAACCGCTCCTACTAATCCGAAGCCTATCAGGTCGGTGACCCAGCCGGGATAAATGAGGAGCAACCCGCCGATTATAGCCGCGATACGTTGCCAGAAAGGCATTAGCTTGAACATGAAGCCCTCCATCCCCGCCGAAATTCCCAGCATTCCAACAAAGGACGTGACGACTATGAAGACCGTCTCCAAAAGCATCACCGGGTTTGATAGGGCAGCGGGAGTCAGAAGCAGGTTCGGGCTAAGTGCAAATATATACGGGATTATGAAGGCCGTTATGGCGAGTCTAGTCGCCGTTATGGCCGTCTTGAGAGTGTTGGATTTCGCGCTGGCCGCGCCGGCGTACGCGGCCAGCGCCACAGGCGGCGTTATATCCGCCACGATACCGAAGTAGAAGACGAACATATGTGCCGCCATCAGGGGAATGCCAAGTCTCACAACGATAGGGGCCGTTATCGTGGCCATGATGACATAGTTGGCCGTTATCGGAACGCCCATTCCCAGAATAATACAGGCTATCATCGTGAGAAAGAGAGCGATGATCGGTATTCCTCCCGAAAGGTTGAGAAGTCCGGTCGCCAGTTCGAGCCCATTGCCTGTCAGGGTGACCGTTCCTATGATTATACCGGCAACCGAGCAGGCGATCGCGACGCCTATCGTATTGCGAGCACCGTTCTCAAGCGCATCACCCGCGCTTTTGAATGTTATCCTGGTATCCTTTCTGAACATACTAACGATTATCGCCGAGACTATCGAATAGAAGGCCGCCATTGCCGGGGTGAAACCGGTCATCATGAGATAGATGATGACGAAGAGCGGGATCAGCAAAAAGCCTTTTTTCAGCATGAGCTTGGTGAAGTTTGGTATGTCCTTGCGATCAAGTCCCCTCAAGCCCAGTTTCTTGGCCTCGAAATGGATCATCAGGAAGATGCCCGTGAAGTACAGTACCGCCGGCAAGAAGGCCGCGATCACGATATTCGAGTAAGGGATGCCCGTTATTTCGGCCATCAGGAATGCAGCTGCACCCATTATAGGGGGCATGATCTGTCCCCCAGTGGAGGCCGTCGCCTCTACCGCCGCCGCAAATTCAGGGCGATAACCTATCTTTTTCATCATCGGGATGGTGAAACTGCCCGATCCAACTGTGTTGGACACGGAGCTCCCCGAAACCATTCCCTCGAAAGCGCTGGATATTACGGCGACTTTGGCCGGTCCTCCTGTGGCGAAGCCGGCGATCGAGTTGGCCACGTCTATGAAGAACTGACCGACGCCAGTCTTTTCAAGAAAGGCTCCGAAGAGAATGAAGAGAACGATAAAAGTCGAACAGACGCCCAGAGGAATGCCGATCACACCTTCCGTAGAAAAGGTGAACGACTATACGTCTGTAAGAGAAACCCGAATAGAAAGTATATATGATGAAACCGAGAACGACTATCACTATTGGCAACCTGACGGCCCTGCGGCATATCTCCAGCAGAATCATGATTCCCACGATACCGACGAAGATCTCGAAGGGCGTGTACATGCCGGCCCTGGCTGCAATCTCGTGAAAATTGACAACATATAATAGAAGAAGGCAGCCGCTCCAACGCTTCCAAGTAACAGGTCGTACCAGTGGATGTGATCTACCATCTGGGTGTACTTCCTTCTGACAGGGAAGAGGATGAATGCTATGAATATCGCAATGGCGATGAAACTGGCTCGTTTTATCTGTTCGGGCAGCGTCACCACGACGTTGGTCCAAAGCGCGAAGATTGAATAACCTATCAATAGGTACCTGACTATTATCTTACTTTTCCCCGTGAACTGGCGCACGCTGGATTCACGATCGAATTTCTCCAGTACAGCTTTTGCGTCAACTTCACCTATATCAATTTGATTATTCTCTTTTTTTTCTTCATTCACCGAGAACACGCCTCCCGTTCGCGAATATTAGTATATATATTTGTCAATTCACTTTCCGTTCTCCGACCTTAGCCTCCATCTTCGATTCCAGAAGCCGGCGTTATGAGAATGAACCGGTTCTGGCCACACAACTCGCGCAGACTGAAGTCTTTTCGATCAATATGCAGTATATGATCGCTGACGGTACCCACTACATAAGCTAGATAATCGATCTTCAGGTTGAAACCCGTTATCTGCATCCATCTTCAAACCTTTCAAATATAAGCCCTTCGGGAATTTCCGCCGCGACACCCGCGCCGAAGCTTTTGAAGCGACTGGAAACCAGATAGATATGGTTCTTTCTCACCTGATAAACCTCTTCGATCGGACTCTGGTTAACGGAATGCACAAAAGAAATCGAGAAGTATCCATTGTCTTCCATTATGAACGATGTGATCTCTTCGCCTGTTCTTTCATCCATCAAAAGTAATCTGGTACTGTTTGCGAGCAGGCAGCACGGTAGAAGCAAAAAGGCCATCGCTGTCCCTAATTCAAAGAACCGAAACAAAATCATCGGGCGCGTCAAGCGCCCGATGACATAAGAGCGAAACACTTTATTGAATGACTGCAAGTTCTCTGAAATACATCTCCGCGCCGGGATGGAAAGGCACGGAAACACCGGTGACTGCCAGATTGATATCCAGTTCTCTGCCTTTTGCGTGCCCGGCGATTATGTCTTCCCTGCCCTCAAATATTCCTTTGACGATATTGTAGGCGATATCCTCGGGAAGATCCTTACGAACTAAGAAGGTCGCCTTTACGGCAACTGTGTTGACCGGCTCTGTGACTCCCTTGTAGGTATCGGGCGGAATCACGAATTTTACATAGAAGGGGTAGTTCTTAATTAGCTCTTCGGCTACTTCCGGCTCGACGGGTAGAATCGTTATCGGGTTCGTGCTTGAAAGTTCCGCGATGGCCGTGGTGGGAATACCTGCGGTTGTGAAGAAGGCGTCGATCTTTCTATCCTTCAGAGCCGCAGCGGAATCTGCGAAAGAAAGATACTGCACTGAGATATCCTTGAAAGTTATTCCGTAGGCTTCCAGTATCTGTATGCTGTTGGCCTCGACACCGCTCCCTGCATCACCGACAGATATTCTCTTTCCCTTTAGATCGGCTATCGATTTAATACCGGAATCGGCTCTTGTTACTACCTGACAGACTTCAGTGTAAGCTGTGAAAAGAGTTAAGAAATCCGTGATGGCACCCGCCTTGAAGAGAACTGTTCCCGTGTACGCATAGTGCATGACATCGTTCTGTACAATGGCGATGTCAACTTCTTTACTGGCTATGAGTCTTATGTTTGCGGCAGAGGCTCCCGTCGATTGAACCCTGATACTGATATCAGGGAAGCGTTGACCTACGACCTGAGCAATGACGCCACCGAACGGGTAATAAGTTCCCGAAGTTCCACCGGTTGCAAGATAGAGATTAGTTACCCCAAAACTGGTACAAAACAGCAGTGCGAGAAGCAAACTCACCAGGAAAGCTTTTCTTACATACATCCCCTCCACTAGTAGATCTCTCATGATGTCGAACAGAACGCACAATTAACTCGACAGAGAAAAATCCTACACAAAGACGATTTTATTTTACGTACAAATAATTGGGAATTTGGAGTTAAAAATTGTTTAGCATAAACTCTTCACGTATTTCAAGGATTTTTTACCCACAAGAAAGGCTCCAATGCACGTTTGTCCGCAAAAAATCAAAGAAAAAAGATCACGCAGCCCCAAATCGGACAGGACGCGTGATCTTTAATTAAAATAGTTCGATTATCTGTAGAAGACCCACCAGTTGTTCAAGCTGTACTTATAGTTGTCGTTTACGGAACCGCAATTGTAGTATGAAGAGGAACTTGTGTATACTTTGTTGAAAGAAATGTATTTGCCGCTACTAACCTGTCTGAGCCTCACCAACTCGCCGTAGTACAACTTATCGCCACCGAAGAGCAATCCAAGAACATTTATGAATGTCGGCTCGACAATAAGATCCCATTGACTGGTTTCATGATTCAGGTACAGGCAGTAAGTAGTCGAGAGCATTTTGTACTTGTCGTCTTTTTTGTCTATGGAATAGTACTTGGAGAGGTTATATGGCGCCAGGCACATATCGCTCAACTGCGACGTAGCCCTCATCCAGACGACATGATCTTTGGTGACCGTTCCCTGCTGCCATCCCCATCCGTCTCCCGTTCCCTTGTCGCCTTTGTTTGTGAGTATAAGGCGGCAGCTGTATCTCCCGGAAGCCTCTCTGTCCGTTCCGTTGACCTTGACAAGATCAACTCCATAACTGTCCCAGGTTGGAATGAAAAGGATCCACGATCTATCCCAGTACGACTCATCAGAAATCTTCATGTATCTGTTCAAGGCATAGTTCAGGACTCCTACCCAATCATGGTCAGCGACACTAGCGCTTCTGCCGTAGGTCATTTCTCTCTCGAGATTGTTTATTCTCATCGAAGGCATATAGGCAGCTATGGCAAGCGATTGTACCTGAGAATTCTCAGAGCAGATGTTGAGGGCGTAATTTGACTCACTTAGGTATTCGTCGGCTATAAAGAGGTTGTTCGCTATATTTTTGTGGGTGTTTTCGAGAAGCGTGTGTGTATAGGATGTCTGAAGGATATTGTTGTTGGTACTTCTGGAGATCGAGTACCTCCCATCCGAGAGATTCTCGAAGATATAGCGCCTCATTAATACCTCGGGCTCCTTGGTGCTATCAAGATCCTGATGGGTGTAGTTCAAGATTCGGAGTTCTCCGTTGGGATCGGTCGCCTGTATGGCCTCATCCACACCCGTGAGCTGAATCTCCTGCTTATCAAGGGTAAGCTTTACGCCCTTCGCCGGATCTTTGAAAATTTCGTAAGCGGGAGTCAAGTATCCCAAAGCAGTTTTAAGACCTATTTGTAGTACCTCTGTAGAACCTGCAATGCTGAAATCCATCGGTTGAGTATTCCAGAGCACTCTAACTACTATTCCCGAATCCTTTCCGAGAGCCTTAAGGGCCGCGTTGTCGGCTTCGTTGAAAAACCAGGCTTTGTCCGGGTCGTATAACGGTTCGGTCATGAGTGACTCTCCGCCGAGTGCGTATGTTACGAACGTCTCAAGCCATTGCCAGAATATTTCTACCTCTTCCTCGATATAGGCTGTGTAGTTTTGCAGGTGAAGCGGGGCGAGGCTGGTTCCCTGTTTGTGCTCGTATTCCACAAGCAAGTTCAAAGCGAGCAGCTGGCGTGTTGTCAACGCCTTGAAAAGGGCAACATAAGCCTGAATGTACTGTATGAACACCGGGGAGTCGGGAGAACACCTTTTGTAAAAACCGAGATCCCCGGTGGGTTCACCTATCAATCCCAGCGTTCTCAGGGAGTTCATGGCATTGTTCATGTAAATCTCGAAGAGCGACAAATAACTCGTCTCGGCGGTTCCACCGACGATGACCTTCTTGATATTCAGCATAACCTGATCCAGTTTGCTGTTCCATATATCCTGCATAAGCGATTCGATACTCAAATCGGTCGAAGTTGTCGCAGGCAGAGTGGTGATGTACAGGTATTTCCCTGTGCAAACCTCGATGGGAGTGAAATAGTTCTGATCGACCATTCTGATGTAGGAATCGTAATATTGCTGATCGAGCTTTGTCAGGATGCTCTGGATCTCTGTGTCGATAGTGTCGAGCTTTTCTGACATGGTGTCGAGCTTGGCGTTTACTTCCTGTATCTGATTGAGAATCTCGTTTATCAACTCGGTGGTCTGGTCGCCCAGTCCGAACAGGTTTTTCAAGACCCACGAAATACTACTATAAGCAGTATTTGCGACTATTCCCGATGTAATGCCGCTGAAGAGATCCTTGGCCAGAATGGATATATCGAAATCCAGTGTCGCCGCCACGCCGAAGTTGTACCTCGCTCCTCCGACTATCGCTTCAACAATGGTTTCGACGAAATCCTTGTAAACTCCCCCGAAATAATCTTCCACGAAACTGGCCAGCCTCTCCATGGAGAAATAGGTAGTTTCGAATTTCGGGTAAAGCTGGCTCAGGACATTTATATCGGGAGGAACGTTGAAGGCATCCCTCACCTGTTCGACGGCATCTTTGTAGCTAATTCCCATTCTGAACATGTATGCCGCGAAAACAGATGATACGGGGTTTACCAGAATTTGCTCGGTGTAGAACGATTCTTCGACTATCGAAGCCAGAGCATCGGTATCTTCGGGTTCCTCTCCGGTGTTGAAGGTGGCAAGAACCACTACGGGAAACTTCAAGCCCTCATGAACTGGAATTGAGAACCTCCCGTATTTGTCGGTGAGGAACTCGCCCTCGACGACTGGATTTCCCTCCATGTCGAGGACTTTTACTATGGCGTTTTCAATGTACTCGTCCGTGAATACCGTCCCCTTTATCTCGTTTGTGCGGAAGATCTTGATACAGCCGGTAAGCAAAACAACCAGAACAACAAGTGATACAAGTACCACTTTTCTCATCACAACTCGCCCCCAATTATCCTGATTTGCAAATCAGCTTAAAGATGAAAGATTCGGCTAGGTAAAAGAGTATGGAGTCCGTGTAAGTTGACTTGACAACTAATTATACGAAAAAAAAAAGTAGAGATCAGTCGCCTGTGCTAACTATAGTAAAAAAATTTTTTGAAGTGAATCAGGAAACTCTAATTAGCTACCACCGTCATACAGATATTTTACGATCCTGTCGTCGTAGGCTATCAGGCCTCTCTCCTCAAGCATGGAGATAAGCACCGAAGTGAAGAGCTTCCCTATGCTGGCTATAAAATACGGCTGTTCTGGAGTCGCTTATAGCTCTCCAGTCTTTCCCTCGGCTGTGTTGAATCGGTTCTCAATATCCGCTTCAAATCGCCTTTACACTTTCAAACGTAGAGTCGTGCTCGAAACATGCATTGTTTACAGTCTGAAAGTTATCCATGCAAATATCTCTCCCATGCCTCTTCATATTTTTCCGGAGGGGTTTCTATGATTATCTTCGATTCCTCAGCCATCCGTTCCTGATCGTAACCCACAAATGCCCAGAATTCTCTTTTGAATTTCGAGAAGTCGAAACTCTCCCCTTCTTTCGCCCTGGCCATCTCTTCGTATTTGAGGTACTTCAGGTATTTAACGTTGAAGGGGTGCGCGCCATCGTCGGCACCGGCAGGAAAGGCGATTTCCTTCCTCAGCAACAGATCTTTGATGTACTCAATGTTTTTCTCAAATAGCTCCGGCCCCACCACTCCCGAATGTGCGGAAATAACTGTCGAAAAGTTCAGGTTTCTCAGGGATTTGAGAGTCTCCGTGAAGGTCACCAGATCACCCCACAACGTAACCGGAACCGGTTCTTCAAGTAGATCACCGACGAAGAGCACAGATTCCTGCCAGTCCAGGCAAACCGAAGAGCAGACCGTGTGTCCGGGCATGTGACGAAATTCGACTCCGTCGTCTTCGAAAAAAAGACTGTCGCTGAAAGTGATGTTCGGCAATCTCATAAAGATATCGACTTGACGGAAGCGCGAAAGCTTCGAATAGTCAAACTCCCATCTCTCCTTCATCCTCTTTCTGGCAAGGGTATGAGCCAGAATGTCCGAATCGTCGAAAGCCCCGTTGCCCCATACATGATCGAAATCCGAGTGCGTGTTGAATACTATAAGACGCCCTTCATAGCCATTGCTTCGCAGGTATTGCTTTATCACATCCATCCATTGCGGACCGAGAAAGGTGTCGCAGAGATAGGCTCTCTTCTCTCCCAATACCAAATATACGGAGGTGTCGCAGCCCATTGGGGAGTCACCGTCTTCAAAGGTGAAAAGCACCCCCCTCTTTCCAATCTCTCGTATCTTCAAATCCGCACCCCCTATTCGCTCTCCTGAACCACCGCGATCACTCTGGCTATCGATGAATCGGCATGTATCTTCAAAGGGAGAGCGATGACTTTAAAATTGACAACCTCCTTCAGCGACGCAAGGTTGGTCAGATTTTCGATAATCAACACTCCGTTCGTGAAGAGTATCCCGTGCACCGGGTAAGGATACCTGTCGGGTGAGGACGAGTCGAAACCGACGGCCTTGACTTTTTTCTCGACCAGAAATTTCGCAAACTCTTCGGTAATACAGGGATTTTCGACAAAATACTCGCGGCTTCCAAAAATCTCGTCTCTACCCGTCCAGAAGAGTACTATACTATGTTCTGCTATTCTATCGGCGTACTCCTCCCTCATAAGGATCTCACTATAGCCTCTCACATCTAGCAACACACCACTGCCCACGAAATTCTCGAGAGGCATCTGGTCTATGTACAGGGAAGAATCGCTCATGTGCATCGGGCCGTCTATGTGAGTTCCCGAGTGCATCGAGATTTGGAGTCTGTGGTTGTTGAAACCGTCGATAGAAAGATTCCTGGAGCGTTTCAGCGATGTCGCGTCATCTCCCGGATAAACGGCCTGTTCATCGACTATCGTTCTCGTAAGATCTATGTATCTCTTCATGCCTTCACCTCGATTCTAGATTATTCAAGGATACCATCGCTGCGGCCCATAACGAAATCCGACCAGAAACGTTTTATGAAAAGGAGTGCCGGGATGCCTATTATCATACCGAATATACCCAGAAGCTCTCCTATCGCTATCACTGCGACCAGTATTATGAACCAGTTCATTCGCAGTCTTTTCGACATCAGCATGGGCGTCATTACCCATCCATCTATCACACCGGCGACCAAAAGTATCGCGATGACTCCGAATACACCCCAAAAACCGTGTGCGGCGTTTCCCACCAGCAGAAAAGGTATTCCAGTCATGACGACACCCACGTAGGGTATATAGTTGGTAATCGCTCCGAGTATTGCGAAGAAGAGGGGGTGAGGAATTCCAAGCAGAAAAGCTCCGGCACCTATCGTCGTACCCACCGACAGGGCTATTATAGTCCTTTGAAAGACGTAGTTCTGCAGGTCGCGGTTAAAACCTCCTAAAAAATCACGAAGACTCTCCCTATCGCAACCGGGAAAAACGACCGGCACTATCTTCTCCGAGAAATTCTTTTTGTTTCTCAGCAAATATACCGAGCCGATAATGAGCAGCACCGCACCGGTCAACCAGGACGAAGCACTGGCCGCCACTTTTCTGGCCGTATCCAGTGCAAACCCTATCATCACGTTGTTCAAACTTCCGAGAAAATCTTTGACGCTGACGGCGACAGATTCCGGCAGTCTCGCCATGAGCCTGTTGAACCTTTCTCCCTCAAGAATCCTGTCTATTTCATTTCCGAAGGAGCTTATGTTGGAAATAATCATGGGTATCGAGCTGGAAAGGAGATATACTACTATCACCACCAGACCGACTCCTGTTAGCAGTGCCGCGAGACGCCTGGCCCTTTCGTTTTTGAAAAAGCCAGTCGGGACCTCTATTAACATGGCGAGTATGAGAGAAAGTGTGAGAATCCTCGAGGTGAGAGGAAAGAGATAGAGAGAAGCGATATACAAAGCTATATACGCTATCAGCCAGTTTCGTGTAGTCTTCATGCGTCACCGCGAATCTTATCGGATGAGTTTCGGTGGCCCCACGTTGAGAGTGAGCCAGTAGTCTCCGATTGCGCGGACGACCTTCACGAATTCACCGAAATCGATCGGTTTTACGAGATATGAGTTGACTCCGTTATTATAACAGACAGCCCTGTCACCTTCCTCGTGCGAGGAAGTCAGAACAATAACTGGGATCCTTCTTGTGCGCTCATCGTTCTTCAGTTCCGACAGCACCTCGTGTCCTGAAATGCCGGGCAGCTTCAGATCGAGCAGGACGAGATCCGGTGTGGGGAAGCTTTTTCTGTCGGCGAATTTTCCCTTTCCATAGATATAGTTCAACGCTTCTTCGCCCGTCCTGGCAACGTTTATCGTATTTTTCAGACCGACCTGAGCGAAGGCATCCAGTGTAAGTTCTATATCCATCACGTTGTCTTCAACCAGCAAAATAACTGCAGCACTCATTTATTCAAAGCCTCCTTCAATTTTATGGAGAAAGCGCTCCCCTCGCCGGGCGTCGATTCCAGGAAGATCTCGCCCCCCATAAGATCGACACATTTTCTCACTATCGCAAGTCCAATACCTGTGCCGGGGTAGTCCTCGGCAGAGTGTAGACGCTGAAAGATTTCGAAGATTTTCTTGTAGAACTTTCTGTCTATCCCGATACCGTTGTCCTTTACCGTTAAGAAAACGTACCCGTCTTCTCTCATGGAAGATATATTTATTTCTGGGGGTCTTTCAGGTACGTGATAGGTGAGCGCGTTCTCAATGAGATTTACCAGTATTCGATTTAGAAGCGCGGCATCGGCTTCTACGAAATGAAGCGTCCCCTCCACCGTGACTTTTCCTCTTTCCTCCTTGACTTTCGAAGCAAGCGTATCGAGCGCTTTATCGACGGCCTGTGCAAGCGATACCCTTTCGATATTCAAAGCCGCTCTACCCAATCTTGAGTAATCAAGAAGATTCTGAATCAGTGCGGACATATTCTCTCCCGCACTGATAATGTAATTGAAATACCTGCCGGCTTCGGGTGGAAGCGCTCCGGAATAACGTTCCGAAATTATCTGGGCAAAACCTTTTATGGCCCTCAAAGGAGCCCTGAGGTCGTGCGAAACGGAATAGACGAAAGATTCGAGCTCTTTGTTGGCCGTCTCCAGCTCGGCGGTTCTCTCTTTGACCCGTCTTTCTAGTTCCTCAAGCGTTTTTTCTCTTTGGGTCACATCCTCGAAAATGACAACTATCTCGTCCTTCCCGTGGCGGTAAACATAGTTATCTGTCCAGAAAGCGATTCTGTTGTCTTTGTATTTTTTTAGGGGATGACGCTGGGACAAACCGCTTTTATACACCTGTATTATTATATCATACAACCCTATTTCCATAATACCGGGAAAGACCTCTTCGACTCTCCTCCCTACAATCTCGTCGCGACTCACTTCGGTTATCCTACATCCTGCAGGATTCATATCCAGAAATACAACCTCATCATTTTCTCCGACCTTGTAGATCGCAACTCCGATATTCATGTTCGTATAGAGCTCCCTAAAGCGCATTTCACTTTCTTTGAGCGCCCGCTCGGCTTCCTGCTGTATGGTGACATCCTCGAGAATTCCAAGAATCCCTTCAGGTTTACCTTCTTCATTGAAGATTGTGGCGTTGTGAAGTCGAACCACCACCTTTGAGCCGTCCTTTCTCTCTCTTATCAACAACGTTCCCTTTTGGTAGTCTCCCGAAAGGGTCTTTTCGGTCAAATCTTTGTGGGTTTTGATGTCTTCCTCGGGAACTATGGGAAGCGGTTTGCCTATCACTTCTGAACGTTTCCAGCCAAAGACCTTTTCGGCTGCCTGATTCCACTCCGTCACGTTATATCCCATGTCCAGACTGATAATCGGCACCGGCGAAGCTTCCACGATCGCAGCAAGTCTTTTCCGGGCCAGAGCGAGTTCATGCGCCGCCTCTTCTCCCTTTAGCTGCGCTTCTTTGTTTGACATGGCCCAACCAGTGAGGGCCGTTGCGATAGGATAGACTAGCATAACCGGAACTGCAGTTATCGAGAAGAAGGCTTTCCTCGGATCATCGGGAAGAAAAAACATGCAGAACAGCATGATCAAATGTACTACAATCCCGAAAAGATAGAGTTCGACTAGAGTCATCTGGTGGAGAACTTTTCGCCGTCTGTATCTCCACAAAAGACCCGTCGTAGCCGAGCAGATTATCACTGATACGCCTACTGCCGCTCCAGAACCACCCATAAGGATCCTGATTGCAGAGGTCATTATTACAGTTATAATCGAGGGAATGAATCCGAAGTAAAGTCCAGTAAGGCTGAGAACCACCGAACGCGTATCGAAAACTACCCCAGGAGAAAGTTCCCAGGAGTTCATCATAACCGCTAAAGCTATTACTCCGAGCAGGAGGCCTGAGATGATCTTCTGCAGAAGGAGTTTCTCCTTTTTAAATCTTATATACAGTGCACTGTATATTACCGCGAGTGAAATAAGCAATGCGGCGTTGTTGACCAGCGCCAGCGCAGCTTCCTTGCCCATACACCCGCCCTCCCCAGAGTCCGAATTATTCGTTCATAAAGCTATTATATCCTCAAGAAGCCTTATTATTGACTCTAGAAGTCTCTTTTATACACTGGATTTATATCTTGCTATCTCGTCTTTAGTCACAAGTCAAGAGAAGTAAAATATACTCAAGCACAATGCATATCCCGATGAAGCAAAGGAAGTCGCAAAACAGGCCTATATTATCTCCTTTGCTGGAGGATTTCAAGACAATGACTTTTCAAACAATCAGACCAGAGCTTTTCAACCAGTTCGTTCACGTCAAGAAGCTTTGCGGTCCCAATTACGAAAAAATCGCCCTAACGACGACAAATCTATTCTGCGCTCTGGCTGACCTATAATCGGAGTTCTTTGTGGTAAGTGTTATATGTCTCGATTGGTGTCAATCAAGAGATACAACGAGCGATAAACTCACCCGACTTTTCTCTTAGCTTCTCACTCCGCAGGTTCTAACCATTCGTCTTCATCGAAGGGAAATTCTAACCCTTCATCTATAACCGTAGATACCGTTCCGGTAATGGAACCGATTAGAACGTATGTTGTTGGTTCTCCAGGTGTAGGAATCGGGAATATATAGTAAGGTTCAAAAAGCCCTGGGTACAGCGGTCTCCTGAAGAAGACCCAGGTTGGAGGATCTTTGTACTCTGAAAGCATCTTTAAAATACTCATGGCATCTGAGAGATCGTAGCTCATGTACAGCGGGGGGATGGGAATATCGTAACAATCTCTAATAAAGGCATCGTACAGACGAGGCTCAGACCAGACGCCGTCAATAAAGTCTATCAAAGCCGATCTCGCGGAACTGCCCTGGAGGTTAAACTGGAAACCGAAGACCCATTTTTGAACTTCTTCCGCACTGTTGAAAGGAGTTCCATCGCCGCCCCAGATGACACGCAAATTGAGTTCGCTTTGTGGATATACAGCCTTGATCCTTGAAACAGCCTCTGAAACGAGCCTCTGAAACAACGTGGGTCCTCTCATGACAAGACAGCCAGATAAAGTAAAGACTATCGCTGCTAGTAACACCAATAGAAGAATTTTACGCATGCCAACACCTCCCTTGAACTGATTTTCCTCGCCAGATATGCAAGAACATCTGCACAGTTAAGAATATAGTATTATACATCATCCAGAATGCGGACCAAGTCTTTTGAAGATCATAGAACTTGCACAGACTTAGAAAAACGAAGTGCTTGTATATAAAAATTGATAGAAAGGAAGAAGAGATGGGGATCGGAAACAGGAATCGAGGAGATGGAAGTCGATTTTGACCTGTTCGAGGAGTAAAGACCTGAGCATGGAGATCGCTCTTTGGATTGTTTCGAACACTTTGTACCTCTTTGTTTCTGACTTAGTCTTCTCGAGAATAAATCGGTGAAGGTCATTGAAAATCAGATAGGCAAGAATAACCAGGATAGTCCAATGTTTGTGGCCATCTTCAGTTGAGAGTCCGGCTTTACCGAGCGTGAAGTGTTGTTTGGCAGTTTTGAAGTAGGACTCTATGGACCATCTGTTGAGATAATACAGGAAGATATCCTCAGATGAAAGCTCAGTATCTGAAGAGATCAGGGTGGTTCTTCTCCCGTCATCCAGCTCAGCCACAACTATCTTGAGAGGAACTCTAACAGACTTGAAACGGACAACTCTCTGGTGGAATCTGACGGTTCTATCTCTTATGACGACCTCCTTTGACTGGCCAGTTGAGTATCATCCACAACCAGTATCATCTTCTCAGAAGAGGTTGAGAGAATAACCTTCTGGATCAGCTTCTCAAGGTTCTTCCAGAAGTTAGGTGGATATTCATAGCTTCCTGTGTGTCTTCGTTTGCCACACGGGCAAGAACCTTA
>ERZ795050.3308-NODE-3308-length-16140-cov-9.950202_pt1 | contig 16140 bp, 14 predicted proteins | sample MGYA00375134_ERZ795050 | MGnify/ENA primary metagenome ERZ795050 (study PRJEB30179, sample SAMN05720221) | activated sludge metagenome | isolation source: Anaerobic digester | place: Japan | collected 2015-05-26 ... | reverse complement strand
GAAAACGCCACAAAGCATGATTATGGCTTTGGTATCCTCCGTTAAAAAGTTGCTCATCATCAGTCCACCCTTAGCGAGTTCAAGGCCAGTGCCATCGGATATACAGCAAAACAACCAGCTTGGCGTAATAGGGCTGATGCCACAGTAAAAGTCCACCCAAAGTTGACCACATCATCAACCAATAAACACGCATCATTCAAACACTGGTTGTTAACTTCGAAGACTCCATCAAGGTTCTTGACTTGCTGAAAACTGTTTTCCATCTCCTTCTGCGGTCTACTTGAAAGTACCTTTTCGATGCACTAAACAAAGGGCAACCCAAGTGCGTCTGCCAACCGTGCCGCGAAATCAGGAACTAACTCTGGATGATTAAGTGACGGAATACATGTTACCCATTTGGGGGTTGGATCTGGAGACCAGGCCCTCAACATTTCTACAGCAGCTACAAGTTCGTCTGAAAATCTCTTAGGCTGGTGTTTTCCACTAGCCACAAGCTGTCCCCAACCAGCATCACGCCATAGGCTTAACGCACGTCCCTCCTGAGCCAGTTGTTCCTCAGGAATCTCATACCCACCCAATCGAGAACGTGTAAACACATTTTTTGCGAGCCATCGCCTTCTTGGCAAAATCGATTGGTAGCTTCTGCGCAAAAACAGCCCAGCTCAACTAACTAGATCGTTGTCGTATGATTCATCTAGCAATAAATCAGAGTTACAGTTTCTACACTGTCCACAAGGCTCCGGATAAGGGTCATCTAAGGCCGCTTGTAAAAATGCCATCAAACAATGTGGATGCGTCATATAGTCACGCATCATCGGATTCATCCAGAACCCTTAGGATGTCTGATATGTGCTGTTGGGGCGCAAACGCACTGCGTATGAAGTAATCAGCGATGCGGTCATCCTCTTCTCCACACAACAGAATGCCGTAGGCTTCATCTATTGCAAACAACCCGATACTAAGGACTAAATTCTGAAGAACATTTTGACGGAACTCGTCGTTGGCCAAACGTTACGCCCAGGCAGGTCACAGGGTTGGAACTGGCCAATGACATCTGTTCCTCTTCAAAGAGCAGGCCTGAGCTAGGCTTACCAGGAACAAGGGCGGGCTGAAAAAGCTCGCTTTGCTTTCTCATATCGTTAATCCTATTTTTGAGGCAATTTTTCGAGCCAGCTCCTCAAAATCGTTTTTGGCATCTTGCACCGCATTGGCATGTGCGCCAATAGCACCATCGGCGGATGTAAGTTTAAAGATGGGCTTGCGATTCTCTTGCCCCATAGATATCAGACTGCGGTAATGCCTGATTGTAGCCAAGCAATCAGGGTCATCCGCTTGCTTGTAAATATCCTTCGGTTGCTGATCCAACACCGCAGTACGATAAACTTCAGGTATTCGATCAGCCCATTTAGCATACGCTTTCACCGGACGGTCGAGACGGACTCCATGCTGTTGGCAGACGTAACCAATTGTCTGCATGCCCCCTTTAGGAAGCTCAAACCCTGCGTGGTCGACGCGTTCTTTACTGGCGTCCCAGTTGTCTAATCGTTTCTTCCACAGGTTTTTCCAGCCTCGCAGCGTTGGACCAAGATTTTTCAAGCCTTGCAAGGAAAAGAGGTCAGCTCCCAACGGAATGATCACATAGTCAGTAGCGATTAAGACAGAACGGTTGATTGCACCAAGATTGGGGCCAATATCGACTAAAATAATGTCTGCCTCGATTTTTTGAGCCGCCAACTGCATGACCTGCCAAAAGGCTGATAAGATTCGCATTGGGCGGTAAAGATTGTTGTCTCCCATACTATTAGGCCATTGAGATGACAACAAATCTTCAAACCCAGACAACTCCACATCGCCTGGAATCAAATATAAATTGTCAGTTATCTCCTGAAGGATCGGGGCTGTAATATCTCCCACACCAGTCAGTGGTTTCAGGCAATGAAAGATGGTGGTCCCAGCCTGCTGATCGTTCCATATTTTCTCAATTAAATCTTCTTCCAAGAACGCCGCCGTTAAATTGGACTGAGGATCAAGGTCGACAGCCAGTACACGTTTTTGCAAACTCGCAAACATCCACGCAAGGTGATAAATGAGCGATGTTTTACCAACTCCACCTTTATTGTTGAAAAAAGTAAGGACTGGTGGTTTTCGGTTCATGCCCTCCTCCTCAGCGTACACACGACGGCACTTTGACTGGTTATAAATTCAATTCTAGGATTACCATTTCGTTCCATAGCCCTTTGAGCGATAGCGATGCCACGTCCAAAAGCCTGAATAAAACCAAAGGTTTTAAGAGCCACGCCAATATTGGGATTACGGTAATCGGTTATACCAGGTTGCCCAAAATTCTCGCTGGTAACGTTTCCATAAGGACCACCTGGACTAGAAATTTCAATGCGGTCATTAAACCAGTAAACGCGAATCGGAGCGTTAGTCCCCTCATAAGTGCGATGAAATACAGCGTTATACAGGATCTGTTGAAGAGCATCCACAGGATAGGTTTGATTGATTTCGTGGGTAGCATTCGACTCGATGTTTACCGCTGTGCGATTATGAGCCCTAAGTTTTTCCTCCATGCGCCGCAGCATTTCAACAACCGCGCCGCCTATCGTCGCCTCGTCAATTACCGGATCCACCAGTTCTGTACCATCGATGCGCAGAAACTGAATATATGCCCCAGGAAGAAAGTCCTGGGGACTCTTGCCAATAGCAAGCAAACCAAGCACAGTAGGCGTCTGGTCGGATGGAGAAACAATCATCTTACAGGATGCTAAGCGCTCGGCATAACTCCGGTTGTTATCTTCAAGCACATCAGCCGCAAAAGCCCTAGGCAAGTATTCGTTCTCAAAAATGGTTCGGGAAAGATCCGTCAGTTTGGCTGTAGGAATCGAACAAAGATCAAATGGTAGATTCTTGTGCCGCCGTTTTTCATTCAGAATCCGCTCTTCTTGTTCGTTAGCGATAGCCCTTCTTGGGCCGGTACGTATCCATATCCGGCCATCGTATTTTACTGGTGGCAAATCTGAAGGCATTACAGTCACAACAGCCATCTCCGACCCATTTAGAACGCGCTTCTCAACTGACAAAACTGGCATCGGAAGGATATTGCCATCAGTCTTCATATCAGCTAGGGACTGAAGAAGTCGATCTGTAATCTGTTCGTTGGACGGAGTTCCATCGTCATGCGCTCCGATAAAAAGGACGCCTGGCAAATTGCTATTCGGCAAATCGTTGGCGAATGCACAGACAGCTTGCCTGGCCTTCTTACGAGTTTCCTCATTCCTGAAGGACTGTTTACGCTCGACACGATCAGACTCAATATCATTCAACAAAACCAATAGCTGATCATCTGTGTATGGTTTCATATTCGTCATTCCTCCATAACGATCCGCACCTTGTTCTGGTCCTTGCCCTTTGGTAGCCTCAACAGACCGTCTCGTTAGTTGCATTCAGATATCTGCAAATGTCATCCACCGTCAACCATCTCTCGTCCACAGCCTTGCGAAGACTTAGCTCATCATGTTTTCGGCAACAACCCGAGGATATAAGGCAAATCCTATATCCGGGCACACAAACCCGAGTTAACCATGTCAATCTATGTTGACAGCTCACCAAAATCAAGCGCTTGGCATCGATTAGTATTGATTTTTCCCAAAATCCAGTAACTCGTTATTTCCGCGTCGAACCTTGCTTCCAGTTCGCACAAACACCGGCACTAAATCTTCTCGTTTTAGTTCCTCCTCAGCACCAGCCCATGTGCCCCCCTTTTATCTTCACAGGAATTCGAAAGTCTCAAATTTTCTAATCACCCGTTATGACATCACACTCAAGGGACCAAGACCGTTGTCTTTTGTTATTAGGCGGTTACCAGCTCCTTTGCAAGATCGACATCGACATACACAGGATCGCCGTCTTCGATTAAAGGTACATTCGCTTGCTCAATGGACCATTCGTTGAGCACCTCCATTGCTCCATCCACCATTAGTCCGAGTTCCTTACACAGTTCCTGTAGGGAGTGACGTTCCCAAGCCTCCTTTTCTAACAAGCAGTGGAATAAGTCCTGATGTGCCTGATCCAGCAGTGCCAAAGGATTCTCGAACGGCGGGACGGTTGCATCGACATCACTATCCGCCTGTTCTTCTTCGGGCTCAGCAAAAACCCCTTCTAAAATATCCTTAACTTGTCGAGTCTCTTCTAAACGAACTCGAATCAACTCCTCATTTAAGCTAAACCCCTTCGCTTGTACGGGTTCAATAGCAGAAGCTGGAATAGAAAGACTAGGTGCTCCATCCGGCAAACCGACTGTTACCAGACCACCCGCGGCCGCCAATGTATGAATGTCACTTATGACTTGCTCTTTATCAAGGCCTATCATTGGATAGAACTTTTCCAGATGCTTTACTTCCTTCGGATCGACTCGTCCATCAGCGAAAGCAACAGATATCAAAACACGACTAATTGCAGTTTTTTCAGCTGGACTGGCTTCGGATAGCCGCTGCTTGATCCCAGCTGTCCTCTGGGGAGTATACAGGCACCATTGAAGAAACGCGTGTAACGAGTCTTTCTCTGGTTGTGTCAGCTCTCGACTTTCATTTATTAGATTTTGCAGTATCGCTGCCTCTGCAGTAGACACGTCGTCATCAATCTGACTAACCATCGCACCGAGCCGAATAACTGAGATAAGCCTCCGATACTCCGTTGATGGACGAAAATCTATACCATGCCCTTTGGGGAAAAGCGCTACCTTGCCATCAAGATTTGGTTTTATGTTATGAAATCGAATATCCGGCACTATCCCAAAACCAGTTCCTTCAACCAGAGCTGCAAGGTTTTCCGCTTCCTTTTTATCGATCTGTAGAGGCGCATTCTCGCCAAAACACGAATAAAGGTCTTCCACAGATATAAGTCTTACACCAGAGGCACAAAATTCAGTAAAGAGTGAGCCGGCTTTATGAACGGCCGGAGATAGATGCTTTAATTCTTTGGGCAGCAAGGCTAGTGCTGCTACTGAGTTAGGATCGTTATTCTTACGCCCAAGAAACCTGCTATATGGTTCCAAGTCATTTGTGCATTCCTCAACCAATGGCCTGAGCCTGTTTAAAGGAGCCGTCAGAATGAACGGATTTGGCAAATCTGGAACCCTAAAGCTCAGATCTCCCCAGAGGGATGGGCTGGCGAAACGGCATTGAAGCATCAAAGGCGTTTTATTTGGCTTAACAACTAGCCCATCCCCAAACTGCTGCTTGTAACGAATGGAAAACAGCTCTTTAAATTCCCTGGCACAGCGCCGTGCTGGGGTTTTCAGTCCGAATTCTGGATGCAGTGCAATCCACTGAAGAGCAACTTCTGCTGGAATTGGCTGACCAGCTACCACGTACTTTGCCAGAACAACCTGGAATGGTTGAGAACAATATCTGTCACTCAAGTCAAGATATGAAGGAACTGGGTTGTTGTTCTGAAAAAGTACCCACTCCATGGCAAGAAAATTGTTTGCATAGCCACGAAAAGAACGATTTCCCCCGTAAATTTTCAGTAACCGAATGACTTCTTGAACTATTTCCGCCCTTTCAGCAGAGGAAACCGATTCTTTTAACGCATCGACAAATAACCTCCGCTCCAACCCATAGAAAAACAGAAATACATAACCAATATCCGCCTCGGGCTCACTACGACCACCTGCCAACCACTTTAGGTAAGCCCCACGACATTTTGGCGATATATCAGCATAGTGAGGCCAGTAGCCCATTTCGTCACCACCATCCCATGGTTCTGCTGGTGACACCGGAAGAGTGGGGTTAATCAGACAAGCATCGTTGTCAAAACCTCTGGTGTCAGGCAGAGTCTCACCAACATAAACTAGGCCACCTGTAATGCCGTATCCCTGCACACTGACACTCTCGCCTGCTTTGTACCACTTTGCTGGCTTACCGCTAAGTTGTTTTTTGGAGCCACCAGTGTATACGCCCGACCGTTGGGCCTGGACTACTGTTGCAACATCAGATCTTAGCTGTTTCTGGCTGTTGCTAGAGTAAACCTTAATGGCCACGTATATGACAGCAGCGCAGACAACTAATATGAGGATTAATTCCATATGTATTCCTTTTGATTAGCAACCAATACCAAAAAATCAAAGCCCTCGACATTGCTGTCTCAAATATAGCAGGTAACAATTCATGTAAAAAGCGTAAGTTGACGATTATAACTGTGGTCAGCACACCCCAGCCAACCACCGTACAGCGCCTTCCACATCGAAATGCCTCCTTCCATAGTTGATATTGCGTAGTTTTGCTGGGATGTAGGGGTCGTGCTTGTCGACTATTGTTGTTAGTACCTTGCTGGCTAAGGCTTCGGGGCTTGGGGGCGGTTTTGCCAGGATTGTTTGGATTGAGGTGGCAAAGGTGGCGGTGGTGCAGTTCTTTATGTCAATGATGCCGCTAAAACAATTCGCTTCTAGGCCAGTGCCGCGAAGAAGGGCGGTTATTGTGTTCGTTGTTCGATCACCTAGCCATGGGAGGACGTGAAGGCTGCTTCCTATTTCGATGAGGCTGGTGCGCTCTAGGCCCGACCGGTGAAAATAATCGAAGCCTTCTGCTAGCGCCTCTTTTGCTGACTTGTTCAGGTAAACCGGTAGCTCGTTGTCGATGTAAATACGACGCATTTCTTGTCGTACGACATTGTGTACAGCCTGTTCGCCGCCTGTGAATTTGGGAGGGACACCTCCTGTGCCTCTGCCTAGCTGGATGTATTTCTCGTCCGGATTTATGTCCTCCACCTGCCAACTGTGACCGCCGAATATGAGCGTTTGCCCAACTGCGAGAGGCTTGTCCAATGGAATTGTGCCAATTACGCTGCCGCCAAATTCAAGACGATACTCTTCCAAAGCGTTGAAGGCCGTGAAAAAGCTATAGTGTTCAACCAGTTTCTCGCCTTGCACCCCTAAAACAAGTGGACCTTCTCCCATTTGGGTTATCAAATGATGCTCGCCCAGAGCCCTTAACAAGGCGGCGTACATGCCTTTATCAACCAGAGCAAAGGGGCCAGTTTTGCACAACAAAGTCCACAATTGACTTGCGCGAACACCCCCATACTGGCCAATCACCGCTAACGTCTGCTGGACAAGGGTGGACAGGTGATATTGGTTGTCCGAAGCTGGCTCACACCACCTCTGAAGAAGAAGGTTAATCATTGCGATGCTTTGCGCCGTTTGCACGCGCAGGCTCTCCAAAGGATGGCTTTCGGCCGTAATCTCATCTTCACTGATGAAAAGTCGCAATATAGCCGCGTCACCTCTGCGACCAGAACGCCCAAGACGCTGCCGCAAGCTCGCCACACTTTGCGGTGCGGTCACCTGGGCGATTGAATCCACGCTTCCAATATCAATCCCCAACTCCAGAGTCATCGTACAAACAGCAGAAGTTGGCAAGCTTTCCTTCTGGAGTCGAGCCTCAAGCTCCTCCCGCATCTCTTTAGAAAGGTTGCCGTGGTGGGGGAAAAACTCGTTTGGCACGCCATTCTTTTTGCAAAGGTCCGACAGGCCAACACAGAACTGCTCAGTACGCTCGCGACTGTTGGTAAAAATCAGATGCGATTTCCCGCGCAAAATCCTGTACAGGTCGTTAACTATCTCCTCGAATGTGGTTGGCGATTCCTGCTGGTCTTGGGAAGCCTTGTTTAGATAGCCTCTAAGCTGGATCTTCAGCTTAGTGCCAGCCGCCTTTGACTCAATGATTTCGCATGGATAGTTTTGCGCTGGAGGCCTTAAAAAACGGGCAACTTGCTCCATATCACCCAAAGTCGCACTAAGTGCAACCCTAGGAACAGTCCGCCCAAGCAAGAATTCGATGCGATGCAAAAGAGACTGAAGCTGGCAGCCTCGCTCGGTGCCTAAAAAAACATGGAACTCATCAATAATGATGTGACTTAACGATGAAAACGCCTTCGCACACCAAGCGCCATTACTAAGCAGCAAAGATTCCAATGACTCAGGCGTGATCAACACTATGCCGCCCGGCTGCTTCTTTTGTTTACCTTTAACTGACCCCAGCACATCCCCATGCCACGGCGTTACAGGCAAATCAAGAGCTTCACCAAGACTCAGTAATCTGCGGTATTGATCGTTTATCAATGCCTTCAAGGGGCTGATGTACAGTATCCCGATCCCATCAGGTTTCATTTCAGCTATGCGAGAACAAGCAGGCAGGAAGGCTGCTTCCGTCTTTCCCGCTGCGGTCGAAGCGCTGATAATAACGTCGCGATTTGCCTCTATGATCGGCTGAATTGCGCGTTCTTGGATGTCTCTAAGCTGGCTCCAATTCTGTTCCCAAATCCAACGTTGGACATCTCTGTGCAATAAGTTGAATCCAGTTGATTCACCCACCCTTCACCTCAGGTTGCTGCTTCAAGGCCCCGTCTCGCCCCCCCATCTCAATGCCCCGGCTCGTCCCCCTCTTCAAGTCGAAATGTGGTCAGCTCGTCGTCGTCATCATCAGCCACAATTCCAGGCATATCCGTATCAAACTCCTCCTGAACATGCACCCTTTCAATCAACTGGTCCCAGCTAAGGTGTGGATTCTGGTCAAGAATCGCCAAAAGCTCAACAAATGCCTTGATAGTATTCCGAGGCGTCCGAAAATATGCATCCCCAAGGCGATTTGAGCAATTAGCCAAAAAGGCCACTAAAGCTTCATCTGGAAGAAGATATTTCTCTTCATCTCCATAGGCATAAACGTGCCGGAGATTTCTCAATAAAACAAGCAACTCTTCCGGTGTCAGGTTCGCAAGATGTAATGTTGGCGAGGTGTAATCCACGATCTCTAGGGAACGGGGGGGAGGATTCTCAGCCAGGCGCGAGTACAGCGCCTCATAGCTATAGAGCCCTTTTCTTGTGTCCATAAGAAAATCAGGCGTCCCCCCTAACAAAAATCCGATGTACTCAGCAGTGCCTTGCAAACAATCGTTAAAAATACGAAGTATCTGCTCATAATTCGCCAGTCTAGCTTTCTGAGTAGCAAGCCTGTAAAGACTCACCATTTCGTCAAGGTTAACCAAAAGCCCTTTATACCCAGCTTGGCGGACAAATAAACTTAACAATTTCAAATGGTCATAAACGTTGGCATCATCAACTATGGTCCGCACTCCTAGTGCATTTCTGGCGTCAGTTTTTGTTGCAAATTCCCCACGCAGCCAACGCACAGCATCCGACTTGAGCTGTTCATTGTCCTGCTCGTGTCCCTTCCAGTATGCGCTTATTACCTTGGCAAAATCGAACCCGCCCACCAGCTCGGACAAGTGAGCCAATCTTCTCTCAATTATTTCAGCAACTTCTACGTCAGCGGCTTCAGCCTGTCTTCTGGCTTCTGTGATGAAACGTTCGACGATGCTAGTCAGGGCATTACCATCAGGCTTTGTCCTGGTTGAAATATTTCGCAGCAGCTCCGTATACAGAGCGCGGGCTTGCCCCCCAGTTCCATACAGCCTTCTATTCGGGGAAAGGTCGGCGTGAATTGTTACCAAACCTTCACGCAGGGCTATTAACCGAATCAACTGCAGGAAAAAGCTCTTCCCAGAACCAAACTCACCTATTATGAATCGGATGGAAGCCCCACCATCCGAGATCCGCCTTATGTCTTGTAAAAGAGCCTCCACCTCTCGCACGCGTCCAACTTGAATATGTTGCAGCCCCGTGCGTGGAGTCACACCTGCACGCAGGGATTGGATTATGGCGTCACGCTCACGGGGGCGAAGTGGTTGTCTAGTGTTATTGGACATTTACTATCTCCGTTGCAAGATTTGTGTCGACATATATTGGGTCACCATCATCGATTAACGGTGCACTCGCATGCTTAATGGACCATTCGTTGAGCACCTCCATCGCTCCATCAGCCATCAATCCGAGCTCCTTACACAGTGCCTCTACCGAGCTACGTTCCCACGTCTCCTGTTGTGACAGGCGATGAAACAAATCTTGGTGTGCCTGGTCCAAAAGTGTCAAGGGATTATCGGACGGCAAAGCGGTCAAAGCAACATCACTTGCCGCAGGTTCTTCTTCTGGGTCGGCAAAGATTCCTGTCAGAAGAATCTTAACTTGTCGCGTCTCCTCCAAAATGATCCCAATCAACTCCTTATCCAAGCTAAAACTATCCGGTTTTGCGGACTCAACATCAAAAGTTGGACCAGTCGAACCAGGGAAAGTTGGCTCGGCATCTGGTAAACCTACTGTTACCGGCCCCCTCGCAGCCGCCAAAGCATTGACGTCGTTTCTAACTTGCTCCTTGTCTAGGCCAATAATCGTGTAAAGCTTTTCCAGATGCAGGATTTCTGTCGGATTGATTGTTCCATCCGCGATAGCAATTGCGACCAATACACGGCCAATTGCCGCCTTTTCTGCTGGGTTGGCTTCAGATAGCCGCTGCTTGATCCCAACTGTCCCTTGGGGGGTATCAAGACACCACTGCAGAAACGCGTGCAACGAGTCTCTCTCTGACTGTGTTAACTCCCCAGTTTCATTAATTAGATTTTGCAGTATCGCCTTCTCTTCATCGGAAAGAACGTCATCAGTCTGACTAACCAATGCGCCAAGCCGAATAATCGTGACAAGCGTCAAAAACACAGCGGATGGGCGAAAATCCGCGCCATGTCCATTTGGAAAAACGACCACCTTACCATCAGGATTCAGCTTCAGATCATGAAATCGAACATCGGGCGCTATCCCAAATCCGATAGCTTCCACCAAAGTGGCTAGGTTTTCGGATTCTTTTTTATCGATCTGTTGGGGTGGCTTATCGCCAAATAATCGATACAAGTCAGCAACATACACAAGCCCCGCACCTGAGGAACACAATTGGGTAAGCAGCGACCGAGCTCTATTGATAGCCGGAGATAGATGCTTTATATCTTGAGGCAGCAAGCCCAACGCTGCCAACGAGTTGGGGTCGTTATCCTTGCGCCCAAGAAACCTGCTGTACGGCTCCAGATCATCCGTGCATTCCTCAATTAATGGCTTCAGCCTGTTTAAAGGAGCCGTCAGAATGAACGGATTTGGCAAATCTGGAACTCTAAGCTTCAGGTCCCCGTCCAACGATGGGTTGGCAAAACGGGATTCGAGCTCCAATGGCGTTTTGTTAGGCTTTACAATCAAGCCGTCCCCAAACCGCCGCTTATAGCGAATTGAAAACAACTCCTTGAATTCTTTGGCACACCGTCGCGCTGGGGTTTTTTGTCCGAATTCTGGATGCAGTGTCATCCACTGCAGGGCCATTTCGGCAGGAATTGGCCGTCCTGCAGCTACCTGTCTTGCCAAGACAACCTGAAATGGCTGCAAACAGTATCGGTCATTAAAGTCAAGGTAATCAGGCACGGGTTGGTCGCCCCGAAAAAGCGCCCATTCCATGGCCAACAGCCTTTTTGCATGGCCACGAAAGGCGCGATTTCCACCATAAATCATTAGCAAGCGATTGATTTCTTGAGCTATTTTAGAACTCTCGCTAGGGGACAGCAATCCATTTTGCCCATCAACGAACAGCCGCCGCTCCAGCCCATAGAAAAACAAAAACACATAACCAATATTGGCCTCAGAATCACAACGACCGGTCGCCAACCACTTCAGATATGCCCCCCGACATCTCGGCGGCATATCAGCATACCGAGGCCTGTCCCCTAGCTCATCACCACCATACCAAGGTTCAGCAGGCGACACTTGAAGCGAGGGATCAATCAGGCAAGCATCGTTATCGCGACCGCTTAAATCAGGCAGGCTCTCCCCAACATAAATCATACCGTCGGCAATGCTGTATCCCTGCACCCTGACGCCCTCACCCGGCCCCCACCACTTCGCAGGCCTGCCGCTTGGAGATTTGGGTTTTGGCTTAGGAGTCAAGGGCTTGGCACTAGGCTGCTTGGGCTTGGCTCCTGGCGGTACGGGGCTGGCATTGGGCGCTTTGGGTCTAGCTGGCGGCGGTCTAGGCCTACCACCACGCGGCTTGGGCCTAGTGCCACCAAAGATTCCACCCACGCCCGGAAACTTAATTCGCCCAGGAAACTTCGATCTGCCCCGTTTTCTAGCCCTACGGGAAGAGTACCCAACCACCTGATAAATCAGATAACTCAGGAGAGCAATAATAAAAATTATTTCAACAACGATGATAAATGAAGAAATGACTTTCACTATAATTCCAATCGGATAAACGCCAACGCCAAGCTAACGCTTCTAACCAACATCAAAGCCCAAGGCATTGCAGCCCCAAATATAGCAGGTAAAAGCCCCCGTAAAAAGCCGATTCTTGGGAACTATGACTCCAGCAAAATTTATTGCCACTTTTACTATTAACTGGTAATATTTATTACCAGTTGCAGGAGCAACTGGATAGATTAATTACCGGAGACCATGCCATAATCAACACGCTGAGAGAAATAATCCTGGATTTTCAAGAGATTGAACTGCCTACGGGTGTGCCTCGACGGCTTGAGGTCTCAAGGGTGCAGGGTAAGGCTACGGTTTGCATTGGGGTGCGGCGAAGTGGCAAATCTACTTTTATGTTCCAGTTGATGAAAAGGCTGCTGGATTCTGGGGTGTCTAGGCAGAATATCCTGTACCTGAACTTTTTCGATGACCGCCTGCGTGGGCTGCTGAAGGATAATTTGGGTGTGATTCTGGAGGCCTACTTTTCGCTTTATCCGGAAAAAAAGAATGTAGAGACGGTTTATTGCTTTTTTGATGAGATTCAGGTGGTGACTGGCTGGGAACCGTTTGTTGACCGTTTGATGCGTACGGAAAAATGCGAGGTATATATCACTGGCTCGTCGGCCCAGATGCTGTCACGGGAGATCGCGACCCAGATGCGTGGAAGGGCTCTGTCGTGGGAAATTTTCCCTTTTTCATTCCGGGAGTTTCTCGACTACAAGAAAATCGATTGTGACGGTCCGCTGTCGACCAAAAAGCGGCTAACCATCCAAAACGCATTTGAGGAGTACTGGGATACAGGTGGCTTCCCCGAAGTTGCTGGCCTTGACCGAATGCTGCGCATCAAGATACAACAGGAGTACTTCAACGCGATGCTGTTTAGGGATATCGTTGAGCGCCACAACATACCCCACCCTAGAGCCGTCACGGATCTGGCACATTGGCTGGTCGATCATGTGGGCTCCCTCTATTCCATCAACAAGCTAACCGGCTATCTGCAATCGCTGGGGCATAAAGCGCCTAAAGCCGCAGTATCCGACTATCTGGAATGGTTCGAGGACGCCTACGTTATGTTCACGGTGCGCGTCTTTGACGCTTCACTGGCCCGGGCCAACGCCAACCCCAAGAAAATTTACTGTGTTGACCACGCACTGGTGACGTCCGTCAGCTCCGGTATTCTGGTCAATTCAGGCCACCTTCTGGAAAACCTGATCTTCACCGCACTGCGTCGAGTCACGCCGAACATCTGTTACTACAAGACCAAAGCAGGCCGCGAGGTTGATTTCATAGCCGTACAACAGGCCTCGCCCCATATGCTTGTTCAGGTTTGCGAGTCAATGGCCGACCAACAAACTCGCAAAAGGGAAATCACAGCGCTAGCCGAGGCCATGACCGAGTTAAAACTATCGAAAGGCATCATCGTGACCAGAAACGAAGAAGAACAGATTCAGGTCGACGCCGGAATCATTGACGTCCTGCCAGCTTGGCGGTTTTTGCTGAACATGGAACTGTGACCCCCCCCCCACCAAGCCCCCAACCAATGCACCTCATTCCTCCTCGTTCGTCCCGTACAATTCTTTGTGCCTTTCACGAAAGTAGTGAACGTATATTTTCAGTTGCCTGTTTAGCTCATCAATGTCAAATCGCTCGCTGTCAAACGTACCACCGAGCCACTCTATGGTCGATTCATATTCATCGTTGCTAGGATCGCTCACCACATCCAAAAACTCCAAATAGCCAAGCGCACCGCCAATATTCTCGGGCGGACAGGCCCGCGCACCATCAATGCAGACCAGTTCATCGCTTGCTCCAGGATCCATATAAAAGATTTCCTCAACAAACAGTTGATGCTCCCACCCATCTCCAAAATCATACAGGTAGCCAAAACCAGCCCCTTCCTCGTAGACCAGCTCGTCAAGGTGATAGTCCTTACTTGGCAGCCCGTCTTCGCCTAATTCCGGCCACCGAGTGTATCGCTGATGGCCGATGTGGAACCGGTATGAATGGCAGTCCGTCCACCCCATCACCATCTGGATGACCTCGTGCAGTTGTGCAAGTGTAATACTGGCTGGCACAACAAAACTCCGCCAAATTGCAGGTTCAATGCCAAGCAACTCAATTTCCAGCATGTAAAATCGATACTTCATTTTCACCCCCTAAGCCAAACCCCGGCTTCTGCTTGAATCTTTCCATCCCGGCATAACGAAATCCAGAGGCTTAAAAAGCTCCGAACTATGACTGGGCTATTCTACGTGACACAACTGGTGCACAACAACATGTTAAATGCATAAACCTTCCAGATTGTGGTGGTAGTCCACATGGAGAGCCGCAAGCGCATGATAAAAGTCACTCTTAACCACTACAACAACGAACGCGGCGTCGTCTACAAGGGGATTGGAGAAGGTCTACTTATCAATTTTTGTTGACATCCTTCGACAAATAAACAACAATCTGTGCAGCTCATCTGCCATGTGTAGAAGGAGTAACGAAGCCGTCCTCCCGGGCGGCTTCAGCTTTTTGTGCCTTGGTTGCGCTGGTATTCCTCGTACTCCTTCCGTAGTTTTCGCCGCTGGTGTTCGTGTTCGATTAGATACGCTGTCCATGGCAGGATGTAGCGCTTGCGATCCGCCAAAACAACCAAGTAGTTTTCCTGCTCCAACCACAAACAGACCCGCTGCTCCCCGTTACGTTGATTACGCCAAACCTTGACTTCAGGATCTGTATCACGCTCGATAATCGGCTTTGGCCAACGAATGCGCTCGCAGCGCCGAAGATCAGGGGTTCTACCCTCCTCTCTCTTACCCTCCGAAATCATGTGCCAAAACGTCGCCTCTTTGCCTTTGTCCATAGGGAATCGCTTCAGACCGAGCCGTCTCCCCTGAAAGACTGGCTTCGTATCGACGAAGTCCTGCTTAAACCATCCATAGAGGGCATCCACATAACGGCTCCAGTCGCCGTCATGGTCATTCAACAGAACCAGCGACGGAAGACAGTCGGGAAATTCAGTCATCCCTGTACCTCTAATGCGCACCAACGAAAAATGTTCATCTTCTCTTCGCGCAGTAAGGTACTACGAGTCAAGTCGTAGCCGGAGCGCTCCCGCATCCGCTCAGCCACCGCCATTTTTCCGACATTCCCCTGCAACCTCCGGTTCAGATAGGCCACCGCGCCAATGAGGAGGTCGGCCAGTTGTACTTGCTCAATTTCATGAGATTGAACCAACTGCAAGCACTCGATCACCTGGCACGAAAAGTCGTAGAAATCGTTGCATAGTACCTCATGCAGCTTGTCAACTCTCCGTGCCCCGTGCGTGTCTTTGATGTCGAGGTAGATCCGGTAGCAAGCATCGGGCCGAAAGATGACCTTAAGCATCTCGAAATACATTTTGTAATACCAGGTCTCATGATCCTGACCAGGGAAATCCTCATGACGCAACAGGGATTTGTCCGGAACGATCAAGGCTCGGAAATGAAGATCATCGTCATCAAAAAAATAATCGACAAGGTCCAAGTACAAGGCTTTTCCCGCAGGTGAGACCTTGGTCCACTTCACCTCGAAATGAGGTGGGAGACCATGCTTCTGCTTGATCTCCCTCAGCCGAACAGCGATCTCTCGCGCCCTGTTCAGCGGACACCAAATCGCTCCCAGTACCATTACCTTATGGCGGTCGTTTTCCAAATGGCAGGATTCGTCGCAGTAGATATTAAAGGTTTCAATCATCGGACCTCCTTTGGTTTGTCAAAATCAGTCAGATTTTACTCAGGCTGAATCCCTACATGCAACGGTCACTACTCTCCAAAATCTAATCTATCTACTCCCAACAACCGCGGCTCTGGTGCCCCACAGCACAACACCCGTAAGGGTTACCACTTAGCTATCTTTGACGGCAAATTCCTCATCGATCTCGAACAGATCAGGCGTGGATCGATGGACGCCGATGCCGTTTTCCATCAGCAGCATCACGA
>ERZ795050.3293-NODE-3293-length-16189-cov-4.857630_pt1 | contig 16189 bp, 13 predicted proteins | sample MGYA00375134_ERZ795050 | MGnify/ENA primary metagenome ERZ795050 (study PRJEB30179, sample SAMN05720221) | activated sludge metagenome | isolation source: Anaerobic digester | place: Japan | collected 2015-05-26 ... | reverse complement strand
ATTATAAGATTTTAGATCTTTTAATTAAAAAATTGCTTAAATTTCCTGATTATAAAATATTGATTGTTGGTTTTACAGATTCTATTGGAGATCCAGATTATAATCTTAAACTTTCTGAAAAGAGAGCTAAGGCAGTTTATGATTACCTGATTAAAAATGATATACCTAAAACAAGACTTGAATATAAAGGTATGGGTTTAGCAAACCCTATAGACACAAATGAAACTGAAGAAGGAAGAAGAAGAAATAGAAGGGTAGAATTTTATCTTATTAAGATGACACAATAATAAAAATAACAATATTTTCAAAAATTAGGTAGGAGTAGTCGTGAACAAAGACTTGAAAATACTTGTATGTGGTGGTGCGGGTTATATTGGTAGTACATTTTGTCATTATCTAAGAAAAAAAGGTTATAATCCAATAATACTGGACAATCTTTCAAAAGGGCATAAAGAATATGTTTTAGATTTTAAGTTATATAGTTATGATATAGGTGATTATGATCTAGTCTTAGATTTGATAAAGAAAGAAAAGATTGATATTGTTTTTCATTTTTCTGCATTTATTGAAGTTGGTGAATCTGTAAATAATCCAATAAAATACTATGAAAATAATACTGCAAAAACATTAAATTTACTTAAAGCCTGTATCGATGGAAATGTTAAATATTTTATATTTTCATCAACTGCAGCTGTTTATGGCATTCCCGAAAAATATCCAATAACCGAAGATATGCCAACAAATCCTATCAATCCATATGGAAGATCTAAAAATATGGTTGAAAAGATATTATTAGATCTTGATTCTATTGGATTGATTAAGAGTGTTTGCCTTAGATACTTTAATGCATCTGGTGCTTTGCCTTCTTTAGAAACAGGTGAAGCTCACAATCCAGAAACACATATTATTCCAAGGATATTAGATGTTGTTATCGGTAAAGCACCATATTTTACAATCTATGGTGAGGATTATCCTACTTTTGATGGTACATGCATAAGAGATTATATACATGTCGAGGATCTTTCTGAAGCCCATTTTCTTGCAATGGAATATCTTGTTAATGGTGGTAAAACAAATATTTTCAATCTTGGTTCAGAAAAGGGTTATTCTGTAAAACAGATAATAGAATCAGTTGAAAAAATAACTAAAAACAAAGTAGAATGTAAAATAGGTGAAAGAAGGGCTGGTGATCCACCTATCTTAATAGCTTCATCTGAAAAAATCAAAAGAATTTTAAGATGGGAAGCAAAATATAATCTTGATGAAATTATAAAAACCGCTTATGAGTGGCATAAAAAAATAAATTAATTTATTCTTGCTTCAATTCATTAATTTCTTTTATTTCATTTTCTAAATCATCATTTTTATTAAGATTATTATTTAATAATTTGTTATCATCATTATTTTTATTTTCATACTCAATTAAATTTGTTTCTTCAGAAGGATTTTCTTCATTTTCCAGCACTTTTTCAAGTTCTTCTACCATAAAACCAAAGGATATACAGAATAAAAATTCTCCTTCTTCAGAAAAATATGGTCTAAATATCGTAAAAAATGTTTTATCGAAGGCTCTTTGAAATCCTATATAATCTTTAGCATCTTCGATTATGGTAGAATAGAATATCGATTTTTTGTATAATGTAGTACCTCGAATTGAATTTCCATTCTCATCAACCACTGTTGTATTGACTCTTATTAATTCTCCCGAACTTGAAAGCTGAAGAATTGAAAAATCTACATTAAATTTTTCTTTAAGTTTAGTTGTAAAAGAACTATCATTTGTTATATCTATACCATTTATAATTAATGTTTGAACCTTATAATCATTAATATTAACAATATCTTTCTTTTCTATACCTGAAAGATTATTTAATATGTCTGATTCAATCTCCTCTACTGTATCAAGTAATTTTTGCTCATAAAAAAGCTGTGTTTCAGGAGAAATAGGGTTAAAGTTGAAAAATGAAAACATTTCAACAATATATGAGAAGTTTTTCATAAGACCATTTATATAGTCCGCAATACTTTGTGTTTCTGAAACAAGTTCTGAAAGGTTTTCAGCATTCAAAAGTATCTCTGATTTAAAAGTATATGCAGAACTGCTTGTTGTATCTATCATATTTTTTATTTGATCAATTAATCCATTTAATCCCGACAGATTTCCTACAATTTGTTTTAATAAAGTCTCAACTCCGGTTGTGGTATCAGATGTTTCAAGAATAATTGAACCAATTTCCTGAGTCATATTTGAAATACTATCGACAAAATCCTTTGTCCTTGTGGCAAGTTTTCTTATTTCAGATGCAACAACAGAAAATCCCTTACCAAACTCACCTGCTTTTGAAGATTCTATAGAAGCATTAAGTGAAAGAAGATTTGTCTGGTTTGCAAGTGTTCTTATCTCATTTGAAAATTGTAAAATTTTATTGTAAAGCTCTTTAATTTTGTTCATGTTTGTAATTAAATCAGAAACTACTTTTACATTTTCACTGGCTTTTGTAAGTGAATCTTTTGAATAATTAAGTGAAGTTCTCGCTATATCCTGTATGTTTTGAAATTTTTCTAGTATTTCTCCAAAATTATCTGTCAATTGCTTAAATCTATTTTGATATTCAAGAAGTTTATTGCTTTCTTCATTAAACATCTGATTGGTTGCATCAAGGGTTGTTGAGAAAGTATCTGAAAGATTTGAAGTCTCTTCAAAAATAGATTTAAATTGCTTGAGTAATGTCTTAATAGAATTTCTTATTGGATCAAGTTCATCTTTTTTAAGTTCAATATCTATGGATAAATTTCCAGCATTTATACTTTTATAAATTTTATTAAAATAGTTAAGAGGATTAAAAATAATTAACTGGATAAAAAGATTTACAAGGAAAATTAATAATACTATCATTATTAAAGAAACAAAAAAAAGCCATCTTGTTATTTTAGAAACCTTTTCATCAACTTTTGAATATGGGAATAATGAAACAATTTTAAAGTAGAAAATCTCAAGAACAGAGGTAAAAGATAAATATTTTTCACCTGTTGAAGTATTATATATTATTGCTTTTCCAGAAACAGATAAAGCGGGAGTAAAATCTATTTTAGTTACATCGCTTCCAAGAGTATAGAAAGGTGTCTTTTTATCAGATTCTGTACCTATTGTAAAATCTGAAACATCAATAATGGAAATAGCATGTAAATCTGCTGGAAAATCGCGAAAATCAAAAGATTCTTCAATAAATTTTTCAAAAGATTGTTTACTATAGATAATAAGAATCTGGAATAAAGTTTCTTTTCCAAAATCATCAATTTTTAATGCTTGAGTTCTATAATTATAGTAATGTTCATCAATATAGATTATTCCTTCATATGAAAATGCTTTTGATGCATATTTTGTTAACCCTTTTTCACCTTCAGTTTTAGGTAATTCAGTAAAGGTAGATATTTTATCAGCATTTGTATAATAAAGCTGAGAAAAATCTCCATTATAAACATAAATAGTTTTATCGGGATTTTTAGGTTCAAAATTATTTTGTATATATTGAATTATATAGGATAAAGCCTGATTTTTATATTTAATTGTATATTCTTTTAAAGTTGGATAAATTTGTGATACAGAAAATGAAAGGTTGTCTCTGATTGATTTAGCATTTGCCTTAATATATTTAATCAAAAAAAGGTTCGATGTAATAAGATTTTCAGTAGTTTTGTTGAATAATTCAGCTTTTAATTGTTTTGATATAGAAATATTTAAAATAACAAAAAAAACAATGAAGAAAATAATCAAAAAAATAAAGATTCTAAGTTTAATTTTCATAGTTCGAACCTTCTAATTAAGTTATTTATGATAATCTATATATCTTATTATATTTCTAAAATTTAACTTTTCTTAGTATATTTATTACTACTTTTTAAATTCATCAAATTTATATTCTTTTTTCCTAAAGCTAAATAATTTAATAAAAATCCTCTCAAATTAACCACATTTAGAATACCCACAGTCATGACATGTTATACAACCTTCTTCCTGAACCAATACTCCTCCGCAATCTGGACATATTCCCGCAACTTCTTTTCTTCGTGTTATTTCATCAACTTCCTTATTGACTTCATTATTTTCATTTTTTATAGAATTGGAAGAAGAGTTTTTCTTAAAATTTATTTTATTTTCGTCAGAATTTGTAAAGTTTGTTATACTTTCTGATTCAAATAAAGAATTTTTTTCATTTAAATATATTTCTATAGCTTTAGCTATACCGTCAGAACAGGATAAAGTCTTCCCATTTTCAGTAGGGAAAATTGTAGGATTTGGACAACGAATTCCTTTAAGTTGTTTTATTATAGAATATGGATCGATATGAGATCTTAAGGATAAAGAGATTAACCTGCTGATAGCTTCTATTTGCGAAGAAGCACAACCTCCAGCTTTTCCCATTGTAGCAAAAAGCTCAAACAAACCGTATTCATCTTCATTAATAGTTACATAAAGATGACCACAGCCTGTTTCTATTCTAATAGTTTTACCAACAGTAGTTAAAGGTCTTTTCCTTGGTTTTTTTGATTTTTCATCACTTCTTACTTCTTTATTCTTTTCTTCAGATTTGTCATCTTTTTCTGAGATACCCAGATGTAAAATTCCTTCACGACTTTTATCTCTATATATAGTCAAACCTTTACACTTTAGTTTATAGGCAAGCTTATATGATTCTGCGACATCTTCTATTGTTGCTGTGCTTGGGAAATTAATGGTTTTAGAAACAGCATTATCTGTATATTTTTGGAATGCAGCCTGTATTTTAATATGCCAGATTGGTTCAATATCATGAGCGGTGACAAATATATTTTTAATAGATTCAGGAATTGATTCTATCTTTTTAAGACTTCCATTTTCGATGATTTTATCTATAATATTTTCATCAATTTCTGGAAATTTTGAAATTACACTTTGAAAATATGGGTGAAAATATTTTAATATGTTTGAATCCATAGCTTTTCTAGAATATGCAAGTGCGAATACTGGTTCTATCCCACTTGAAGCCTCAGCAATTAATGAAATTGTCCCTGTGGGAGCAATTGTAGTTAAAGTAGCATTTCTAAGTTTTATATTTTTCTCAGAATAGATAGATTTATCCCAATTTGGGAAAACTCCCCTTTCTTCAGCAAGCTTTTTTGATGCTTCAAGAGCATATTCATAAATTTTTTTCATTAGATTTTCAGCAGTCTGTACAGCTTTATCACTATTATATGGGATCCCAAGTTTAAAAAGCATATCAGCGAAACCCATAACTCCAAGACCAATTTTTCTATTTCCCTTTGTCATTTTTTCAATTTGTGGCAAAGGATAATTATTTTTATCTATGACATTATCTAAAAATCTAACCGATAATACAGTTGTTTTTTCAAGTTTTTCCCAATCAATTTCATAATTTCCATCTTTTTCTTTTAGAATATTATTTAAATTAATAGAACCTAGATTGCAGGATTCATAAGGTAAAAGAGGTTGTTCACCACAAGGGTTTGTAGACTCAATTTCGCCAATTTTTGGGGTTGGATTTTTTCTATTCATTTCATCAATAAAAATTACTCCAGGTTCTCCAGTCTTCCACGCACTTTCGACTATGAGTTCAAAAATTTCTTTTGCAGATTCTCTTGCTACTACTTTTTTTGTTCTTGGATTTATAAGATCATATTCCATATCCTTTTCTACTGCTTCAAGAAATTTATCAGAAAGTGCAACAGAGATATTAAAATTTGTAAGTTTTGTTAGATCGTTTTTATATGTTATAAACTCTCTAATATCGGGATGGTGGACAGATAAAATACCCATATTGGCACCTCTTCTTTTTCCACCCTGTTTAATCGCATTTGTAGCAGCATCAAATACTTCCATAAAGGATACTGGACCTGATGATACCCCTGCTGTAGATTTAACAATATCATTTCTAGGTCTAAGTCTTGAGAAGGAAAACCCTGTTCCACCTCCAGTTTTGTGAATAATTGCAGCATATTTTACTGCGTCAAATATTTCATCTATAGAATCTCCAACAGGTAAAACAAAACAAGCAGAAAGCTGCCCTATATCTGTTCCAGCATTCATAAGAGTAGGAGAATTTGGAAGAAAATCCAGGGATGTCATCAACTCAAAAAATTTATTTTCATATTCTTCTATATTTGCATCTGGATTATATATTTTTTCTGCAGAAGCTATATTTTTAGCAACTCTTTTGAACAAACCTTCGATTGTCTCAATTGGTTTGCCATCCTTATCTTTTAATAAATATCTTTTTTCAATTATAATTTTTGCATTATCTGTCAAATTAAGCATTAAACCCCCCAATTTGTTTATAAGATCATAGATATCAAAGAGTATAAATAAAAATTTAATTTCTTCAATTTTTTATTTGTTTTAATCTTTTTATGATTTTCAAAATTATAGAATAATATTTTCATAAAAGAGTACTTAATTTAAATTTACATAATTTAAGACTAAGAATTTAATATAAAGTAATAGTCTTTAGGTAAGATTATATAGATTTTAAAAGGTAATTTTAACAATATTTTGCAAAAATAAAATTATTTGTTATCTTAATAAAGAAGAGATAAAAAGAAATAATAAATTATTTGTATCATTTTTTTACATTTTATTGATATTAAATAAAAAATGTTGAGGGATTTTGGTGCATAAAAAAGTTCTTGTAGTCGATGATGTTTTAGTTATTCTTGATTTTGTTAAAATGGTTTTAGAAATGAATAATTATGAAGTAATTACATGTTTAAATGGATATGAAGCAATAGAGCATGTTAAAAGCGATAGTAATATAGGTCTTATATTATTGGATTTAATGATGCCCGAAATTTCTGGTTGGGATACATTAAAAGAGATTCGAAAAATTAAAACAAAAGAACAGCTTCCAGTTATAATTTTTACTGGAAATGTTAAAGAAAGAGAACAACTTGAAAATAATCCTCTCAAAAATGAAATTATTGATTTTATATTAAAACCAGTATCTTATGAAGATTTAATTAAAAGAATAGAAATTGTTGCAAAATCGTGGTGAAAATAGAATACAAATTTGACAAAATAAAAAAAAATAATATAGATTTTTATATATAATTAAAAGGAGTTTTTAATGGAATTTCAGCAAATCATAGAAATCCATGAAAAAGAGAAAGAATTAAAAGAAAATCTTCAAAAATTCATAGAAAAAAAGAAAAATGAGTATAACTTGATAGATCAATATTATAAAGATAAACTCGAAGCACTAAAAAAAAATCTTGACAAATTTGCTGAAGAAAAAGAAAAAGAGATTAAAACAAAAGTTGACAATGAAATAGAAAAAATGGAAAATGAGACGAAAAATGTTATTAAAAAACTTGAAATAGTTGATAAAAATCTTATAACTAAAGCCATAGAATATGTTAAAGAGGAGTTTTTTAAAGAATAATCTTATAAAATTTTTTATGGTTTATAATTTTTTAATATTTATATATATTTTGGAAGGTGAATATGCCTGTAAATAAGGTAAAAAAAACAAATCTTATTGTTCATAAATCAGAATATAACGATATAATAAATAAACTTCAAGAGTCGGGAATAATTCATATAGATGAAGAAATTTTAGAAAAAATTGAAGAAAATATAGAAAAAGCAGGAAATGAATTAGGTTTAAATAGGCAGGAGATTAAAACAATCGAAGATGATAAGCAAAAAAACTATATTTTGATAATAGATAAACTTTTTGAAAAAATAAAAAATATAATAGTTGAATTTGAAGATAAAGAAAAACAGGATTTGTTAAATAACTTCTGTAATAAAATTGAGGTATTTACAAAGACTGAATATGATAGGCTTATAGGTGATTTTAATTATGATAAAATTCTTTTAGAAATAAATGATCTTTTAGAAAAAGAAAAGAGATTATCAAATGATATTGAGAAAGATAAGGCAAGAATAAATTCTCTTATGCCTGTATCAAATTTAAATATTCCTTTAGAATACTTAAAAGATTCTGAAAATTGTATTATTAAGCTTTTTGAAATATCCCGACTTCAATATAAAAAGTTTATTGAAGAGCTTGAAAGATTGGATGAAAAAAAGATCTATCAGCTTTATTTTATTTCAGAGTATGAGAACAATATCTTCTTTATTGTTATATCTCATAAGGATATATTCCAGAATATCTTTCAGCTAATCAAAAAACATGGAGGAGAGGAGTATTCTTTAGCTGAGCAGGATAAAACAATTGCTGAAAATATTTCATTATATCAACAGAAAATAGATCAAAATCTTATTAAAATAAAAGAGATTCATAATACTTTATTAGAGATAATCGAAGTTTATGGAAAATCAATAAAAGCATTTTATGATGATATTTTTGCTAAATTTGCTAAAGAAAAAGTTGAACAAAAGTTTGTATCTACAGAGAGTATAAAATTTATAGTAGGGTGGATTTTAGAAAAAGATATTGATAAATTTAATAAATTAATTTCTCAATTTAAGTTTATTGAATATTCTATTGAAGATCCAAAGCCTGAAGACGAGCCACCTGTAGAGTTAAAAAATAAAAAAATTGTTCAACCTTTTGAATCTTTAACAGAACTTTATTCAATACCAAAATATAATGAAATAGATCCAACTCCTTTAATTGCACCTATATATCCAATTCTTTTTGGTATATGCTTAGGAGATGCGGGTTACGGGTTATTATTGTTTATTGGTTCATTATTTTTAATGAGACAATATAAGACGGAAAAATTAATAAAAGTCTTTTTTCAAGGCAGTATCTGGACTATTGTTTTTGGCGTTCTTACCGGAACATATTTTGGAACAAGGCTGGATCTTTTAGCAAACACAGCTCCTAACTTAACGGCTTTTATAAGGAAGATGATCTGGTTTGATCCACTGGCAAATCCGATGAAATTGCTTGTGCTTGCTTTACAAATAGGGATTTTTCAGATGTCCTGTTCATTTTTGATAGCTTTAATAACTCAAATAAAATCAAAAGAATATTATAAAGCTTTTACACAAACCTTAGCATATTTTTTGATAACCATAGCAGGCTCCTTATTGGTAAGTACGATGTTTGGTTTTGTCTTACCTTCAAATGTAAAAACAATCCTTTCTATAATTTGTGGTATTTCTGTTTTTTCTCTTGTAATTTTTAGTGCTAATAACGAAAAATCTGCTTTTGAAAAAGGTATTGGCAAATTTTTTGCTGTTTACAATATTGCGGGTATTATGGGTGATATCCTGTCTTTTTCAAGACTTTTAGCATTAGGTTTGTCTACAAGTGTTATTGCTATGGTTGCAAATATTACAGCACAGATCGTTAGAGGATCAAAATTTAATCCTATAACATGGGTTTTATCACTTATTCCTTTGTTAGCCTTACATGGTATAAACTTTCTTTTAGGATTACTTGGTGCTTTTGTTCATTCAATGCGTCTTCAGTTTGTAGAATTTTTTAAGAATTTTTATGAAGGTGGCGGAAAGAAGTGGATGCCTTTTAAAAGGATCCACAAGTATTCAATAATTGTAAAACAATGAGTTTATTTAATATATTTTTATATAGAAAGAAATATTATATTAAATGAAAAATAGTATTATTTTCCATTTTGAAAAATAAGGAGGATTAAATGGGTTTTACTTTAGCAATTGCAGGAGCGGCTATTGCGGTTATTCTAAGTGGTATAGGCAGTGCTATTGGCATCATGATTGCTGGAAGAGCAGCAGCAGGTTCTCTTTCCGAGGATCCAACTAAATTTGGTAAATTTTTACCTCTTGTTGCTTTACCAGGAACACAGGGTATTTATGGATTTATAATTGGATTTTTGATCTTCTTAAGATTAGGTATTATTACAGGTACACCAAATGAAATGATAACTTTTGATAGAGGTCTTCAATTTATATTTGCTGGCTTACCTATTGCATTTGCGGGACTCTTTTCAGCTATTTACCAGGGTAAGGTATGTGCTAGTGGTATTAACCTTGTTTCCAAACAACCAACAGAAACTGGTAAAGCTCTTACAATGGGCGGTCTTGTAGAATTCTATGCTATTTTAGGATTACTTATTTCAATCTTCTTCGTTCTATTTATTAAACTATAGTTTTAAAAATAAAGTTTTGAGTCATAAATTTTTAGTTTTTATAAATTAAAAAGAGGGAATATGGGATTTTCCGAGATAATCTCTAAACTGATTTCTGATTATGAAGCTCAAAAAAAGCAGATAGAAAGAGAGTGGGATGATAAGATTCAAAAGAGGAAAAAAGAAATAGATAGCCAGATTGAATCAATCTTTGATACAAAAGCTAAAGAGATAGAAAGACAGATTGAAGAAGAGCATCATTCAAGATTCTTAAATGCAAAGCTTCAACAAAAAAATTTAGTGCTTAAAAAGAAAAGGCAAATTATAGACGAAATTTTCGAAGAGGCTTATAAGCAGATTTGTGAAATGGATGATGAAAAATACTTTGGCACACTTTTATCTCTTATTGAAAAATATTCTGAGAATAAACAACAGATTATTTTATTATCAGAAAAAGATTTTTCTAAATATAAAGATAAGCTAAAGAAGAAACTAGAAGAAAAGAAACTAAAGTTTAAAGATATTCTTTCTTCTGATAAGCTTAAAAATGGTCTTATATTATATGATGATGAGAAAAAAATTGAAACAAATCTATCTTTTGAATCAATAATGAAAAGAAAAAAAGAAAAATTAGAAAACCATATAGGGAAGATATTACATGTTATCTAATATTAAATTGAAAGATAGTTCTGAATATGTCTACCTAAGCTCTGTAATTAAATCAAAAGAAAAGCAATTTCTCTCTGATGGCGATTTTATTGAAATGTTGCAACAAGATTTTTCAAAGTTTTTTTCTATACTTGTTGAAAAAGGTTATCATCTTCATGATGATAAAGAAAATATATCTTTTGAAAAGTTATATGATTGGGAGATATGGCATATTTATCATCTTATAGATGAACTTTTAAACATATCAGGATTAAATTATCTTAAACCCTTGTTCTATTTACAAAATGAATGTATAAATATTAAACTTATCGGTAAGAAACTGCTTTTTAGACAGGGTGATTTTAATCAGGTCAGTGTTGAAGATTTAAATGATGTGCCTTTGACTTCTTATACTATTCATACCAAGTCCGAAATTCTCTCTTTTTTCAAGGACTTTTTGGCTAATGATGACTTTTTAAATAAATATTTAAATGACGAAATCTTTTCAGAGTTAGCAAAAGAATTAATAAAATATAGTAAGGAAAATATTAAAGATGTAGAAAAGGATAATCTTACTGGTTCAAAATTAGATATTTTGATAGATAAATTTTATTTTTCTTTTATTAAAAATATTGTTAAAAAGACCAGTTCTGAATTTCTGGTATTTTTTTATGATATATATTCGGCTCTTATCAATGTAAAAAATAGTTTAAGACTTTATTTTGAAAAAAAAGATTTTTTTGATTTTGAACCTTTCTATATCGAATCTGCGTATTTAAATAAAGAAATTTGCAAATCTTTTTTTGAGATGAAATTTGAAAAGGTAAGTTCTATTTTAATTGACAATCCTCTTTCTTCTGAAATTTCAGAAATGGTTGAAAATGTTATAAAAGATAGGAATCTTTCTATTGTTGAAAAATGGATAGATGATATTTTAACTTCATTTATTAAAGAAAATATGAAATCAGCATTTTTTAACTTTGAAAATCTTTTTGCTTATAAATGGGCTAAGGAGATTGAATTAAAAAATATAAAGATAATATATGTTGGAAAGAAGAATAATTTGCCTAAAGAAATGGTAGAGAAGTTAATTAGAAAAAGTTATGTTTCATAAATAATTAGAGGAAATTAACCAGAGGAAATTAAATGGCAGAAGTAGAAAAAAACCAGATTGCAGTCATTGGCGATAAGGATTCAATACTTGGTTTTAAATCAATTGGTTTTGATACATATGAGGTTACAAAAACTACTGAGCAGGAAATTAAACAGTTTGTAATAGCAATCCTAAGAAAGAATTATAAAATCGTATATATCACAGAAAATTATTTTATAGTTTGTGAAAAAGATATAGATGAATTTTTAAAAAACAAAGCTTATCCTATCGTTACTGTTATACCTACAACAGCAAGTGACAAAGATATTGCTTTTGAATCTATGAAAAAACTTGTGGAAAAAGCTTTGGGTGGTTCATTTTTCTGATTCGTGGAGGAATAGATGAAAACAGGTAGAATAATAAAAGTAGCAGGTCCTTTGATTATTGCGGAAGGAATGGAAGAGGCGAATTTATTTGATGTTGTAAAAGTTTCTAAAATGGAGCTTATTGGTGAAATAATCGAAATGCGAGGGGATAAGGCTTCCATCCAGGTTTATGAAGAAACTTCTGGTATAGGGGTTGGAGATCCTGTTTATTCACTTGGAATGCCGCTTTCTGTAGAACTTGGACCTGGACTTATTTCAAAAATTTATGATGGAATTCAAAGACCTCTTGATCTTATAGCTGAAAAAGCGGGAGATCTGTTAACAAGGGGTATTTCCGTACCTGCAATAGATAAAAGTATTAAATGGCATTTTTATCCTTTAGTAAATAAGGGGGATGAGGTTAGCGGAGGAGATATAATTGGCTATGTTCAGGAAACAGTTTTAATCAAACATTATATTATGATTCCTCATGGTGTTGAAGGTGTTATTGAAAATATAACTGAAGGTGATTTTACAGTTGTTGATCCAGTAGCTGAAGTTAAAAATAAAAATAATGAAAAGATTAAAATACAGATGTTGCAAACCTGGCCTGTTAGAAAACCAAGACCTTACAAGGTAAAGAAAAATCCAACTGAGCCGATGCTTACCGGACAAAGAGTAATAGATACTTTTTTCCCTGTTGCAAAAGGTGGTACAGCATGTGTTCCTGGTCCTTTTGGTTCTGGAAAAACTGTTGTTCAACATCAGCTTGCAAAATGGGCTGATGCAGAAGTCATTGTTTATGTTGGTTGTGGTGAAAGAGGAAATGAGATGACTGATGTTCTTTTAGAGTTCCCAGAATTAAAAGACCCTAAATCTGGCGAGCCTCTTATGAAAAGAACGATTCTTATAGCCAATACCTCAAATATGCCAGTTGCAGCAAGAGAAGCTTCGGTTTATACAGGTATTACTCTGGCAGAGTATTTTAGAGATATGGGATATTCTGTCGCTTTGATGGCAGATTCAACAGCAAGATGGGCTGAGGCTATGAGAGAGATGTCGGGGCGTCTTGAAGAAATGCCAGGAGAAGAGGGATATCCTGCTTATCTTGGAACAAGAATTTCTGAGTTCTACGAAAGAGCAGGTAAGGTAATCACATCAGGTAAAAAAGATAAAGAAGGATCTTTAACAGTTATTGGAGCGGTATCGCCTCCTGGTGGTGATCTTTCAGACCCGGTTGTTCAGGCTACACTTAGAGTTGTAAAAGTTTTCTGGTCGCTTTCTGCAAATCTTGCTTATAAAAGACATTTTCCTGCAATAGATTGGCTTACTTCATATACATTATATGACAACAATATAAAGCAATGGCTTATGAAAAATGTAGCTAATGATTGGCCAGAAATGAAAGTAAGGGCAATGACAATATTACAAAAGGAATCTGAACTCGAAGAAATTGTAAGACTTGTTGGACTTGATGCACTTTCGGCTGAAAATAGACTTTTTATGGATACCGCAAAATCAATTAGAGAAGATTATTTACATCAAAATGCTTTTCATGAAGTAGATACATATACAAGTTCAAAAAAATCTTATCAGATGCTTTCAGTTATCCTTTTCTTTCATGATGAGGCGATGAAACTTGTAAAATCAGATATACCAGTAAAAGATATAATAAGTCTTGAAGTTAAAGAAAAAATTGCCAGAATGAAGTATATTGATGAAAAAGAAATAGATAAGATAGTTAGCATAAAAGATGAAATAATTGATCAGATGCAAAAGTTAAAAGACAAATATACAATTTAATTCTTATAATTTTCTGAAGGAGCATTTCATGATTAAAGAATATAAAACAATTTCTGAAATTGTTGGACCTTTGATGCTTGTTAAAAATGTTGAAAATGTAAAGTATGAAGAACTTGTCGAAATAGAACTTCAAACTGGTGAAATAAGAAACGGAAAAGTTCTTGAAGTCAATAAGGATATGGCATTAGTTCAACTTTTTGAAGGTGCAAGAGGAATAAATATAGGACAATCTAAGGTTAGATTCTTAGGTAAAGGAGTTGAAATTGCTCTTTCCGAAGATATGCTTGGTCGCGTTTTTGATGGACAGGGAAGACCGATTGATGGAAAAGAGAAGATATTGCCCGAAGTAACAAAAGATATAAATGGATCTCCAATAAATCCTTATTCAAGAGATTATCCTAATGAGTTTATTCAAACTGGTATTTCAACGATAGATGGTCTTAATACTTTGGTTAGAGGACAAAAACTTCCAATATTTTCAGGTAGTGGTTTACCTCACAATAGATTAGCAGCTCAGATTGCAAGGCAGGCCAAGGTACTTGAAAAAGAAGGAGAACCAATAACTAAATTCGCAGTAGTCTTTGCGGCAATGGGAATAACATTTGAAGAAGCCCAATTTTTTATAGAGGACTTTCAGAAAACAGGCGCTATAGAAAGAACGGTTCTTTTTATCAATCTTGCTAATGACCCTGCAATAGAAAGAATATCTACTCCAAGGCTTGCTTTAACAACAGCTGAATATCTTGCTTTCGATAAAGGGATGCATGTCCTTGTTATTTTAACAGATATGACAAACTACTGCGAGGCTTTAAGGGAAATCTCAGCAGCAAGGCAGGAAGTTCCTGGAAGAAGAGGTTATCCTGGATATTTATATACAGACCTTTCAACTATATATGAAAGAGCAGGTAGAATAAAAGGTAAAGAAGGTTCTATAACACAGATACCCATTCTTACTATGCCAGAAGATGATAAAACTCATCCAATTCCAGATTTAACAGGATATATAACTGAAGGACAGATAGTATTTTCCAGAGCACTCCATCGAAAAGGTATTTATCCGCCAGTTGATGTTTTACAAAGTCTTTCCAGATTAAAAGATAAAGGTATAGGAAAGGGTAAAACAAGAGAAGATCATGCAGATGTATTCAATCAGCTTTTTGCATGTTATGCATCGGGTCTTGAAGCAAGAGAACTTGAAGCTATTCTTGGACAGGCAGCTCTTTCGGATTTAGATAGAATTTATTATCAATTTGCAGAAGAATTTGAAAAAAGATATATAAATCAAGGAGAATATGAAAATAGAACAATATTTGAAACACTTGATATGTCCTGGCAATTATTTAAACTAATCCCAAAAGTAGAATTAAAAAGAATAAGAGATGCATACTTAGAAAAATATCTTAAATAAAGAAAATTTATATACAATATAAATAGATATTTCAACGATTTAAGTATTAATTAAAATAAAGAAAAGAAAGAAGATTATAAATAAAATGGTATGGATATAAGGTTTTAGATAAAATTTATAAGATATAACATATAAGATTATAGGATTAAGAGGAAAAGATGGAGATAAAAGTTGCTGCAACAAGAATGGAATTGATGAACCTAAAAAAGAGGGTTAAGCTTGCCTATAAAGGTCATAAACTTTTAAAAGACAAGCAAGATCAACTTGTCAGAGAGTTTTTTTCTATTATAGATTCTTATAGGACTTTAAGAAAAGAGGTTGAGCAAAAGCTTAAAAAGGCATATGCAGCAATGATTCTTGCAAGAAGTGTAATGAATGATAGTGAACTTGAAAATGCCCTTTTTTTACCAGTTAAAAAGGTAAATCTTACCGAAAAACTTAAAAATGTTATGTCAGTTAAAATTCCAGTATTTCAAATATCAATAGAGGATAATGAGCAGTCTTATTCTAAAATTACAACAGCTGCAGATTTAGATATTGCAGTCGAAACTTTTGCTAAAGTTACTGAAGACCTCATAAAACTCAGTCAGGTTGAAAACGAGGTGAAACTTTTGGCTCAAGAGATTGAAGTTACAAGAAGAAGGGTAAATGCACTTGAGTATGTATTGATTCCAGAACTTGAGTCGGCAATAAGATATGTTACAATGAAAATAAACGAGATGGAAAGAGGAAATCTTGTTAGGATAATGAAGATAAAGGATATTGTTAGAAAAGAAAGAGGTTAGAAAGATAGTGAAA
>ERZ795050.3245-NODE-3245-length-16383-cov-45.430610_pt1 | contig 16383 bp, 15 predicted proteins | sample MGYA00375134_ERZ795050 | MGnify/ENA primary metagenome ERZ795050 (study PRJEB30179, sample SAMN05720221) | activated sludge metagenome | isolation source: Anaerobic digester | place: Japan | collected 2015-05-26 ... | reverse complement strand
CTTCATCCATGCTTAAATAAAGCACTAAATTACTGATAAAATAAAGGTCACGGACAACAGCTCGGTTCTTTTCTGCCGGGATATTTAATCTCTCGAAAAGATCGCCGAGAAAAAAAAGGTTATTGGACAGATTGTTTTCTTGAACCAAATTATAAAGACTGGCGGCGTATTCTGTCAAAACGCCATTCTCCCTTTCAGGCATTCCGGTAATGATACCGACAAGATTAGGCCAGGTATTCCGCAGTGCCGTAATTACTTTAATACTGCGTTCGATATTCTTCCTTGGAATTATTCTAGCTGGGACCAAAATAATCGGATAATTTTTAAAAATCTTAAGTTCCTCGGTAATTAAATTAGTTGCAGGTTCAAATTTGAAAAAATCCTGGTGTTTGATCACGTTAGGGACTACGATAATTTTTCGTCGTGCAATTTTTAATAATTCAGCCATCTGACGTCTGCGATACTCGGAAACCGTAATGTAAGTACCGTGGGGAATTTCAGTTCGGAGGAGTGACCATGGTCGTCGGTCGTATAAATTAGGTTTGTACTCATCAATCAACCATGCCAGATCATGAGTCCAGATGTAATACTTTTTATTTGGATATTTTAAGATGTAATTCCAAAAAGCTTCGGTAGCCATCAGATTAAAAGGCATAGTCATTATATTGTGAATAATAATGGTATCAATATTACCGATCTCGGCTTCGATCCGTCGCTGGAGGTTTTGCATATGATATTCGTAAAATTCAGGTAGTGAGCCGAATTTTAAAATCCGCTGAATTTCACGAACATGCGGACTATTAGGGTTCAAATCGGGCAATAGACTGGTCTTGATATTCTGGCCTTCGATTGAACCGGCTCCGCTCAGGATTGTTACTAAATAGCCATTGCGCGCAAATACTTCAGCGAGCGGCTTCAGGATACTCTCAACCCCTCCTATAGCCGGTGGTAATGTATAATGCGCAATCAGTAATTGTTTATTAGGCTTCACAAGAGGTTTACTAAATTTGCTCCGGATTTCATTCGTAAGAAGAATTAATCTTCGTATTTTAATGATTGCCAGTTATCAAACAGAAGACCAGCAAAATTTTCAGTCGAATCAATTGCTAAATATTGCTTAATCTCATTTTCACTTTGAACTTTAAAGGTCGGGAAAAGTTTATTCATTTTGAATTCGATACGATATTGATCTAAAATATCTTCTATCCAAAATATATTGCCCATTTTACTGGGGTGATATAATGCCGGTGAAATCAAACATCCATTATCCACATAAGCCAGAGGTAACTGCCCGGTAGCAAACGGTAAATCTATAAGCGCCAGCGGTGGAGTACTAATAATTATTTTAGTTTTCTTGATTAATGCATCACAGGCATCATAAACTAGATTAGCAACTATTCCCGAACGCCATTCTAACCAATCCGGAAGCATCTCGACGATTTGGCTGGTAAAAGATACCACTTCACCCACCATTGATGAAAATTCCGTAACGCAGAACGGGCAGTAACAATAGGGTGGTACGCGATGCTGTATATCCAGATTTTCTTCCTGCCAGAAAAAGGGGAATCTTAGATTTTCAAACATACAGTAATCAATTTGCCCCAGACGATAAGTCTTTTGAAGCAATAAATGATAAAAATCATGTCCAATGGGATTGTTGGGACAAACCGGATAATATTTATTTCTCGGAGTATAAGCAATTCCAAGATAATTAACCGGTGGAGAAAAAATATCCATTTGCCACAAAAATGGATTTTGGAAACAATCTAAAATAATTCCAGCTTTTAAGCCCGCCTGTTTAGTTAGTTCGATCATCCTTGCTACCGGAAAATATTTCATCGTCAAATCACCGGTTTCATAAGGCTTGTTTATACAATAAAACACGCCATTATATCCTTTATCACGGATAACCTTTAAGTCTTCAATCAGTTGCTGACGGTTGTATTTATTGGGATAATATTTGATAAACATTGGCATTTTAATCTGAATTTCGTGAAAAATTTATTTAATTCAATCGAAATTTGTCGGAGCGAGTGGATTTGAACCACCGACCCCCTGAACCCCATTCAGGTGCGCTAATCCGGACTGCGCTACGCTCCGATTGTCAAAAACGCCAGTAATTTAATTGATAGGAATTTATTTATCTACGAAAAATTGGATTACCAGTTATTAAGCATTTCCAGTAATTCGTTAAGACCCTTTTTAATTTCTGACAATACCACAGCAGTTTCGGTTCTTTCTACTACAGCTCCATCTATTTCGTTCCGATTCTCAGTCTCGATAGCTTTTTGCCAATCCTCCGGTTTCATTTCTTTCAACTTCTGTTTGGCGCCTTCTATGGTAAAACGTTTATCATACAATAGGTGTTTGATATATTGAATTAATTGGATGTCTTTCTCACGATAAGCGCGGTTGCCCGCCCGGTTTTTAGTCGGTGTCAATGATGGAAATTCTTTCTCCCAGTATCGGAGAACATATTGCTTTAGCCCGGTAATTTCACTGACTTCTCCAATTGAATAATATAATTTTTTTATTGGCTTTTCCATATCACACCTGTTATCACAATTATTTAAACCATTACTTTAATAGTATAATCAGTTTAAAGGGTTATGTCAAGTTATTTTTTTATTTATCGCAATTTCTGGACGATAATAGTACCGTTGGCGCAGAAGTTTACGACGTTTTGTTTGATAATTTCACGGCGCAATTGCCAATTGGTAGCCAGCTTCCTTGCCACTGCACTTAAAGTATCAAATGAATAAACGGCTAAACGCATGATGATAAAATCGGGAGGTTTTTGATGATAGTATCTAAATGGAAAGAATCCGCAAATGCCCTGATAACCAGCAGATTCGGCTTCCGCAATAATTTTGCGATTCAATTTTCCAAAAGGCGCACAAAAGAATCTAACTTCGCTATTGAATCGTTCTTCAAGTAACTTCTTTGAGTCGTGTATTTCGGCTTGCATTTCTAAAGTCGGCATTCCGGCTAACAGACGATGTGATAAGCCGTGTGAACCCATTTCCCACCCATTTTGGATTAATTCTGCGATGTTATCATATGTCAGATGGTTGAAATGGATTCCACCTAGATTAATGTCCCAGGTATTTGGCCGATCTAAATAATCGGTGATGATAAAAATAGTTGCCGGGATACCCAGACTTTTTAATATCGGAAAGGCATATAAATAAATATCCTGATAACCATCGTCGAAGGTTAGAGCGATCAGATTCGGTTTATTTTTATTAGCCTGAAGATTGCTAAGAGTGGCAAATTCATAACCACTTTTAAGCAAAAACTCGATATGCTTTTGAAATTTTTCTGGTTTAATACAACTCGCGCCGATTTCCGAACGCCAATCAATTTTATGATAGACAAGAACTCGATTCTTTATGGGAACAAACTCGTCTATGGCTCCACCCTTTGACTACTCCGGTTTGAAATTATATTTGCGGTAGAATTTTGCGGTAAATTCGCCGATTAGCGTATAAGAATGACGCAGAATATTTTCATCCGGTAGAAAAACTACCCGAAAATGATTAGTCCCTCGTTGCTGACCGAAACCGCTACCGTAAACCACTAATACTCCGGTATCATTGAGCAATTCGAGGACAAATTGTTCATCAGTAACACCAGGCGGCAGTTGAATTCGGGGAAAAGCGTAAAAAGCCGCCTCGGGTTTAACGCAAGAAATGCCAGGAATTTCATTTAACATTTTGTCTGTAATATCACGGCGAATCGTCAGTTTTTGAATGACTTGGGGTAAATGAGAGTCATTACCATTCAGGGCTGGAGCCACCATATATTGTTGCGGATGTACCGCACAAAGTCTTGCCCGCAAGAGTTTATTAATGGCTTCGCGGTAATCTGCCATCACAGCGGTAGGATCAGAAAATATTGCCCAACCAACCCGCCAACCAGGCATGATATAATTCTTACTCAATCCACCAAAAGTAACTACAGGTACATCATCAGCTAATGAGGCAATTGAGGTGTGCGTTTGACCGTCAAGAAGTAATTTATCATAAATTTCATCAGCGAAAATTACCAAGTTATGGCGACGGGCAAAATTGATGACATTTAATAAACTTTCGCGATTATAATTCGCACCAGTCGGATTGTTAGGATTAATGACGACAATTGCCTTAGTGCGCTTGTTGATCCGCTTTTCTAATTCGTCAAAATCTATCTGCCAGCCGGTTGATTCATTTAATAAATATGGATTTAAGTTACCATGATAAACCGGGATTTGGCCGCTATAAAGTGGATAGCCAGGTGAGGGCGTCATGATATTGTCGCCGGGATTAATTAAAGCCGCTATCGCCAGCGTAATGGCTTCCGAAGCTCCATTAGCCATAAAGACATCATTGGCTGTTACCCCTTTTATTCTTTTTTTTTCAGTAGCATAGCGAGCAACTGCTTCTCTGGCTTCGATTAAACCCATCGAATCGCCATAGACCGAGACATTCAATTGGGAATTGGCACTCGATTGTAAAATTTTTTCACTTACAATCTGGCGCAGTTCAAAGGGAGTTTCAAAGTCATAAACCGGAGGATCGCCAATATTTAAGTATATAATTTTTTTGCCCTGGTCTTCTAAGTGCTTGGCTTTCACAGCGATGTCACGGATCGCATAAGTGACTTTTTCGGTCCGCCTTGCTGGAATGATTTTCTGATTCATATAATTTTCTCTTTTATGACTTTTTGCCATTTATCATAATCAGGATTCTATCGGCTGAATAATGGTTTCAATAAAGGCGTTCCGGTCGAATAAGTAGCGTGCCAATTCCTGTAAATCCTCAACGCTGATTTTATCAATAATTTCCAATAATTCGGCAATCGTAATAATATGTTTTTCGTAAATTTCTGTCTTAGCTAAATTACTCATTCGAGCGTTCATATTTTCCATCGCCAGTACCAGTCCACCCTTGACTTGCTGTTTGGCTCTTTTATACTCACGAACGGGAATTGGTTTACGATAAAGCGCGGTCATTTCATTATTAATTTTATCAATAACCATATCCAGTCGGTTTTTATCAACTCCGGCATATATTCCGAATAAGCCTTCGTTTAAAAATAGATCTGAAAATGAGTAAATCTCGTAAACGTAACCATATTTTTCACGAATGTTATGAAATAAACGCGATGTCATTCCGCCACTCAAAATCATATTGAGTAAACCGAGCTGGAATCGTCGCGAATCGCCTTGTCCGAAAATCCGGCGTCCCAAAATGACTTGGCTCTGCATTATCGGTTTGGGATAAATTTTCTGAGTTTCTGGTTGAGTATTACAGGGATATTTTTCTGGATAATCGGCACCATTTCCCATATCTTGACAATATTTCTCAACCAGTTTTACTAATTGTTCATGATTGACTCTTCCGGCGGCTGATACAACAAGACGACCGGTCGTATAATGACGCTTAAGGAAACGTTTTAAATCAGACACCTGAAGGGCGTTGACACTTTCGACTGTTCCCTGGATCGGACGCCCCATTGCTTGATCTGGGAAAAGCTGCTGAATAAATAAATCGTGGATCAAGTCATGTGGAGTATCCTCGATTTCGCGGATCTCTTCGCAAATAACTCTTTTTTCCTTCTCGAGTTCGTGGGGATCAAGCCGACCATGCAAAATAAGGTCAGATAACACCTCAACACCTTTGGCAAGATTTTCATGTAATAACTGCACATTAAAGCAAGTCACATTCCGGCTGGTAAAGGCGTTGATGATTCCACCCAGCGATTCAATTTCATGCGCAATAGCAAAAGCTGAACGTTTATGCGTTCCTTTAAAAACCATATGTTCAAGCAAATGCGCAATACCGTTTTCATTGTCTTCTTCGTCTTGAGAACCAGCTTGTATCCAGAATCCTAACGAAACTGAATAAACCGAATCGACATATTCAGATAGGATTCGGATTCCGTTAGGTAGAATTGTACGCTGGATATTTTCGGAAATCATCGCTTAATAGCGGGGGTGTGTCCGATGGGATGAATGATGATCACCTTTTGAACGATCACTGTGGCTTTGCCTTGGTTGGTGAGAATTACGTGGCGTTTCTTGATAACCTTCCGGCTTTTCAACCAATTCTTTCATCGAAAGTTCAAAACGTCCGGGGGCGGCGATTTTTTTCAATAGAACATCTACCTTATCGCCGACTTTCAAGACGCTATTAATATCCTCAGTTCGACGCCAGGCAATTTCAGAAACATGCAACAGACCTTCTTTGCCGGGTAAAAATTCAACGAAGGCGCCGTAACTTTCCAGCCTTTTTATCGGACAGTCATGATAAATCTTGCCTTCTTCTGGTTTAGCGATCATATCAATAATCAACTGGCGTGCTTTTTCAGCCGATGCAAAATCTGCGGCTGAAATGAAAACCATACCGTTATCATCAATCTCAATTTTTGAATTACTTTCAGTTTGCAAAGCCCGAATATTCTTACCGCCGGGACCGATTATTTCGCCTATTAAATCGTTATCAACTTTTAAGGTCAACATACGCGGTGCGAAATCAGATATTTTTTCCCGCGGTTTGCTTATTGTCTGTTCCATAATATCAATAATTTGCATGCGACCGACACGAGCTTGTTCGAGGGCCCCACGCATAGTCGAAGCCGCAATTCCCTGAATTTTCAGATCCATCTGAATTGCGGTAATGCCGGTACGAGTACCGGTTATTTTGAAATCCATATCGCCGTAATGGTCTTCCGCGCCAATGATATCCGATAATACTATGAGTTTATCATCTTCTTTGATTAATCCCATCGCAATACCAGCTACCGTTTCTTTAACCGGAATTCCGGCATCCATCATAGCTAGCGAACCGGCACAAACCGTCGCCATTGAAGACGAGCCATTCGATTCCAGAATATCGGAAACGATCCGGATTGTGTAGGGAAATTCCTCCTCGCTTGGAATTTGAGTTTTTAGAGCTCTTTCGGCCAAATTACCGTGTCCAATTTCCCGTCGGCCTGTGCCTCTCATTGGTTTGACTTCACCAACGCTAAATGGCGGAAAATTGTAATGAAGCATAAATTTCTTAGTGAATTCTTCACGGTCAATATCGTCAATGATTTGCTCATCCAATTTCGTCCCGAGAGTTACCGAACCCAGACTTTGAGTTTCACCGCGTGTAAAAAGGGCTGAGCCATGAGCTCGTGGCAAAATTCCTATTTCACAAGTAATCGGTCGAATCTGATCCAGCGCGCGCCCATCGAGCCTTTTGCCGGTCTCGATTATCAGCCGCCGCATATCTTTCTTAACGATTTCATCAACTACCTGAGCGATGTAACTGCCTTTCTCCGGATATTGTTCGGCATATTCTTCTGTCAATTTATTGACGAAAGTTCGAATGGCATCATTCCAGGATTTTTTGGAAACCTGCGCCAATTGACGCCAGTCGGCTAGCATTGTTTCCGTTTGAGCGCTAACCGCGTTTTTTAGCTCCAGCGGTTCTTCAGCCGGTTCAATCGGCCGTTTGACTGGCTTTAATTCGGCGACTATATCTTTCTGAAACTGAATAAGTTCCCGAACGGCAGAATGTCCGAACTCAATAGCTTCAATTAACAAATCTTCGGAAATTATTTTACATTCACCTTCGACCATTACAACCGAATCTTCGGTACCAGCCACAACGATATCGAGTTCACCTTCTTCCATCTGCTTGATAGTGGGGTTGAGAATAAATTCTCCATTTAGTCGGCCAATTCGTACTCCGGCAATTGGACCGGAGAATGGAATTTCTGAAATCATCAAAGCTGTCGAAGCTCCAATAATACCGAGTACATCAGCGGGATTTTCCTGATCGCTTGAGATAACGTTCGCAATTATCTGAGTATCACAGTGAAAATCTTCCGGAAAGAGAGGTCGAATCGGTCGGTCTATCAACCGTGAACCCAGAATTTCTTTTTCCGATGGACGTCCTTCGCGTTTGAAAAAACCGCCAGGAATTTTACCAGCGGCATAGGCTCGCTCCCGATATTCTACCTGTAGAGGGAAGAAATCTTGTTCGGCAACGGCATCAAAATTGGTTACCGCTGTCACTAAAATCATCGTATCGGCATAACGAACAACCACGGCTCCCGAAGCCTGTTTAGCCATTCGGCCGGTCTCAATACTTAATTCACGACCTCCAAGGGTCATCTTTTTTTGGTACAATTATTTACTCCTAATTATTTATTTTCTTAATTCAAGTTTTTCGATTAATTCTTTATAAGCCGCATTGTCTTTACGACGCAAATATTCCAAAAGATGCTTCCGACGGCTAACCATTTTCATCAGGCCGCGCCGCGAACTATGATCTTTAGGATGGGCAGCAAAATGCTGGCTTAAATCTTTGATCCTTTCGGTTAGCATAGCAATCTGGGCTGTAATCGCTCCAGTATCATGGCTGTTTTTTCCGTACTTGGATACTAATTCACTTTTGATTTCTTTTGTCAATGTCATTTAAAACATACCTCCGTTTTATTTTCTAATTTATTAATTTTCGCTAAACATATTTCCAAATCAGCTTGCATCTGTTTTTTTAGTGCCTCACTCGTTTCAAATTTTAATTCATCGCGGAGTCTTTCGCTAAATATAACCTTAATTTCGTGATCGTACAAATCTTCATCCTTAAAATTTATTATAAATAATTCAATTACCCGCTCAGATTCGTTGAAAGTCTTTCGCATCCCAATATTCAAAATTCCAAAATATTCGAAATTTGAAAGGCAAGCTTTAACAAAATAGACTCCATCACCCGGAATTAATTTATCCGGTGGATTTACAACAAGATTAGCGGTCGGGAAACCGAGTTTATGACCACGACCCGTTCCTCTAACAACCTTTCCTTTAATACTATATTGCCAGCCGAGCATTTGATTGGCAGTAAGGATTTTCCCTTCGGTTATAAGTTCTCGGATCAACGATGAACGTACCAGAATCCCATTCATTGCAAACGGCGGCATAACTATTACCCTAAAACCGAACTTTTTGCCCGCCGCAGTTAAAGTCTGGGGATTGCCCTTTCGATCCCGACCATAATGATAATCATACCCCACAACGACAGCGCTCACCTTTAACTTTTTAACTAAAATTTCTTGCACGAATACCGATTCTTCAGTATTTAGCAAAGTTCGATCGGCTTTAATAAAAAGAACTTCTTCTATTCCAATTTTTTCAAGTAATTCTATTTTTTCATCCACAGTTGTCAATATCGGGAGATGATTAGCCGACGATTGACTAAGTACCCGACGTGGATGAGGTTCAAAGGTGATTAACATAGCTTTGCTATTTTGCTCGGTGGCAAGTTCGATAACCTTTTGAATAATCTGGCGATGCGCTAGGTGCAAACCGTCAAACACACCCAGCGTCACGCAAGCGCCTTTATAATCGGCAGGAATATTTTCAATGCCGTAATAAATATTCATACCGTAGTGTTCTCCAGCAAATATTCATTTAATTCCGAATAGGGCACGGCTTCTTTCCAGTCATAATTGCCGATCCGGGTGCGCTTCAGGTTGGTCAAATGACCCACCGTGCCGAGCGCCTCTGCAAGATCTTCGCCCAATTTACGAATATAGGTTCCACTCGAACAGGTAACTTTAATAAAAATCGAGTTATAATCTGATAATCTTAATTCCAATTCATAAATATTTACTTGAGTAGGTTGCAGTTTAATTTCCTGTCCTTTTCGGGCATATTTATAAGACGGGCGGCCATTGATTTTCTTGGCGGAATAAATTGGTGGAGTTTGTTCGATGATGCCGGTAAAATTTTTGGTAATTTCAATCAATTTTTCCGCTGTTATAGATGGAATCGCGGCAGTCTTAATAATCGGAGCAGTATTGTCACCAGTGGCAGTCATTTCACCCAAACGTAAAATCGCCTCATAAGACTTGGGCAATTTTAATAAGTCATTCATTTTTTTGGTTGCCCCGCCAATCAGAACTAGGAGCACTCCTTCCGCGAACGGATCGAGTGTCCCGCTATGACCGACTTTTTTTATTTTAAGAAGGTTTTTAACACGACGTACTACCTGATAGGAAGAAATACCAGCTGGTTTATAAACGTTTAAAATTTTATTACTCCAGTCCGTTTTGATTATCCTCTTCCGGTTGATGTATTTTTTGGAATAACTTTTCGATATTCTCGGCATATTCTTGCGTATCGTCATAATAGAAGGTAATACGGGGCACGAAACGCATCATAATTCGATTACCGAGCAGACCACGCACGAAGGAAGTATGACTCTTGATAATTTTCATCGCTTCTGCAATCGAGTATTTTTGGTTATTGTAAATGCTCATATAGATTTTGGCTTCTCTTAGATCAGAGGAGCAAACAACTTTCGTTACGGTTATTAAGCCAACATTATCGAGCCGAATATCCCGAATGAAAATCTCAGCCACGATGCGTTTAATTTCATCCTCAACCCGTTTTATGCGATAACCAGTCATTAGAACATCTCCATTTCCCTGCCAATAATCTGGATTTCGGCAAAATTCTCAACCAGATATTCGACAGAGTTTAAAGTTTGATGCACTATCTTTTGATCATTACTGATGGTTGTTATTCCGAGCAGACAGTGACCATATTGATCATTTGGTTCAATTTCCGCAATGGAGACATTGAACTTTGATCTAACTTGGTTTTTAATGCGATTGATAATTGAACGTCTATCCTTTAAAGAATGGGTATTTTTCAGGCGCAGTTCTATTTGTAACAATCCAATCGTCATAACAATTTACGCCCATTTAAGCCAGCGTCCTTTTGACCGATTTAACTTCAAAAAATTCTATGCGATCGCCGACCTTAAATTCGGGTGCTCCTTGCAGTGAAATGCCACATTCGAAACCTTCTGCAACTTCTCTGACATCGTCTTTAAATCGTTTCAACGATTCGACAGCACCTTCGAAAATAACCTCTCCGTTGCGTTTTAAACGGGCTGTGGCGTTGCGGGTAACCTTGCCCTCGATTACATAAGAACCGGCTACTTCTCCAACCCGCGGTATTTTAAATATTTCGCGCACCTCGGCTTCACCGAGATGTTCTTCAATTTTTTCGGGAGTCAATAAGCCTTCCAGTGCGGCTTTGATCTCATCAGTCAATTCATAAATAATCGAATAATGGCGAATTTCGACATTTTCTTTCTTAGCTAAATCATTGACTTTTGGATTCGCGCTTACATTAAATCCAATTATGATAGCCTGGGAAGTTTTGGCAAGCAGTACATCCGATTCAGTAATATTACCGGCGGCTTTATGAATAATGTTCACGGCAACCTCTTCATTCCCAAGATCCTGCAAAGTTTGGCCTATCGCCTCTACTGTACCATCGTAATCACCTTTTAGAATCACATTGAGCTGTTTTATTTTTCCCTCAGCAATCTGAGCGGAAATAGTATCTAATGACCACTCTTTTACCTGGCGTTTCTGGTGTTCATGTTCAATTTTTTGCCTTTCGGTAGCAATTTTTCGTGCTTCACGTTCATCCTGAACCACTGCAAATATATCAGCCGGTTTAGGGGGAAAGTCGAAACCAGAAATCACAACCGGATCGGATGGTTCGGCTTTGGTCAATTTCTGGCTACGTTCATCTAAGATTGTTCGTACTTTTCCAAAGGCGGCTCCACAAACGAATGGGTCACCGATTTTTAATGTCCCCTTTTTTATTATAACAGTTGCCATAGGGCCACGGCGTTTATCAATGCTGGATTCGATTACAATGCCTTTAGCCAATGTCTGGTAATTGGCTTTGAGTTCCAGCATCTCAGCTTCTAACAGAATTAATTCTAATAAGTGGTCTATTCCCTTTCCCGTTTTAGCTGATATTTCGGCTGTCTGGACTTTCCCGCCCCAGTTTTCTACCAAAACGCCATAATTGGCAAGATCACGTTTGACTCGTTCGACATCGGCTTCTGGTTTATCAATTTTATTGATGGCTACTACGATTGGTACATTGGCGGCTTTTGCGTGATTGATTGCCTCGATTGTTTGCGGCATTACGCCGTCGTCGGCGGCGACTACCAGAACTACTATATCGGTGACCTGAGCACCGCGGGCGCGCATTGCGGTAAAGGCTTCATGCCCCGGAGTATCGAGAAAGGTAATAAATTTCTTATTAGGCAATTCAACTTTATACGCGCCAATATGCTGAGTAATTCCACCCGATTCACCTGCGACTACATTCGAACGGCGGATATAATCGAGGAGAGAGGTCTTCCCGTGATCAACATGTCCCATTATTACGACAACTGGCGGACGTGGAGTGGCATTTTCGAGGTCTTCCTTAGTATCTTCAATCTTTATTTGATCTTCGCCATAGTGTTCCATTTTTTCAACTTCAAAACCGAATTCGTCACATAGAACCGAGATTGTATCGAAATCAAGACGTTGGTTTACCGTTACAAACGTTCCCAGCTCGATACATTTTTGGATTACATCGGCGGCATCTATCCCTATTAAGGAGGCGAGGGAATCCACTGTGGCAAAATCACTTATGCGAATTTTTTTGTGAACCTCAGCTTCTTCAGCAACAGTTTCAGTTTTTTTATGTCTTCTTTTCGTTGACTTTTCATCCATTTTAGCCATTGTTTTGCGAATCTGAGCATCTACTACGCGATCGTTAGTTTCCCGCTCAGTACCTGGTTTTTTGCGACGATGGCTTACTTCATCTTCTAATTCCGTCGGTTTGTGTTTGCCATGTTTCAGATCCAGACGTGTTTCGAGTTCATCAATTTTTATCCGACGCAGTTTTTTCTTACCTTTTTTCTTAGGAGATTCTAACGGAGGAGCGGTAGTAGTTTTTTCAATACTGGGTTCTGCGATTTCAATGATTTCCGGTCCTTTTGGTATTTCGGGAAGTCTATCGGTAACTGCGGCTGATTCCCAGACAGATTCAATTAGCTGACTTTGAACGTTTAAACTATATTTAAAAACATCCTTAACGGCACTATTAAAAAGCAGCAAGGCTGATTTATAGACTTCTTCTTCGAGTTTACGCCTCTCCATCTCAGCCGTACGACGCGCGTCTTCTTCCGCTTTACGTCTATTCTCAGCTTCACGGCGGGCTCGCTCCAAACGTAATCTTTCGACAATATCTTTTTCTTTAGCAAATTCGCCCAGAATTTTCATATAACAAGATTCGTCGACCGGCGTCATTATGCTTTTACAGGGAATTCCTTCTTTCTCAAGATATTTTATAATATCATTATGAGAGATATTTAATTCCTTCGCAATCTCGAAAATCCGTTTGGGTTTGTCTTTTGGGTCAATACTCATTTGTTTATTTCTCTTCCTGACCGAAATCGTCGATAATGTCTTCGTCGGATAAGTCTGTCTCTTCCTCAACGGTTTGTTTTTCTTTATTTTCTTGTGCCTCTTGCAGGGCGGCTTCGCGCTGAGCCTTGGCGGCTTCATGGATTGCAGCAACTTCGGCTTTCCGCTTTTCCTGAGCTTCGATGATTATCGGTTCAAGTTTATCGAGGGTTTTCTCGCCTAATCCTTTGATACTCAATAACTCTTCACGAGGAGTATCTAAAAATTCTTCGGCAGTTTCGATACCATAACTATATAGCAATTTCCAGTTATGCTCAGTGATTCCTTCAATATCTTCCAGATAAAGAGTCTCGGATTCCGTTAATTCGTAGTCGGATTTTTTGATAGCGTCAATCGTATAGCCGGTAACTTCGGATGCCAGTCGTATATTTTGTCCCATTTTGCCAATAGCTACGGAAATTTCATCATCGGCAAAAATAGCCAAAGCGGTTTTCTTTTCCTCATCAATTTCCAGTTCGAGCGGTTTGGCTGGCGAAAGTGCGCGCGTGATCAGGATTTCAGGTTCACTGCTGTAATTTATAATATCTATTTTTTCATTATTTAACTCGCGAACGATTGCCTGAATGCGACTGCCTTTAATACCAACGCAGGCTCCCACCGCATCAATTCGCCGGTCATTGGATTCAACGATAACCTTGCTGCGATCACCGGCATGGCGAGCAACTTTTTTGATTTCAATCGTCTTGTCGTAAATTTCCGGAACTTCATTCTCGAACAGCTTCACCAGAAATGATTTATCGGCACGCGAAACAATGATTTCCGGACCGCTTGGTCCCATTATGGCTTCTTTGATAATGGCTTTAATATTCTCGCCGCGGCGATAGCGTTCATTCGGTATTTGTTCTTCACGCGGCATTTTTAGTTCGGCTTTACCAATTAAGATAAAAATCGCATCGCGTCTAATTTGATGAACATCGCCAATTACAATTTGTCCAATTTTTTTGGCGTATTCTTCGTAAATCTGGTTTTTCTCCACCCGAACAATCTGTTGGTTAAGAATCTGTTTAGCGTGTGATATTAAACGCCGTCCAAAGCTCATCGGGTCTATCACCTCAATAAACGGATCTCCTACCTGCAAATCCGGTTCCGTTTTACGAGCATTTTCTAAAGTAATTTCGTGCGGCGAACCAGTGGGACTATCTACGATCGTCATCTGATGATAAATTTCAATTTCACCTTTATCCATATTGACGATGACATCAAAATTTTCGGTCGAGCCGTATTTCTTTTCTATTAAGGTCAGAAATACTTTTTCAATTATGTCACCAAGTTCATTCCTATCAACGTTTTTTTCACGAGCGATCTGAGAAAAAGCTTCGATGATTTCACGGTTTACCAATTTTGGAAGTCTCCTATATGTTTTACCATTGAATTATTACTTTGGCGAAATCAATTTCGCCCATTTTTAGGGTATGAGTACCTTTAGCATTCGCTATAACAAGTTGGTCTTCATCAACCGATTCCAGTTTTCCTTTTAGTGGTGATTTTAGATTCTCATTATGATGAAATACATTCATCTCCCGCCCAAGATTACGATGAAAATCACGGAAATTTCTCAATGGGAAATCGATTCCCGGCGAACTAACTTCCAGCTGAAAATTATCGGGAAAGAGTTCATTAAATGCTACATCGTCTCGCACCGCGCGGCTTATTTCGGCAATCTGATCGAGGGCAATTCCGTGATCAGTAGTAATTAAAACCTTAACAAAAGTACGATAGCCCTGACGATTAACTTTAAAGCCAACAACATAAGCATCGAATCGTTCTACGATCTTATCTACAATTGCTCTTGCCGCGTTCTTGGTAGTCTCTAATTCCATGCTACACTTCTTTCAAACTAAAAGTGGGCTTTTAAACCCACTTACTATGCGGCAAATTTAGGTAATTTAGGCTTATTATTGCAACTTATTTTAGTGCCAATCCCTTGCGAGTGGTGATTTGGGCTAATAAAAGCTCAGCTGAATTCTTATTAACGGATTCGGGTTCGTCGTTAAGAATTATATTTACGATTTCTTCCGCCTTCTCAAGATTGTTTACTTTTAAATAATTACGCGCCGAATTCAGGAGTAATTCGTGCTTATGAAACTTGTGTGGCGAGATTTTTCCTCCTTTTTCGAAATACTCGGCGGCTAATGCAAAGTTGGAATCTTGTTCGGCACAAATTGCCAAACCGGAATAAGCTCCAGCTGTTAAAAATTTGTCATCTTTATAATCATCAATGTACTTTTCAAAATTTACTCGGGCATTTTCATAATCATCTTTAGCTAAATAACAGCGCGCCAGGAGAATAGTTGCCATGCCAGAACTACGTGTCCGAGAATACTTTTCAATCAAATTTTCGAGTCGGAGAATGGCGTCATCGTAATCATTGCGGGCAAATGACATTTCGGCTAGTCCCAGTTCTCCCATCGCCGCCGTGTTGGCTTTTTTCTTGGAATTTAACAGTAAAATAGTCAGCAAGACGACGGCCACCACTCCGAGTAATATGTACGATACTAATTTGCGCTGTTTGCGGACCAGATTTTCAATTTGTGAGATTTTTTCTAAGACTGGGTCTTTTTTCAATTCTTTCCGGGTTATCTTCTTTTTAGGTTTTAACATCTATTTACTCCTGTTGTAATTTTTCCTGTACCCTCGCCGGGAATTGAACCCAGATCAAAGGATTAGGAATCCTCTATTCTATCCATTTGAACTACGAGGGCTCAAAAAGCGGGTAAAGTTATGTTTATCGACGATAATTTGCAAGCAGAATTATGCCAATCTGACAATCTTTATGAGTTTGCCTACTTTCCAAATTTTATCAAATTTTATCATATTTCACGGCAAGAAACCGGATACCGAACTGGATACCGATTATATTTATCGGAATCGAATATGGAAGGTATCCGGGGATGTCACCGGAAACCGGACTGGTTACTGATCTGGAAACAGGATCAGGATAATTTGTACCTTGTCCGAACCGGAACTCATTCAGATTTTATACTGATTTTCATAATTCGCAGATTGCCGGGCGATTGTCCCGGCTTCTTTGTTTACGCCTGCGTGAATTATGATGACTAT
>ERZ795050.3244-NODE-3244-length-16385-cov-4.963197_pt1 | contig 16385 bp, 19 predicted proteins | sample MGYA00375134_ERZ795050 | MGnify/ENA primary metagenome ERZ795050 (study PRJEB30179, sample SAMN05720221) | activated sludge metagenome | isolation source: Anaerobic digester | place: Japan | collected 2015-05-26 ... | reverse complement strand
AGATCGCGTCAAGCTCCGGCACGAAGCGGGCGATAACGACGAGCTTGCGATTTTCCTCGATTGCCGCGTCGAGGATGTCCTCCAGAACGTCGAGCTTTGCCGTTGATACCTGTTCGGCGGCGCTGCTCTCGTCGCTACCGATGAAGCCGCCCGTGAGCTGCGATAGCCGCAGCAGCTTGGTGAGCACATTGGTAATGGTGACCTCGCCCTCGGATAGCTCGGCGTAGCTCTCCTGCACGAGACTTTGGTAGAGCTTCACCGCTCTCGGCTCCAGCTCGACCTTGCGGATGATGTCGGTCGTTTCCGGCAGGTCAAGGCAGTCCTTCTTTGTCGCCCGAAACGCGATGCTGTGCATACGGCGGGTCAGCTCCGGCTCCATCGACTTTTTGAGCACCGGCGTGTGATTGCCGTAGCCGGTCATGTAAAAATAGGTGTTGCGGAAGCTGTAAAACGACTGTCCGAAGATGCGCGGGTCGAGGAACTTGTACTGGGAGAAGACGTCGATTGCCTTGTTCGTGACCGGCGTTCCCGTCAGCAGCAGCCGGTATTTTGCCGCTGCGCCCAGCCGGTGCATCGCCTTGGACGCCGAGATGTTGTGCGTCTTGATTTTGTGCCCCTCGTCGGCGATGATCAGGTCGGGATGCCATGCCGCGAGCTCCTTCTCCAAGCGCCACGCCGATTCGTAGTTGACGACAGCCACCTGCAGCGCGTCGCCGGTCATGTGCCGGAGCGCATCTGCTTTCTTTTCGCCGCTGCCCTTGAGCACGGCGAGGGTGTAATCAAAGGCGGCAAACTTGCCGAACTCCTCGTCCCAAACGCCGACGACCGAGAGCGGCGCAACGACCAGCGCTCTTTTGATGCGTCCGGCGTTGTACAGCGCACCGGCTGCGGCGATGGATACCAGCGTTTTCCCTGTGCTAACCCATTTCCATAAGGAGAGCCACACCCTGACTTCTGGAAATATTCATTTACATCACCTGCCTTTCTTCTTCCCGAAACCGTGTACTTTGCAATGCTCCGACTGCGACGGGAGCACCTCAAGGTTCGCGGGGTCGTTGTTGAGTTTGTTGCCGTCGATGTGGTGGACGACCTCGCCCTTTTTGAGCGGTCTGCCGAGTATGGCTTCGGCAATTCTGCGGTGCGCGTGTTTGCCGAGTAGCTTGGGATATGCCTTGCCCTCGCCGGTACCACGGAACTTGCGACTCCGCTTAACACGCGACTCCATTACGCCGCCGGGCTTGTTCATGGGGTTATCCGTGCGGTTGTACTCGGTCATGCGCTGCGAGTTCCATTTGTAAAAATGCTCCCGGCAGCAGAAGTTGTTTTCACGGATTTGGTTTTCCGACCGTTGGAATGCTTTCCCGCACAGGGCGCATTTCACCGTGACCTTCGTCATCGGAATCACCTCCCGTCGAAACCAGACCAAACAGCTCGCATACGAAATTGAAAGCGGCGACCTGATGCGCATAGGGCTTTACCTTGATTGGCATTGGAAGCAGCGAAGCAGTGTCTTTTTTCATCGGAGCTCGTCACCCCCGTCCGGCAATTCCGTAATGGAAACGCACTCAACGGTGTCGCCGGGAACGATGACCATTACCCGACGCTTTTCGCCGAACAAATGATGGAGCAACCGTTCCCGCATCGTGACACGCTGACATCTGACGACGCCGTTCTCGGTGGGCTTTTTTGAAACGCTGATTTTCAGGTTGTGCTTCATTTTCCTATCCATCCTTCCCGAGGGACGGTGTTGTCTGTCCCTCGGTATACGGAGAAAAGGAAGCTGTTTTGGGGAGGTGTTTTAGAAATTCTTTTTGAATTTTTTTCTTGCGGCTTCAATTGATTCGCGTATGGCTCGGTGGTCAACACCCTCAAACCGGGCGATTTCACGCATTGAAAGCCCGTCCGCAAGCATCAGCAATCGGCGCTGCTGCGTTTCCGAGAGCTTGTCCAGCGCGGCATTGACCCGAGCGGCATCTTCCTTGCTTGACATTTCGGTTTCGGGGGTAGTGTCCGTCGCGTACTCCAGCCCCTCATAATTGATGGCGTCGAGCGAATAGCTGTGATAGCGCTCCTTGCGATCAAGGTTGCTTTCCTCGCGCCGCGATGCGGTTATATAGCTGCCGATTTCCTCGTTTACCTCAACTTCGGATGTGGTACCGTCTGCAAATTTCCATTGAATCTTCATGCGTAGTGTCCTTTCCGCCTGTGTGCGGGTCGGGCGGCAAGGACACATAAAAAGCCGGTGCTTCAATGTACACCGACCGTTGTTGCCTGAAAATTGGCATGACAAGGCACGGTGGGTACATCCGAGGCTCCGAACACGGCTGTTGCCGTGCTTGGAACTTCCTATGTATCCCGCCGCCTTAATGCGCATCTCAGGCTTTGAGATTTATTTGTTCAACAGGAGGAGTTCATCTTTGCGCTCAATATGTTTGCAAAGGCAAATAAACTATTGACATTTGCGAATTTTGTGATATATTATTTATGGATTGTTTTACCATTGGAGCATTGCTGCCTTTGCACTACGTTTTCGTGCGGGTAAAAACCTCGCCTGTTGACGTTATAATTGTATTTGATTTACCGTTTTCGCCACGGAACGTAACGGACTGGTTCGGACTGATTCGGACTTTTGGCAGAGAAAGGAGAGCCGCCTGTGAAGCCGGATGAATATTTCAGAATGATGTATCCCTATATTGGACAGGCAAAGCAATCATCAGAATTCATCGATGACCTGCTTTGTAATTTCGTCGCGGATAACGCAGACCTCTCTGGTAGTCCTCTTATTGATAAAACATCCGACTACAAAAATCGCCTATATAACGGCTCGAAACCGTTTCCAATAACACTTGCGGCGGAGCTTCTTGATAGCAGCGATCCAATGCGTTTTTCCGTATTTATAAATGACAGCCTTTCCGATGACCTTGCAGACAATCTTGAAAAGGAATTAACGGAGCTTGGTATTGATATTCAAGGCGACGATGTCGCCGATAAGTGCGCCAAGCTTTTTGTATCGATTTTGACGAAAACCGCGAGGCGCACAAAACGAAAAAGCGCCCCTGTCGATACCGCTTCAACTCAGAAGCAGAAACTGACAGGAGTGCCCTTAGCTACGGTATATGTGAAAGACGGTAAAATTTCCATAGGCGGTCAGGTGTTTAGTCTCCATAAAACAATAGCGCCGCCTGATGATATCGCCCAAGAGGAGATTCCGTACGTCAAGGCGTTGTTTGCCGCTTATGCACAAGCTACCGGTATGGCAAATGTAACGAAAGACGACCTCCCCACGCTGAGTGCCAAATACCGCCGCAACTACTCAGACCAGCGCGAAAACTATTACAATGCCGTTCGGGTAGAGCGTTCGGTGCGTGAAATTTTCAATGATGGCGAAGCTGAATTTGAAAAACTAAAAGAAGATACCTACGATGGAATTGTTGATGTGTGTTGGGACGATTTTGACGATGGGTTCAAACGTCTCTTGGCTGTTTTGAATCAGGTATCGCAGATAACGCTCACGAAATCGTTTCTTACACAGATCAAAGATCTCATAAATAACAGCGAAAAGAAAGGCATTTGCCATATGCTGGTGAATGACGGTAAAATTCAGTGGGTGTTTGAGGATGACTAAACTCTTTAACACCCCGTTTGAAACTTCTCTCCGTGTCCTTCTGACACTACGCGTATTTGGTGAGAACATGACGCTGGACAAAATCGCTGCTGTTGATTTTATGACGATTTACGCTCTCAATTTTGGCATTTCGTCTTATAATCTCAATGGCAACAATGGCTTTAGCTTCAGCGAAGCAGCCTCAAAGAGGGCACTTGTCGGCAAGTCAATCAGACAGCTTGTTCTCGACAGACTCATATCAGCGACGCAAAACCGAAGCGGGTTTACATACGAAATAACAGCGCAAGGCGCGCAGGTCTGCGACGAGTTGACTTCTGATTATACGGATGAGTATGTCGCCATGTCCCAAGCAGTTTATAAACATCTTGAGGGAAAATCAGAAATAGCAATTCTCGCAGAAATCAATAAAAGAGCGATTGGTGGAAAGGAGGAATGAACATGGCTGACTTTTACATTGAGAAACTGATAGTAAAAGGCGCTGAGAAAAAAGATGCCGTTGCGGAGTTCGATAAAGAGCTTACGATTATATCGGGTCCTTCTAACACCGGGAAAACCAGCATCATCCGTTGCATTGATTATATTTTCGGAAGTGATAATCTCCCGTTTGCGAGCACCACAGGATACGACACCGTTATGCTCTTTGTTATCACAGAGAATGGCACGATTCAATTCACGCGCAAATTGGACTCGAACAAAATAGATGTAGTCAGTTCTGACGATAGAATCGAAAGTGCCACATACAAAGCAAAAACACCGACCAAGACTATGGATGCTATTAGTAAAGTCTGGCTTACAATGATAGGCATTGAAGATGATCACGATATAATAGCCAATGAAGATTTCAGACCGCAGCATCTGACATGGCGTACATTCCTGCCTACCGTACTGATAAAAGAACGTCAGATTGAACGTGAAAGTTCTATCCTTATGCCCGAAGGTGGCGCGAAAAGCATACAGGGACGCACAGCTTTCCTGTCATCGCTATTGTTCTTAATATACGGCAACGACTTCTCCAATTTTGATAAACGCGAAAGCAGAAAAGAACGTGCCATACGAAAAGCAGCCGTAGAAAAATATATCAACAAAGAACTTTCTGGCGTTGCAGACCGAAAACAGAGTATCCTTGATATGATTAAAGCATTTGACGAGCTGGATGTTCAAAAAGAAATCGACAGTGCTGCTACCGCGTTAACTGAAATCGAAACAAAAATATCTGCCGCCATGTCAAACAGTCAATCCATACTCGGCAGTATGATGGCGAAGAAAGAACGCCTTACGGAATGTCAGATGCTCATATCACGCTACGCCGCGCTAAAAACGCAGTACAGTGCTGATATTAAGCGTCTTTCCTTTATCGTTGATGGCGAGACCGTTATGCAACAAACGCCGCATAATGCAACTTGCCCGTTCTGTAATGGGAAAATGCCAAAGCAGCAAAAGGAATCCTTCATCGACGCTGCCCGCTCTGAGCTTTCAAGAATTGTTATTCAATATAACGACCTTGATGGTGCAGAAAAAGACATCGAGCAGCAAATACAGGAATTGCAAGCAGAAATTGCGCTGCTGGCCGAACAGAAAGAAAATATTGAGGAGTTAATAGCCAGAGAACTGAAACCACGAGCCAAATCTCTAACTGAAACTATTGATGCCTATCGCGTATATATCCAGTTGAACAATGAACTTGACGTAATTCATCGTCTTGCCGATGGGTGGAGCACAGACCTGCGTGATATGCAAAACGAAGATGAATCCGAAATCAAATACAAGCCGATGGATAAATTTGACGACCGCTTCTGGTTAGGCATGGATGCGGCGCTAACAGATATATTGACAGAGTGCAAGTACACACCGCTCGTTTCGGCACGATTTGCGAAAAGCTCTTTTGACTTGGAAATCAACGGGCAATCAAAAGCTGTAACGCAGGGTAAAGGGTATTGCTCTATATTAAATACGATTGTGGTTTTAGCATTTAGAAAATTCATGACTGAAAATGCTGTTTATAATCCCGGACTATGCATCATTGACACGCCTTTGCATGGCATTGACGAGGGCAATAAAAACGAAACATCAGAAAGTGTACAAACCGCATTATTCCAGTACTTCATTGACAGTCGAGATATGGGGCAGTTGATAATTGTTGAGAATAAACGCACGTTGCCAAATCTTGATTATGAACAAAACGGAGTGAAACGAATTGTATTTACCGGCATTGTCGGCGAAGAACGATGCGGTTTTTTGCACGATTGCAAGTTTGATGTACCGCAGTCCCATGAATAGTGATATGAGGTGATATCGTGCATTTTAATTACAATAACTTATGGAAGTTATTAATCGACAAAAAAATGAACAAGCAGGACTTGCGAAAACTGACAGGTATCAGTTCTGCGTCAATTGCCAAACTCGGCAAAGGCGAAAATGTAAATACCGAAATGCTCCTGCGGATATGCAAAGCATTGAACGTCGGCATTAACGACATCATGGATACGGTCGAAGATGATGAAGAATCCTAAGTTGTTCGTCGGCTGATAGCCGTGAACACGGGCGATGAACAAGAAGCCAAAAAGAAAAGGAGAAGAAGCAACATGAAAAAGAAAGCGTGGCCGAACCTGCTCTTGTGCGCAGCGCTCATCCTTTTGCTGTTGCCCGCCTCGGTGCGCGCGGCAAGCGCCCCGGATACCTTTGTCTTTGACGTATCGGAGGGCGATATTACAATCACCGCCGGAACGGAAAGCAGCACGCTCAAGGTGGTATACGGGGGCGGGTCTGAGGAGGATAACATTTCCTCGGATCAGGCAATCACCCTCACCGGATCGACGGAGGAATACACCGTCACTGTAGAGGCCGGAGTTACGGCGAAGATTGCGCTTTCAAATCTGAGCATCGACCTTTCCGCGATGGGCGGCTGTCCGTTCGATATGGCAGGCGCTGCCGTTCATCTTATGCTCACAGGCGACAACACACTGACCGCAGGCGGCTCAAACGCCGGGCTGCGCTGCCCGGCCGGCGCGTCTCTTACGATCACAAACGGTACGGGCGCGGGTACGCTTGCCGCCTTTGGCGGCAGCAGCGGATCGTACGACGGCGGCGCAGGCATAGGCGGCGGAGCAAACGAAGACGGCGGGGCCATTGCTATGTTAAGCGGTACGGTCACGGCTCGGGAGGGCGCGGGCGCAGGCATAGGCGGCGGTTCGATGGGAAACGGCGGAGTCATCACCATTTCGGGCGGTACGGTTACGGTCGACAGCACGGACATCACCACCGGAACCAGCGGTAGGGGCGCGAGCATAGGCGGGGGCTATAACGGAAACGGCGGCACCATTACCATTTCCGGGGGCAGGGTCACCGCCAACAACACCGGTTACGGAGCGGGCATCGGCGGCGGCTTCCATGCTAACAGCGGAACCATTACGATCAGCGGCGGTAATGTCACTGTCTGGGGTTTTAGAGGCGCGGGCATCGGCGGAGGCGCATCCGGGGATAGCGATTCCATCACGATCAGCGGCGGTACAATCGAAGCCGACGGCTTCTTTGGCGCGGGGATTGGCGGTGGTGGTGGAGGAAGCGGGGACTGCGGCTCTGTCATCATCAGTGGCGGCATGGTCACCGCAGTGGGCGAAATCGGAGCGGGCATCGGCGGCGGACAAGGCAGCGGGAAAGGCGGCGCCGTTGTCATCAGCGGAGGCACCGTCAAGGTTGCGGGCGGCCCCTACGGGGGGGACATCGGCGGCACCAGCGGCGGCGACGACGGCACGCTTGAAATATCGGGCGACGCGGCGGTATTTCTCCGAACTAACGGCTGCCCAACGCCCGTTACCGCGCACACGCGGGAAACCATTACCGGCCATACGGCGGGCGAAAGCGTTTACGGCATCCCGGTGGAGTGGGACGGCGATTTTGGCGCGTATCTGCGCCTGTTCACGCTTTCCTATGATGCAAACGGCGGTGACGGCGCACCGCCCGCCCCGGTTACACAGCACGTCGGCACGCGTTTGACATTGGCCGGTCCCGGCGGGCTGAACCAGGAGGGCATGGCCTTTGCTGGCTGGAACACGCAGCCGGACGGCGAAGGCGACGGCTACGCGGCGGACGATCCGTTTGTTTTCCCGGCGGGCGGCACAGTGCTGTACGCCCGGTGGGCGGTTCTCGTCCGCGCCATAACCATAAGCCCGTCAACGCTCGACTTCGGCTACAAAACCGCAGGCTATGCGCAGTCGCCCCCCGCGCAAACAGTTACGGTTACAAATAGCGGCGAGCTAACCGTCACGCTCACGCAGCCGTCAGGCACGGATTACGAGATCGGCGCGCTGTCCCAAATCCAACTTGCCCCGGACGAAACGGCTACGTTCACCGTGCGGCCCAAAACCGGGCTTTCGGCGGGCGATCACCATGAAACCCTCTCTGTCGGCGATAGCGAACAGGTGGAGGCGCGCTTTACCGTGACGCCGACAGAGCCCGGACCAGACGATGACGCCCCCTATATCTTTCGTACGCTGACCGACGGCGCGACGGGGACTACCGTATCCGGCATCATCCACCGGGACGCAGCGCTGACGGTTAACAATACCGTTCTCCATGCTGCGGGAACCTGTGCCGCCTGTGATGCCATCCGCTCGCGCATGGCGGACAGCAACTTTATTACGCTGATCGACAAGGACATCTCCCTTTCCCTCGGCTTCAGGGATTCTCTAACCATCACAATTCCGGTGGGCACGCCGTACAACGGCGAAACGGTAACGATTCTGCATTGCGCAAACGGGACGCCGGAAACCTTCGCTGTCATGGTGGAGGACGGCAAAGCGACCTTCACCGTGACCGGCCTGTCGCCCTTCGCGGTATTCGTGCAGGCGCCCAATTATGATCTGCCCTCGGTCGTGACCAATTCCGTGCCCGAGGTCTCGGACACCAGCGCTAGGCTCTTCGGCAATGTGGCCGCCGACGGCGGCGCAGCGGTAACGGAGCGCGGCTTTGTGTATGGCGACACGCCGAATCCCGTCATCGGCGGTGCGGGTGTGGCGAAGGTTGCGGCAGGCAACGGCACGGGCAGTTTTACGGCTGTCCTAACCGGCCTTGAACCAAACACCGCCTACTATGTGCGCGCCTATGCCGTCAGCAGCGCAGGCACGGCATACGGTGCGGCTATTCGCTTCCTAACGGACGAGGATGATCTGGACGACATCCCCAAGACCGGCGACTACAGCTCCCCGTGGATCTGGTGGTTATTGTGCGGTGTATCCGCGGCGGGTATCACTGCGTTAGCTGTATTGGGCAGACGGAGAAAGGCTGATGGGCATTAAGGCATTAAGGGATAATAAAAGCATGTCAAATATCAGAGTCTCACGCCGATCCTTTACCCCACGGCGAAAGCCGGAATTTCGACGCGAGTCAAGGCGGCTCGGAAAATCAAGGCTTTCATTATTGAGTAGATTGGGCCGGCTGGTAAAGCCACACCTGCGCTTTGTCTTACTCATTGCCTTTGCCGCCGTCTTTGCATTCTCAGCCACCATGTTAATCTTGGAGTATGCACAGGGGGCAAAAGAGGAAAACGCATTAAACCAGCTTGTGGCGATAGCGGATAACAGCATGGAGTTTCCCGCGCCTACCGTGGGGAGCATGCCTGCGGCAATAGTACCCGACGCGCCTGTCATATTGGAGCAATACCAGGCGCTGCACGAGCAGAACGCGGACATGGCAGGCTGGATCAGTATAGACGGCACAGCGATCGACTATCCCATTATGTACACGGCTGACGATTTCTATCTGTCCCACGGCTTTGATAAAGAAGAATCTAAGAGCGGTGTACCGTTTATCGACAAGCGGTGCACGGTCGAGCCGTTTGGCACGAACACCATCATCTATGGGCACCATATGAAGAACGGCACGATGTTTGCGGGATTGGAGAGCTATAAGGACGAGGGCTATTACAAAGAAAACCCGACAATACGCTTTGATACGCTGTATGAGCAGCAGGAGTACGAGATCATCGCAGTGTTTGAAAGCCAGATTTACCGTAAGAGCGACACGGTTTTCAAGCATTATAACTTCCTGAACGCGGATAGTGAAGCGGACTTTGACGCGTACATTGCCAACATCAAGGCGCTTGCCTTATATGATACCGGCGTGACCGCCTCCTACGACGACGAGCTTCTGACGCTGGTTACCTGCGCCTATCACACGGAAAACGGGCAGTTTGTGGTGGCGGCGAGAAAGGCCGGATAGCGGAAGCGGTAGTCGGCAGGGCAGGCATAACACACTATACTTTGCTTTGCAAAGTGTGTGGCATGGGCGCTGCCCCGTACTGGGTCTGTGGCATTTCCCCGCAAGCATTTCTGTTTTTGCGCAAAACCGTTTTAGAAAATACGTGCCGCTGTCCATACCTTTAAAAGTGTTCTTGACAAATGGTACACATGGTGAAAAGGATGACCAAAGCACTCAAGACTTCAACAAGCGGATACTATGAATGGCTGAAGAACGGCAGAAAAACAAAAAGGGATATGGAAGATGAGAAATATCTTTCATTCATCCGAATAGAGTTCAACAAAAGCCGTCAGACCTATGGGCCACGGCGATTATCGAAGGTATTACAACAAACGTACAAGCTATTAACTGAAATAATGAAGGACGCAGTCTTCGCCAAGATACTATTTATGGAAAAGCAGAATTTGCTGACAACTATATTTCAATCATACACAATCTCGTCAAGAATGAGCAGGTAGACCCGATAAATGCGTTTTTACAGCTTACCCAGAGCTCAATTGTCTTTCAAGCCTTCCGATGTGCGTCTTCAGCGGAAATTGGCATACCGGTTTCACTTTTTCCTATTTAAGTGATTGCAATGCTCTTCTGAATTGAACCGCAAACATTGTCCCGGTTACGGAAACGGCTATAATATCCGCAACGGGTTCAGCCAGATATACCGCTGTGGTTTGATTGGTGAAAACCAGAGGCAGAATATAGATCAGGGGAATCAGCAGGATGATCTTTCTGAGCACCGCCAAAAACAACGAAGTTTTGGCGTTTCCAATTGCGATAAAGGTCTGCTGACAGGCAAGTTGGACCCCAAATATAAGCGATGCGGCAAAATAGATGCGCATTGCGCTTGTCGTAAATCCAATCAGTTTTTGATCGGATGTAAAGATACCTGCAAAAATCTGCGGGAAAAGTATGACCAAGAGCCACAACACCGTTGAAAAAGCTACGCTGCATTTTAACAGCATTAAAAATGCTTCCTTTACACGCTGAGCATTTCTCGCACCAAAATTATAGCTGATGATCGGCTGCGCACCCTGCGTGAGTCCAACAAGCGGAAGCATCGAAAACTGCATGATGCTCAGGAGTATCGTCATTGTGCCGACGGCAATGTCCCCGCCATATTTGAGAAGCGAGGCATTAAAGCAGATGGCAATCAGGCTTTCGGTAGCCTGCATGATGAATGGAGCAAGCCCGAGCGCGACGCAGGGGAGCGCGATCCTGCGCTCAAGCCTGAAATTCTCCTTCTTTAGCTTCAAAACGGTCTTTCCACCGCAAAGAAAATGAATGACCCAGGCAGCTGAAACAGCCTGCGATATGACCGTTGCCAGCGCCGCGCCAGCGACGCCCATATGGAAGGCAAAGATAAATATAGGGTCGAGTATGGTGTTGCATACAGCGCCGATCAGCACAGAGTACATGCCGACCTTCGCGAATCCCTGCGCTGTGATAAAGGCGTTCAGGCCAAGTGCTAGCTGTACAAACACCGTGCCGAGCACGTATATGCTCATATAACTCATTGAATAGCCGATGGTATTTTCACTTGCGCCAAAAACCAGCAAAAGCTTTTCTTTCCAGATATAAATAGTAACACTCAGAATAACGCTGATGATCAGAAGCATGACAAATGAATTGCCGAGAATTTTTTCGGCTGTTTTATTGTCGCCCTTTCCCATATAAATTGAGGCTCTGGGCGCGCTGCCCATGCTCACGAGGGCGGCAAACGCCGAAATCAGCAGGATGACCGGCATACAGACTCCGACACCAGTCAGCGCCAGAGTGCCTTCACCGGGAATATGTCCGATATAGATACGGTCGACAAGGTTATACAGCATATTGACAAGTTGCGCCGTGATTGCGGGTATGGAAAGCCTGAAAAGGAGCTTTCCAATTTTCTCAGTTCCTAAAAAAGTACTATCTGTTCCCATTATCTCTATCCCTCGTTTATAGTCCGTTCGCATTATTTGCGTTGTCAAAGATCATAGCCAGCAGCGTCTCAAACATTTTGATCTCGTCAGCTGCCATCCCCGTGAAAAGTATCTTAATAAATCTCTCCTGCTCGGCTCTTGCATCCGCAATAATGGGAATCGTTTTATCTGTTAAATGAAGATGGATGACCCGCCTGTCATTCTCGTCCGGAATTCTCACAAGCAGGCCTTTTTTTATGAGGTTCTCAACGGAGGTTGAAACATAGCTCTTGACAATCATCCGCATTTCGACGATATCCCTTGCCGTATCAAAGCCAGGGTTGTTTGCAAGAAAAACAAGGATATCGGCTTCATTTTGATTGATTTGGTACCTTTGGCAAACTCCTTCAAACTGCTTTTCATAAAGCCGTTTCATTTGCTGACCGCTGACCAGAAGTTTTGTCGAATTGTTCATCATGTCGCCTTTCGATTTGTTCTATATTATACTGTTCTAAATATAACGATTATATAGACGTCAACCCGGAATGTCAAGCAGCAATCTTTGCGATTATTGACAAAGCAGAATACTGTTATTACAATATGGATGAACGCAGGTTCAATGAACACACGTTCATCCATATTTGAAATGAGGGCGATACACTATGGCTAAAAAGGTAAACATTATCGGGGCAGGCCTTACCGGTCTGAGTGCGGGAATTTATCTGCAGCAAAACGGTATTGACACGGAAATTTTTGAGCTTTCAGGCGGGGCGGAGTGTGCACGGCCTGGGTGAGAAATGGATACCGATTTGACGGTTGTATCCATTGGATGGTCGGTACGAAGCCCGGCGATGGATTTAATAAGTTGTACCGTGAAGTAGGCGCGCTCGAAGAGAATACGGTAATCTATAACGCAGACTCCATCTTTTTGGAACTGGGCGGCGTAATGTATGAGACCCCGATGGAGATTTCAAAATTCAGAGCCTTTTTACATGCGCTCTCAGAAAAAGACGGGGATAGAATTGACGAGCTCTGCGGTGATATCACTGCCATGATTCATACCAAAATGCCAACAGGGGCACCTTCGAACCTTTCCGAAATGATTGGGTTTATGAAGGACAGCAGAGGATTTTTAAGCCTTGCGCGCAAATATCTCGGTCGGACGGTCGGCGAGGTCGTACAGGGCATTCAAAGCCAAACGATCCAGGATATTCTGACCGCACTCATGCCGGCTGAATTTTCAGCGGAGGCTCTTATTATGATACTGGGCACACGCATGAGCGGGAAAGCCGGGTATCCGATGGGTGGCGCGCTTGAGAGGAATGTCAATACTATACATTCAAGGCTGGATAAGGTAGAGAATATATCAGCCCAACAGGCTCAGGAATTGCTGCCTGATGTCGAAATTTCAGAGGAAGAAAAGGCCATATGAAGCCATTTGTTGCGCAATAAGCACTGTCATCATAAACCGGGGAATATTGATGAAAAGTTAACAATAATTCCTTGACACAGGGTGTGACCTGATGCTAAATTATAGGTGAAAGGGACACAAATTTCGAATATAATTAACTGGTTTTTGTGGCTGGTTTTCCAATTTTTGCTTGCATAATGATAGTTGAACACCACTGTTGTTATGCAAATCCTTTGTTAAATATCAATATCGAATTAGTTGCAATCCGGTTAATATTTTCCTTAATTTGTGAATTTAAAGTTTTCCTAAGGGAACGCTTTATAAAGCAGACTAACGCCCATTTAAAAAACAAAACAGGAGGAGAAGACTCAATGGAAAAACTTATGATTACCGTAACGGTAGACTCTACGATGTCCTACCCGGAGAATCCTTACTGCCCCAAAATCGAAGATGTCAAAGCCTTCGCAGATGAGTACAATAGAGCAGTAGACGCTGGTGCCAGCATAACTCATATTCACGGAGTTCATTGGCTGGAAGACGAAGTTCAATCAGATGGAAAAAGGCTTTCCAAAGTTGATTTGGCAGGCTGGCAGGAATTGAACGACCGCATCAGAGCACATGCCCCTGTTGTTATGCAGTATGGTATTGCAAGTGCCCGTATGCCGGACAAAGTAAAAATGATGAAGCAGGGCCCGGATCTCATGTCCTATTGCTTCAATGCTCATGATGAGTATTTCCAACCCAATCCTGCGATACCCGCAAAGTATGATTTTCGAAAAGAATGCAATTACTTAAGCAATTGCATTCTTTTTTTTACGAAAATTGCAAGTGCAAGTTGGACACTCGCACGGTGAAAATTAGTTCTCCATAACCACGGGCACGACGGAAGCCTTGGCTTCTGTCGGGAGCGTGGTTGCCGCAGCCGTCAGGTTGCGAATACAGAGTCGAGGAACGCCTCAAACAGTTCCTCCGGGGTACGGTAGCCCAGCTTCTTGCGTGGCCGCCCGTTCAGCTCATCAGCAGCGGACATAATGTACTCTGCCGAGTAATCCTCAATAGATGCTCCCTTTGGGATAAAAGCGCGGAACAAACCGTTGTGGCGCTCGTTTTGCGGGCGCTCCCACGAGGTGTAGGGATGGGCAAAGAACACATCAGCACCCCATTGCTCAACCTGAGAGAAGGCTGCAAACTCAGAGCCGTTATCCACGGTGATGGTCTTAAAGACCTGCGCGAACCTGTCGCCATACTCCGTTTTGAGCATCTGCATGGCAGACATTACGGCCTCACTGGTCTTTCCGGGGATGCGAAGGGCAATGTAGTTCTCGGTTTTCTTCTCAATCATGGAGAACACCACAGCCTCTTTACCCGCCCGTTTGCCTACCACCGTGTCGCCCTCCCAATGGCCTTCCTCAATGCGGCTTGCGGCAATTTCAGGGCGAACTGAGATGCTTTTCCCGTAGTTCTTCTTGTTCTCACGGGGCTTGGAACCCTTGCGCTTCTTGCGTTTTATGGCCTCTGGCAGCTCCGTTACCTTCAAGGGGAATGAGCCAGCCCAAACCTCATTGTAGAGTGTGTGGGTGCAGACCATTTCATCTGCCATGAACAGTCCATGCAGTCTGGCATAGCCCGCACATGAATCCAAAGACCACTTGTGCTCGTGGAACTGCTTACCCACCCAGTGGGCAAAAGGTTGGCACCTGGCAATCTTGTGGGGCTTGCGGGAACGGCTGCGATTGCTTCTGTACACCGCTTCACCACGCTTTGCCGAGTACACCGGTGCTCTGCCCTTGCTACTTTTTCGAGGCGGTGTGCCACGATTAATCTCATTGCCAACGGTTGTTGGTGAGCACCCGATCTCTCTGGCAATGGCTCTGTTGCTGTATCCCTGTCGCTTGAAATGCTGGATAGCGCCTCTTTCTTCTCGCTGAAGGTGCTGTCCCTTCTTGCGTTCCGGTATGACTGTGATATAATCTTGGCAGTCCATAGTGATTGCCCCCTTGGTTAATGGTAGTGTGAGAACCCCATTTTACCATGAGGGGAAAATCACTATGGATTTTTCTTTCAAGTGTCCAACTTCATTATGCAATCAACCTTTTGTATTGATTGCCGTTTTTTTATGGTTGATTTTGTCGTTCTGCTCGCTCGCGCGTTCAACTCCTGCCAGAGTGAAGCAGGAGTGCTGATAAATCAGAGAAATGAGGGCTTCTACTTTCTTGTGTAGAAGCCCCCACAAGCCGCATAGACTCTGGCTTTTAGGCCATAAATCTTTTTTGCTGGCTTTTTTTGGGGCTGAAATAAATTATAGAAACAATCCATCCAAAAGGGGTAGACGCAAAGTTTAGGGCATTCTGTTATAAGACAGGTGACAGGCGGTTACCGAAAGGAGTGTGGATAACAAAAGAAAACATCTGTAACAAGAAAAACCTCGTTTGGGTATGTTGCTCGTGTCGGAAATTTACTGATGTGGAAAAACAAGAAAAAATAAGGAGGCGAGTTTTTAATGTTTAGAAAGACTTTTAACAAGAAACTTATTTCGACGATGGTTGCTGTGGCGACGGTATTTTCGTTAATGGTCACACCGGCTTTTGCAGCTGCAGATTCTGGGGTTGCGATTACAGGCGGTAATTTATCAGGGGTGGGGGGTGGGGGGGTATTACTTTCGCGGCCTTCACCGGCATTACTTTGGATGGTACACAAAAAACATCAACGGCCGATTGGGCCATTGCCGATGTTGTTGATCCTAGAGAAACAGGTGATGGCTGGAAGGTGGTACTTATGCTCACACAGCTTAAGGAGTATAATACTGAAACTTCTGAATACGTGGCTGAGGGGAATGCCTTGGCTACTTCGTCTGTGAAAGTGACAGCTGTGCCTGTTGTTAGTGATGCTGATCCTGCTGGTCGCACGTAATTGAAGCGATAAAGGTGCCGAGCGATTATGCGGAAGGAACAATACGCATTTCTTTCGGCAAAGATAATACGCTCGGCGACAGCATTACAATTGCAGATGAAATCATTAGCATCACTCGTTAAAAGCCATTGCTCGTTAACGATACCCTGCCCGTTAACGATACCTCCGCTCGTTATCGAAACCCCTGCGACCAGCTAAAATGGTGCATTGTATCAAAGTATTGCAGGAAACACATCATGACTAAACATCCATCTAGCCTAGACGTTGCTTTGGAACGAATACGGAA
>ERZ795050.3233-NODE-3233-length-16411-cov-6.717841_pt1 | contig 16411 bp, 10 predicted proteins | sample MGYA00375134_ERZ795050 | MGnify/ENA primary metagenome ERZ795050 (study PRJEB30179, sample SAMN05720221) | activated sludge metagenome | isolation source: Anaerobic digester | place: Japan | collected 2015-05-26 ... | reverse complement strand
GGCTTTACCGGCCGCAAATCGTCAAAATCCAAAAGTCGCAAGACGGCACGCAAAAAGCCCTGCTGGCTCTCGAAGACGGCCACTTTATCGAAAGCGTGCTGATTCCGGGGAAGAACCACTGGACGCTGTGCATTTCCACGCAGGCCGGCTGCGCGATGGGCTGCTCCTTCTGCCTGACGGCGCGCCAGGGCCTCAAGCGCCAGCTCACGCCGGCGGAAATCGCAGGCCAGGTCGTCACAATCCGGCAGGAAACGCCCGAGGGAGCCGCCGTGGGCAACATCGTTCTGATGGGCATGGGCGAACCGCTCGCCAACTACGACAACACGGTGAAGGCCATCCGGATCCTCACCGACGATTTCGGCCTGGGCTTTTCCTCGCGGCGGGTCACGGTCTCCACCTGCGGACTCGCCCCGCAGATCCTGCAGTTGGGCCGTGACATCTGCATCAACCTGGCCGTTTCGCTAAACGCCCACGACGATGAAACCCGCAGCCGTCTCATGCCGGTCAACAAGAAATATCCGCTGGCGGCGCTCCTGGACGCCTGCCGGCAGTATCCCATGCCGGGCCGCAGAATGCTCACGTATGAATACATCCTGATCGACGGCGTGAATTCCTCGCGGGCCGATGCGGAAAAGCTGGCCCGACTTCTCAAAGACCAGCGCTGCAAGATCAATCTGATCGCCTTCAACGAATACCCCGGCTCGCCCTACAAAACACCCTCCCCGGCAACCGTCGCCGCCTTTCAGCAGGTGCTGCTCGACCGCCACTTCACCGCCATGCTCCGCAAGAGCAAAGGCGGCGACATCCTGGCCGCCTGCGGACAGTTGAGCGGAGCGGCCACGACTGGTTAACCTTGAAAATTCCTCAAGGATTCCAAATCACTTCTTAACAATAACCATTTCTCAAGGGATTACGGCTTTGGGCGACCCTATGTTGAGAAAGTGATCTGCCGTTACCTTGACTGCGGCGATCTGAGCCATGACTTTGCAAGGGTAAAATGCAAGGACTGCGGCAATAGAATCTCGCCGAAAGACGACTCGGCTATGGAGAATCTGGCACGATATATCATCCGGGCGTCTTTCTCTCAGGAACGGATGCAGCATCTGGCCCAGGAGGGAAAAGTCGTTTATAGGGCAAAGGACAAAAAGACAAGAGAGAGCTTCCCGGCACTGGAATGGCCGGCGGCGATGTGTTCGCATATTCCCAACCGCGGCGAACAGATGGTGCGTTACTATGGCTATTACAGCAACGTCGCCCGGGGTAAACGGAAAGCAAAAGGCGCAGACAATATTATTCCCTGTCTAACTGAACCGGATGGCGATGCGAAGGCATTAAGGAAAAGCTGGGCAAGGCTGATCCAGAAAATATATGAAGTGGACCCTTTAATCTGTCCCAAATGTAAAGGCGCCATGCGCATCATCAGCTTCATCAAAGATGCGCAAGTCATCCGGGAAATTCTCACGCATCTGGGTCTGTGGCTGATCCGGTCAAGGCCGTCGCCCAAAATCCACGACCCGCCAAACATCGCATATGCCCCTTCTGATGATCTCGCTCATGCTCCACATCCGCAAACCGACGCCCACGCCGACCCTGAATACACCTGGGATGATTCTATCCAATCCTGACGTCACGACGAACACTGAAACAGGATGTGACGCGGTCGTGCGCTTGATTTCCGCGGCAAACGGCATCCTCATGCGGCTATGCGGCCAGTAAAGTGCAAAAGGTACACTCCCGCGATCAAACTGAATCGATCATTTTGTTCACGCCCCTACATCTTGTGCCTAAAATCTTCTTGACACACAAAACCACGCTTAATATACTGCGTCCAACAAAAAGGATGTTCTTATCAATTTCTTATCAATCCGTCAGGTAGTTTTCTTACCTTTCAACCAGTATTACCTGTACTGAATGTATGAACACCAAGCCAACTCCAGCAACTCCCGCGGATCATGATTACCGCGTATACCGGATGGTGCTGTGGTCATATATCACAGTGCTGCCGGCAGCCGCCCTGTTCCTCCTGACAGCGCCGATCACGGACTCCATGGCGCTCTACGTGAACCTCGCATGGTACAGTGTCAGTTTTGCCGTGCAGACGTTCTCCGTTTACGCCATGCGGCAGTCCCTGCATAAAAATCCCGCCCGCTTCACCTACGGGACCGGCAAACTGGAAAACTTCTCGGCATTCCTCGATGGCGTATTATGTATCCCGACCGGGCTTTACATGGCCGCCACAGCAGCAGGACACCTCATCGAACCGGTCCCGGTGGGGTATGCGCTCGGGATGGTTCCGGTTATCCTGACAGGGATACGCCTTGGGTATTTCTTCATGGTCTGTTACCGGCTGGAACGCGAGACCGGTGCACCTTCTCCGATCCTTCACTCCGGCACCGTATCTTTCCGGGTGGCTTTTTTGAGTAACCTCGGGATGCTCGTCGCTTTCCTGACGGGCTGGGCCCTGATCCGATCCGGTCTTCCGGAAATCGGCAATCGGGTGGACCCGGCAATCGCGCTTGTGATGTCCCTGTACATGATAATCGCCGGGAGCGTCCTGGTATGGGACAATTTCCGCTCGCTGATGGACCTGCCGCTGACAGAGGATGAACAGCTGCACGTCATGAAGGTCCTTGCCACGTTCTATGACAACTATGACGGGATCGGAACAATCTACACGCGGACAAGCGGGAAGGAGCAATTTGTGGAACTGGAACTCTTCTTCCCTGCCTCAATAACGCTGGAGGAGATCCGGGCCCTGCAGGAGGAGATGGAGAAGGCACTGGCAGGCGAACTGCCAGGGCTTCGTTTCCGGATCATCCCCGAGGTGCGGACCTGAACGGGCTGACGGAAGGGAGGCAATAAACCCGCACCAATGATAATGGGCTCTGCCCCCTTCACCGCATCCGTTCAGTCTTTACCCCGACGATGACCGTGTAAAAGATGTCATGACCATCGATTGCCTTCCGGTGAAAGATCCGTTCTTCCCGCACGAGATCGAACTGCCCGGTAGCAGCAAGCCCGTCGATCCAGGCGCACGTTGCCCTGCACCCGATGTCGGAATCAGTCCGGCTCACGTGGATTGCAAACCAGCCGCCGATCCGGAGCAGGTCGAATGCCTGCTGGACTCCTTCAACAGGGATGTGATTCCAGCCCACCGCACTGGCCATGACAACGAAATCCCATGTCCCGGCTGTGTCGAGGAAGTTACGGGAGAGCCGGGTGAGATCCTCGATAACGTAATTCGAGTAAAGATCCGGGCGGTCCCGTTCAGCAGCGGCTTTTGCCAGGGGCTCGATGTCCAGCCCGGCAAGATACCGGATTCCAAGATATTTTTTCAGGTATTCTCCGAAAGTTCCTGACCCGGCCCCCGGTTCCAGCGTGCGCATTCCTGCCATATCGGTTACCTCACGCGACCGGAATGCCTGATCGATTATGCGGATCATCCCCCCGGGCGTTCGGCATCCGAGATGACGGTACACGATCTCCTCATACAGAAAGGGGATTTGGTACATCGGGGCATAGCGGTGTATCGGAAACTGCTCGCGCTCTCCTGTGGGAAGGTCTACATAGACGTATTCATGCCCCAGGGGCAGTCCATGGACGCTATCCGGAACAATCACCCGGTACGGGCAGTTGGTATCATTGTTCCAGTACCATCCCGTGCCAAAATTCAGATCCAACGGGTTACATGCTGGTGCCATGAGGGTATCTATCACCCCGCAAAAAGGAAGTTCTTATCAATCGAAATGCGTTGAAAGGTTCATCCGTTGGGGCTTTGCCGGAAGAGCCGGCGCATGCCCGTCAAACGTCTTTCCTGGACGATCCCTTCATTTCCGCAAGCTTCCTCTGGAGCTGACGAAGCGTGATTCCCAGAATCCGGGCGGCCTCGCGGCGGTTTCCGCCGGTGGCGTCCATTACAAAACGCACATGCGCAGAATCGTTTTCCTTGAGCGTGCACAACCTGCGGGAAGCGGTGTCCCCCTGCGGTTCCAAAGCCGTACCGTTGCCGTTCAGATCCGCGGGCCGGATTACGGGGCCTTCCGCCAGCAGCGCGGCGTTTTCCACGATCTGGGAAAGCTCGCGGATGTTTCCGGGATAGTCCCCTCGCGTCAGCCGCTGCATCGCTTCCGGACTGAAGCCGTTGATGTTTTTCTGATGACGTTCACAGGCCTTTTTCAGAAAATGGGAAGCCAGAATCGGGATGTCCCCCCGTCGTTCGCGAAGAGGCGGCAGGCAGACACAGGCGGACTTGAGCCGGTACATCAGGTCCATCCGGAATTTTCCCTCCTGGCAGGCGGCTTCCAGCTGGGTGTTCGTCGCCGAGACCAGTCGCACATCCACGCGCACCGGACGGCCCGCGCCCAGCGGCGTGAACGTCTTGTCCTCCAGCACTCTGAGCAGCTTGGCCTGCAAGCCGATCGGCAATTCGCCGATTTCATCGAGAAACAGCGTGCCGCCGTCCGCCTGTTCGAAAAAGCCGCTGTACGGACTTTCCGCGCCGGTAAAGGCGCCTTTGACATGCCCGAAAAACTGGCTTTCAAACATCGTGGCGGGAATGGCGGACACATTCACCGGCACGAAGGGCCCGGCGGGCGCTGGCCCGGCCCGGTGAATCCCTCGCGCCATCAGCTCCTTGCCGGTTCCCGACTCGCCGGTGATCAATACCGGGTTGCCGCTGCGCGCCATCACCTGCGCGTAGGAAATCAGGGCCTTCATCTGCTTGTCCTGCGTGATCGTGTCGGCAAACGCGGGCGGAATGTCGGCCGTCTCGCGGCCGGCGCTGATCGAAAGGCCGGCCAGCAGTCCTTTCCGCTCATAGGCCCGTTCAATGGACAAAAACAGCAGTTCATTGTCCACGGGCTTGACCAGATAGTCATAGGCGCCCTGCCGCATCGCCCGGACGGTGGTTTGAATGTCGTCCACGGCGGTGAGGATGATGAACTCGGTCCCCGGACAAAACGGTTTGGTCGATTCGAGCACCTGCATGCCGTCCACGTCCGGCATCAGCAGATCCAGAAGAACGATGTCGAAATTTTCCAGGCGGATGCGCTCTACGGCCTCCCGGCCGTTGTCGCAGACCTCGACATTTTTGATGCCTTTCCACTTGAGAACCCGCTTCACGGAGGACAGAGACAATTCCTCGTCGTCTACCATGAGAATCTTCATAACCGTTGTCTTCCCACCTCATGAATGATCTTCTGAAGCTTATCGATGCTGAACGGCTTGTGCAGCGTAAAATCGGGCGAAGCTTTGACCTGCGCCGGCGGTGAAAGGGCCTTGCGGTCCGCCGAATAGAGAATCACCGGCAGCAGCGGATGTTTCTCGCGGATTTTTTCCAGAAGCGTCCAGCCGTTGAATCCCCGGAGGCGGACTTCGGAAACGACGATATCCACCTCCGGATGCTGCGCCAGAAAATCGAGCACATCCTCCAGCCGGTCCTGGGCTTCCGACCGCCAGATCACCGCGTCCACGAAATTGGCCTTGAGCTCCTTCAGGTACTTGACGTTGTGGTCGATGCAGAGGATGGCCGGATACAGGCTGATGTCGGTGGCTCCGTCCACGGGCAGAAAAATGGAAAACCGGCTGCCCAACCCCGGACGCGACAGCACGCTGATCAGTCCGTGATGCTCCCGGATCAGTCCATAGGAAATGGAAAGCCCCAATCCCGTGCCGTCCCGATCGCGGCGCGTGGTGAAAAAGGGATCGAAAATCTGGTCCATGATCTTCTTCTCGATCCCCCTGCCGTTGTCCTCGATGTCGACCACCACCGCTTTGAGACTTTCGATATTCCGGCAGCGGATGGTAATGAGGCCTTTCTGCCCCGGCGGGATCGCCTGATGGGCGTTGATCAGCAGATTGGCCACCACCTGTTCGATCTTCTGGAAGTGGCCGCAAACCGGCAGAACGTCGGGCGCGATGTCCTGTTCGATGGTGGAAACCGTTCTGCGGATCTGCGCGCCCACGATGACCAGCGCGCCCGCAATCACCTCCGGCACCGACATCCGTTTTTTTTGCGCGGTCTCGTCGGAGCGGGAAAACTCCTTGAGGCTGGTCACGACCCGGCTGATCCGGTTGGCGCCGATCTTGAACGCCTGAATGATGTCGCGCATGTTGCGGCAGACGTCTTCATAGGACAGGCCGCGCTTTTCCCATTCGGGGTGGTGCGTGTTCGAACGGGAAAGAATGGACTCCACGGCGTCCCAGATTTCTTCGAGGATCGGCACGTTGTAGGCGATGAAGCTGACCGGATTGTTGATCTCGTGGGCGACGCCGGCCACGACTTCGCCCAGCGCCGTGAGCTTATGCGTCTGAATCATCTGCTGAAGGCGAAGCTCGCCCTCCTGGCGGATTCTCTTGTCTTCCGTGACGTCCTGCCAGGCGCCGACAATGTAATTGGTCGAACCGGCGGGGAGCTGCACCACGCGCCAGTAGTCCGAAAACCAGCGGTAGGAATCGTCCATGACCCGAAACCGGTAACTGTAGCGGTGCGTCTCCTTGCCCAGACCGGACTTGAGCTCGTCCAGGATCCGGGACCGGTCGTCCGGGTGAATATGGTCGGCCCAGAAATTTTCGTCCTCCGTGAAACATTGCGGCGGGTAGCCGGTAATTTCTTCGATGGTGCTGCTCACGAACGTGATGCCGAAGCGCCCGTCCGTCTTGCGGGTGTAGGAAATGATCGGCAGGGATTCCAAAAGCAGCGAGAGGTGATCGGTGGTCTGCTTGAGCGCTTTCTGCGTCCGGTGGCGCTCCATCAATTCATTCAAGAGCGCCTCGTTGGCCTGGGCCAGCTCCGCCGTTCTCGCCTGCACGCGCTCTTCCAGCTCCCGGTGCGCCCTGAGCAGCGCCTCCTTGGCCTTCTTGCGCCGGGTGATGTCCTCCAGCGTTTCGATGGCCCCGATTAGATCACCCGCCTCATTGCGGATAATCGCCGCCGTAAAGCGCAGCCACTTGCCGTGATGGCCGAGCTCCGGAAAAAAATCAATCGCCTCGTAGGCCTCATCGAGCAGTTTGGATTTGGTATATTTGCCGGTGTACCATTTGGAGATCTTTTCCTGGGCGCGGCTGACCAGCAGATCCGCCATACAGGGGCGCTTCTTCGCGTAAAACGCGCGCCACTGCTGGGAGGTGCCGATGACGTCTTCGGCCCTGATTTTGGTGAGCTGTTCCAGGGCCTTGTTCCAATAAAGGATGTGATGATCTTTGCCGATCACAAACGCGGGAATCGGGGATCGGCTGACGACGCTCCGGAGGCGCTCTTCGCTCTCCCGGAGTTCGCTTTCCGCGCGGCCTCGCGCGCGATCCCCCAGACGGGGCGACCGAAGGCGGGGGCTTTGTTTCCGGACGTCGTTTGCCGGAGCCTTTTCCGCCTGCCGCCTGTTCTTCATGACTTCACCCTTTTCCGAAATTGAAATCCCGCATGAGCCCGCCGGGCCGTCAACCCCGTTGCGCTCCTGCGGAGAATAAAACCCATAACATCCCGTTGGACATGATTATATTGGCTTTGCCCGGGAAGTCAAACGAATCTTTGCCGCGGGCGGACGGAGAACGGAAATCCGGCAGCCCGCGCCGTGCGGCCGGACCTTATCGCTTCGCCTTCCGGTTTTCTTTGTTCTTGACACAGACTCCTGCGTTCTTTATAAGAGCCCTGCCCGGCAAAAAGGAATTCACGTTCATTTTCCTGGTGTCATTTTGGCGTTTCGCGCTTTGGCTGATGGCGGGCAGCAAGGTGAAGGCGTCGTTTGCTCATACAGGCTCAAAAACGTGGTGGAAAACCAGCGTTGCCGGTCGAAAGGAGCAATGCGATCATGGAGAAATTCTTCACCCCCCGCAGCATGGTGGTTTTCGGCGCGTCCGTCACCAAGATGAATCTGGGTCAAATCGTCCTCATCAACAACAAACAAATCGGCTACCCGGGAGAACTCTACGGCGTCGGGTCCCAGGAAGGCGACGTGGGCGGCGTTCACGTGTACACCAAAGTCGCGGATCTGCCGTGCGTACCGGACGTGGCGATTTTCCTGACGCCCGCCCGGACGGTTCCCGCCCTCATGGAGGAGTGCGGCCAAAAGGGCATTACACACGTGGTCATCGAGTCGGGGGGATTCAGCGAATACTCGCGCGGCCAACACACCCTGGAAGAGGACGTGCTGTCCGTCGCGCGCAGGTACGGCATGAAAGTCATCGGCCCCAACTGCGTGGGCGTGATCAATTTTGATTATAAAATGATGATGCCCTTCGCCTTCGCCAAGGAAGTCCCCTCCGGGGGAACGCTGGGGCTCATCACCCAGAGCGGCGGCGTCGGAAGCTCTTATCTGCGAACGGTCGCGGGCTACGGCATCACCGCGGGCAAGTTCGTATCGATCGGCAACAAGCTGCAGCTCGACGAGGCGGATTTTCTCGACTATCTGATTCGGGATCCTCAAACCAAATGCATTGCGCTGTACCTGGAAGGCTTCAAGCGCGGGCGCCAATTTTTCGACCTCGCCCGAAACTGCGACAAACCCATCATCCTTCAGAAATCCAACCGGTCGCCCGCGAGCGCAAAGATCGCCCAGTCCCACACGACGGCGCTTTCCGGCGACGACGCCGTGGTGGACGGGGCCATGCGCCAGGCCGCCGTTCTCCGCGTCGACGACGAAGTGGAGTTGGTCGGCGCGGTTCAGGTGGTCGGAATGCCGCTCATGAAAGGCAAACGCGTGGCCGTGCTGTCGCGCTCCGGCGGTCATGCCGTCCTGACGGCCGACGCCTGCGCGAAATACGGATTTGAAATGACGCCCTTCCCTCCGTCGTTCATCGAAAAGCTCAAAACGATTTACAACACCCGCGTGATCGCCCACCAGAATCCTCTCGACCTGGGCGAAATCTTCAACTACACGATCTTTACGGATATCCTGGAGGAAGCCCTCAAGCTCGACGACTTTGACGGCGTCCTTTTCAATCATCTGTATTCCGCGGATTTTGAAAGCGAAATGTCCCGCGCCTTTCTGACGGGCGTGAAGGAACTTGTCGCCCGCTACGAAAAACCCGTCAGTCTGGCAATGATTTCCGACCGTGAGGAAATTCTGGATCTGCAGAAAAAGCAGTGCTTTCCCGTTTTCGTGTCCCCCCTGGAGGCGGTGAAGGCGCTGTACGTCTCCAGAACCTATTACGAACAGAAAACCGCGTGCCGCGAGCGGGGCAATCCCCAAGAGTACGCGCTGGACCTCAAAGCGGTTGAATCCATCCGCGCCCGCTGCGAAAAGGAAAAGAGGATTCCGCTTACGGACGAAGCCCTCGCCGTTTGCGAGGCCGCCGGGCTGCAGCCCGTGAAAAGCCTGCTTTTGAACAACGAAGCCGTGCCGGCCAGAATCCCTCTTCGCTACCCGCTGGCCGCCAAACTGCTGTCCCGGAACGCCTCGCACAAGTCCGACGTGGGCGGCGTCACCGTGAACCTCCACAGCAAAAAACAGCTTTCGGAAGCCCTGGCCGACATGAAAAGCAGAATCAGAAGCCTGAAGACTTCTCCCTCCATCGACGGGTATCTGATTCAGGAAATGGCGCCCGCGGGCGTCGAATGCTTTGTCGGAGGCAGGCGGGATCCCGCCTTCGGCCCGGTGATCGTGGTCGGTCTGGGCGGCATTTTTATTGAAATTTTCAAAGACACCTCCATCCGGCTGGCGCCGGTGACGCACAGGGAAGCGGAAGCCATGCTTCAGGAGCTCAAAGCCTATCCGCTCTTGGCCGGCGCAAGAGGCAGAGGCCCCGCGGATTGTCAGGCGCTGAAGAATGTGGTATGCAGAATTTCCGCGCTGCTCGCCGCGTGCCCGGAAATTTCGGAAATCGACCTGAATCCGGTCATCGTTCATCCGGAAGGCCAGGGCGTGAGCCTGGTGGACGCCCGCGTCTTTTTTCAAAAATAGCGGCGGGTTTTGGGGTTTCCGACAGGCCGTGCGAAATGCCGATCAAGACGGCCTGTTGCCCAAATATCCTTTTCGCTTGGGCAACCGCCTGTGAAGCCTTGAATCCACGGGATTTGGCAAAGACGGCGTTCTGCCGCCAAAAGCTTACAGGAGGGTCCCTTCATGCGTCTTTTGAAAAAAGTCCTGATCGCCGTCCTCGTCCTAATTGCGCTGATCGGCCTTACCGGCTTTTTGATTCTTCCCGCCGTTCTTAAACCGGTCCTGACCAAGAAAATTTCCGAGACCCTGCACCGGCGGGCAACGGTCGGGCAGATCAAGATCAATCCTTTTGATCTTTCCGCGACGATCCGGGGATTCAAGCTGGCCGACCGGGAAACGCAAGAAGCGTTCGTGGCCTTTCAGGAGCTGCACGTCAACGTGGATGTTCCGACCTCCATCTTTCGGCGCGCGCTCATCCTGGAGGAAATCCGGCTGGATCAACCTTACATCGGCGTCACCCGGAATGCGGACGGAACCTATAATTTCTCCGACCTGATTCCCAAAGAAGAGACGCAAAAGAAAGAGCCCTCCGGACCGTTTTTGTTTTCACTCAACAACATTCAAATTTCCAACGGCGCGGCGGATTTTCACGACACCCCCAACAAAACCAATCATTCGATCCGGAACCTGAATCTTGATGTGCCGTTTGTTTCCAACATCGATTACTACATGAAGCAGTACGTCCGGCCCAAATTTTCCGCCGTCGTCAACGGCCATACCTTTGCAGTCACCGGGGAGACCCAGCCCTTTCAGACATCGCGGGAAAGCCTGCTGGACATCGATATTCGGAACATCGATGTCCCCTTTTACCTGCAGTATGTGCCGGTGAAAATGAATTTCAAGCTGACCCAGGCGCTGCTGGACATCCGCCTGCAGGTCCATTTCATCATGCCTCAAAAACAAGCCCCCGAATTGAAGCTGACCGGCCGCGCCGATCTGAAACAAGTGTCGTTGGATGATCTGCGGGGCAACAAAATTCTGCGGCTTCCCGTCCTGTCGGCCAACCTGGCTTCCGTCCAGCCGCTGGTTCCCAGCGTTCATCTTTCCGAGGTCTCGCTTGACGGACTCCAACTGGCCGTCCGGCGCAACCCGAAAGGCGAGATCAATCTGCTCAATCTGGTCGGAACGCAGACCAATGCGAAACCGGAAGAAACGACGGCGGAAAAGAAAAAACCCGGCAAGGCGGACGCAAAGAAAAAGCAACTGGACCTGCAGGTGGATCATTTGGTGCTCGATGGGGCCGACATCACCTTTACGGATGAGCAGCCTGCCCGGCCGTTTCGCACGCGGATTCACCCACTCAGCCTGACCGTCTCGAATTTTTCTCTGAAAAGGGGAAACAGGGCCCGCATCGACCTGGCGCTGGTTATGGACCAGAAATGCAGGATCACCGCGAAAGGGCCGGTTGCCGTGTCACCGCTTGGCGCCGATCTGGCGCTGGGCGTAAAGAATCTGGCGCTCCGTCCCCTTCAGTCCTACATGCCGGGCACCATTCGAATGGATATCACCGGCGGCGATCTTTCCACGGCAGGAGCCTTTACGCTGGCATCCAACGCGAAGGGAGAACCCAGCGTCAAATATTCCGGAAATCTTTCCGTGGATCACCTCGCAACGATCGACAAGGAGCGCGCCAACGATTTTCTGAAATGGAAACAGCTCCGCTTCGAATCGCTGGCCGCGGGCTACAATCCCCTTTTCGTCAACATTCGGGAAATTGCGCTTCGTGATTTCTTCGCCAAAATCGTTATCCACCCGGGCGGCGCCACCAATATTCAGCACATCTTCGGCGTGGCCCAAAAGGAAAACCCGCAGCCCGATGCCGCAGGGAAAACGGCGGATGAAAAGACCGCGCCCGCCAAAACCCCGCAGGCCGCGCCTGACGCAAAACCATCCCCGCCCCCGCCGGACATTAAGATCGGCAAAGTCAGCTTTCAAGGGGGCACGGTGGACTTCGCCGACCGCAACATCCGGCCGAATTACGCCGTGACCATGCTCCATCTTCAGGGAAGCGTCACGGGCCTTTCCTCGCAGCAGATCTCGCGCGCGAAGGTGGATTTGAAGGGGAATCTGGGCTACGGATCGCCGCTGGAAATCGCTGGAACCATCAACCCGCTGGCCAAAGATTTCTTTGCCGACATCAAACTGAATTTCAAAGACATTGAAATGAGCCCCGTCACGCCTTACACCAGCAAATATCTGGGTTATCCCATCACCAAGGGCAAACTCAATTTCAATGTGGCCTATCTCGTCGATCGGCGAAAACTGACCGCCGAAAACAAAATCTTTTTCGATCAGCTCACGTTCGGCGACAAGGTGGAAAGCCCCGAGGCTATCAAAGCGCCGGTGCCGCTGGCCGTTTCGCTTCTGACCGACCGCAACGGGCAGATCAACCTCGACATCCCCCTGTCCGGAAGCCTCGACGATCCGAAGTTCAGAATCTGGCCCATTGTCTGGCAGGTTCTCGTCAACCTCATCACCAAAGCCGTCACGGCCCCCTTTTCCCTTTTGTCTTCCCTGACCGGAGGGGGAGAGGAAATGAGCTACGTCGAATTCAACTACGGCGGCTCGGATCTTCCGGAGGCGGGGCTGAAGAAAATCAGCGCACTTTCCAAAGCACTGTATGACCGCCCACAACTGAAGCTGGAAATCGAAGGTTACGTTGACGCCGTGCAGGATCCGGAGGCCCTGAAAAAATCGAAATTCGACCGTTTGCTGAAAACGCAGAAGCGCAAGGAAATAATCGACCGGGGGGAAACCCCCGCCCCGCTGGAGGAAATCACGATCGGGCAGGCCGAATACGAGAAATATCTGACGCTGGCCTACAAGGCGGCTAAATTTTCCAAGCCGCGCACCGTGCTGGGCATCGCCAAAGACCTGCCGCCCAAAGAAATGGAAAGGCTGCTCTTCGATAATACCGTCGTCACGGACGCCGATCTGGAGCAGCTTGCATCCAGGCGGGTGCAGGCGGTCCGCGAACAGCTCTTAAAAGACGGCAAGGTGGAAGCGGGGCGCGTTTTCATCGTCCAGTCCAATGTCAAAACGCCCGCGAAGAAAGAAAAGGTAAAAGACAGCCGCGTGGATTTTAAAGTGAAATAACGGCGCTGTGCATTTCAGATTCGGGAAACATGAAAAATTTTCGCGCGATCACCCTTCTTCTGCTCCTCGGCCTGCTGGCGGTCTCCTGCGCGCCCCTCCGGTTGGGCGTCGTCCCCGCCGGGGAAATTTCAAACCGATGCCTGCCCACTTTTCCCGACCGGGACGGCTGGTACGGAGGCGACGGCGCCTACTCCATTTCCCTGGATGGGAAGCGTTCCTTGTGGCTGTTCGGCGATACCTTCGTTTCGGAAGAAAAGGGGCGCAAGGACCGGATCGGCATGGAGGTCGTTCTGGGAACGACGCTGGGGATCTCCACCTGCTCCGACGATCAGAAATTCTCCATTCGGTTTTATCTGAAAAAAACGAACGGCAAGTTCGCATCGTTCTTCGGCGGGAATCAATGGCTCTGGCCGCAGGACCCGTTCATCACCGACGGCGTTTTATACATACCGCTTCTGATGATCCGGCCTCTTCCCGGACCGAAAAGGCCCTTTCAATTTGAAATTGCCGGACACATCATCGCCCGGATTAAGGATTATTCGGCGGAAAACCCCAACGACTGGCCGGTGGATTATCTGGACTGGACCGGGGCGATCGCTCCCGGCATCGAGGCTCTCGCCGCCGCCTCCGTCGTCCATGGCCGTTACGTCTATTTTTATCCCCTCTACAAGTCTGCAAAGAAAGGCGCTTTCACGCACGGCAATCTTCTGGCAAGGCTTCCCGTCAACCGACTGGAAAATCCGGCCGGTCATCTGGAGTACTGGACAGACGACGGCTGGCAAAAGAAAATCACGCCGGATAATATCAAAATGATCTTTTCCCCCGGTCTTTCCGAGCTGAGCGTCCGTTATTCCGCAAAGGACGACGAATGGCTGGCTGTTTACCTGTCGCCGGAAGACAGAGGCCGCCGGCTGCTGTACCGAACATCCCGGCATCCGGAAGGTCCGTGGAGTCCTCCGGCCGTTCTCATTCCCTCCATCGATGAAGTGGACCCGAAAAGCCCTCTGTACCATCCGCAGACGTTCTGCTACGCCGGCAAAGAGCATCGCCAGTTCGCCCGCGGGAGGGACCTTGTCGCGACATACGTCTGCAATTCATTGGAAGACATCGATGATCAGGAGAGTTTTCTTCGCAAAAATCTTTTTCTATACCGGCCGGTCGTTCGGCTGCTGAAGCGCTGATTGCAAATATTCCTTAAGCGCACTCGTTACGCTTTGACCAGATGACGCTCCACTTCCGACATGAACGTATCCGGATTGATGGGCTTCTCGATGTAGCCGTTGCAGCCGGCCTCCATCGCTTTTTCGCGGTCGCCGACCATGGCATGCGACGTCACGGCGACGATGGGAATGGCGGCAAGCTCAGGATTGGCGCGCAAATTCCGGGCGACGGCGTATCCGTCCATGACCGGGAGCTGAATGTCGAGCAGAATGACATCCGGCTTCAACTCGGCCGCCATGTCGATGCCCGCCTGCCCGTCCATCGCGGCATGCACCGTGTAGCCGTTTTTCTCCAGAATAAACCGGACCAGATAAAGATTTTGTGCGTTGTCTTCAATGACCAGGACGTTTCCTTTCATGCCTTTTCTCCTCCTCGCGGCAACAGGAATGTAAAGGTGCTGCCTTTCCCCCATTCACTTTCCACCCGGATTTCACCACCCAGCAAATTTGCCAGCTTCCGGCTGATGGACAGGCCCAACCCCGTTCCGTCGTATTTGCGCGTTATGCCGGATTCAATCTGCTGAAACGCGTTAAAAAGCTTGTCCATGTCTTCCGGCCGAATGCCGATTCCGGAATCGGAAACCGCCAGCGCAATGACCGACCCCTGGACCGAGCAATGCAGCCGGACAAATCCCTGCTCGGTGAACTTGATGGCGTTGCTCAACAGATTGAGAAGAATCTGCTCCACCCGGCGGCGGTCGCTTGTGACCGTGCCGATGTTCGGATCGATCTCCGCCGAAAGCCGGATTCCCTTGCGATCCGCCAGCGGCTGGGCGGTCTTCAATACTTTCTCCAGCGAGTCGCCGAGCGGGAAGGCTTCCTGGGCGACGTTGAGCTGTCCGGCTTCGATCTTGGAAATATCCAGGACATCGTTGATGAGCTCCAGCAGATGTTTGGCGCTTTCGTACACCATGGAAAGCTGCTTATCCTGTTCCTCGTTCAGCGGCCCTCCCAGGCGCTGAAGCAAAATGCCGGTAAAACCGATGATGGAATTCAGCGGCGTTCGCAGTTCATGGGACATGGTGGCCAGGAAGGCGGATTTCAGTCGATCCGCGGACTGCGCTTTCTCCATGGCCTGGGCCAGCTCGGCCGTCCGCTCGATAATCCGCTCTTCCATTTCCGAATTGATCTGTTTCAACTCCCTGGTGCGGGCGTTGACCTGATACTTCAGGATGACGCTGCCCGCCAGACTCATGAACAGCACAACACCCGCAATCAGACCTAAAATTTGCAGCCAAACCGGCAGTTGAAACTGCACCTCTTCGGATGTCCATTTTTTCAATATGTCATAATATGCCGACTGCGAGTCTTTTTTCAGAAATTCCAGATGTCTGTCGATGGCCTCCAGTAAATCCCCGGAAGAGTTCTTGCGCGCGGCAAAAAAGAGGGCGGATGGCTCAAAGACCACCGCCGTATCGACTAAATTATACTTGGGAGCATGCATCGCGCCATAAAATTGATTGGTGATGGCGGCATCCGCGTCTCCGCGGGCCACCATTTCAAACATGGTTTGATAGTCCGCAACGGTGATGAGGGTCACGTTTAATCCGAACCCCCGGCTGAAACGGATGAAAGCTTCCTGCTGGACCGATTTATCCAGTACGGCAATACGCTTGCCGTTTAAATCCAGGATCGATTTCAGTCCGCTGCCTTTGCGGGCATAAGCTTGAAACCAGGAGGACAGCACCTGGATTTTATGAAAGGAGTATTTCTTTTCCCGCTCGGCCGTAAAGGCCACATCCGGCATCAAATCAATATTGCCGGCCTCCAGACGAGCCAGTCCCTCGGCCCAGGTGCCTGCGACATATTGAAGCTCCCAACCTTCTTTTTTTGCAATATATTCAATAATATCAACAAATATACCGGCGGGCCGGCCTGATTCGTCAGTAAAAACCTTGGGCGCGTTTTCATACAACCCGACCTTCACCACCCGGTTTTCAGCCCAGGCCGGGCAACTGCCCCAGCATAAAATCAGTGTCAGAATAAACAACCAGCGCGTCAGGCGCGCAAAAAAAACGACGCCTTTTACCCCGTCAATTCTCTGATAATCTGTAGGCATAGCATTTCTTCCTAATATTTGATGGTCATCTGCAATCCGATGAGTTGCCTGGTCCATTCCCACCGGCTGTTAATATTGGAAAAATCCATTCTAAAATAAGG
>ERZ795050.3227-NODE-3227-length-16421-cov-4.749420_pt1 | contig 16421 bp, 13 predicted proteins | sample MGYA00375134_ERZ795050 | MGnify/ENA primary metagenome ERZ795050 (study PRJEB30179, sample SAMN05720221) | activated sludge metagenome | isolation source: Anaerobic digester | place: Japan | collected 2015-05-26 ... | reverse complement strand
TCTCCACCCCCGAACCGAGGACGGGGGCGATTGGGGCTGGGACGTCTCGTCCCAGGAAAAGTTTTGGGTTGCGAGGGGGGCCACGGCGACGGGACGTCGCCTCCCCAAGCTGGAGCGCGCTGGTGTTATGACCGTAGCCAAGGGGCGACGAGCTGTCGCCCCCCCAATGTGGGCAAAGGGGCGGCCACCGCCGTATAAAACCCAAGCGGGTGCGGGAACTCTTTGTCAGCCGATGAACGCGGCGTGAACCGCTTTCATGGCTTTCTCACCGTGAGCGAGGTCAATCACGACCGAGATTTTGATTTCGCTGGTGGAAATCATGTCAATGTTGATGCCTTCACGGGCGAGGGTGTCGAACATCTTGCCGGCCACACCCGTGTGGCTCTTCATTCCCACGCCCACGAGGCTCAATTTGGCGATCTTGTCGGTCGCAATCACTTTATCAAAGCCGATTTCGCTCTTGAGCCCCTCGATCACTTTTTGGGCCTTGAGCAAATCCGGCTTGTCCACGGTAAAGGAGAGGTCGGTGGCGGGTTTGCCGCTGCCGTGGCTGATGTTCTGGACGATCATGTCCACGTTGATGGCCGCGTCGCCGATGGCTTTGAAGATGCGGGCGGCGATGCCGGGATGGTCCGGCACGGCCACGAGGGTGATTTTGGCCTGGTTTTTGTCGAGCGAGACGCCGCGTACGACGACGCCTTCCATGCTTTTGGTTTCTTCTTTCACAATGGTTCCTGGATTGTCGTTCAAGCTGGATCGAACCTCAAAGACGACCCCGAATTTTTTGGCGAACTCCACCGAGCGGGACTGCATGACCTTGGCGCCGAGACTGGCCAGTTCGAGCATTTCGTCGTAGGAAATCTCCTCCATCTTTCGGGCGTTGGGGACGATGCGAGGGTCGGCGGTATAGACGCCGTCCACGTCGGTGTAAATCTGGCACAGGTTGGCCTTGATGGCGGCGGCCAGCGCGATAGCCGTCAGGTCCGAGCCGCCGCGGCCCAGGGTGGTGATTTGGCCCTCGGGCGTCTGGCCCTGAAAGCCGGCGACGATGACGACATGGCCCTGGGCCAGGAGCTCGTGAATGCGTTTGGGGGTGATGTTCTGGATTTTGGCCTTGGTGTGGACGCCGTCGGTGACGATGCCGGCCTGCGCGCCGGTGAGGGACACCGCCTTGATTCCGAGGGCGTGCAGGGCAATGGCCGTCAGGGCGATGGTCGTCTGTTCGCCCGTCGCCAGCAGCATGTCCATCTCCCGCTCATCCGGCATGGCCATGATTTCCTTGGCCAGCTTGATCAGGTTGTCGGTCACGCCGCTCATGGCCGACACCACCACGACCACTTGGTCGCCGTTCCGATGGTACCGGGCGACCCGCGCCGCCACGTTCTTGATCCGCTCCGGGTTGGCTACGGAGGTCCCGCCATATTTCTGAACTATTAATGCCATAAAATGTTCACCGTTCCGCCCCCTTCAGCAGGGCGCTACTGGAAATTCTCCACCCGGATCATCACCGGCCGGCCCCGGACGACGGGCAGCTTTTGAATGCGCCGCAGCGCCCGGGTGACCGCGCCGTTGGGCGCCTCGTGCAGCATCATGATCAGGGGCACGCTGCCGCCCTGGCGCCCCTCGGGTTGGATGACCGAGGAGATGCCGATTTGGGCGTCGCCGAAGACCCGGCTGATTCGCGCGAGGGTGCCGGGCCGGTCCACCACATTCAGCCGGACGAAATACTGGGACACCACATCGCGGATGGGGACCACCCTCCCGCCGCGGGCATGGGGGACAAAGGCCGGCACCCGGTTTTTGGTCCCCGCCGTCAAGTCCAGGGCGGCGTCGGCCAGATCGCTCAACACGGCGCTGGCCGTGGCGTCCTTGCCCGCGCCGCGGCCGTAGAATAGGGTGTCGCCCACCACGTCGCCCCGCACAAAGACGGCGTTGAAGACGTGGTTCACGCTGGCCAGCACGTGGCTGTTGGGGACGAGGGTGGGATAGACCGAAACCTGGATGCGCGGCGTGCGGCCGCCGGTTCCGTCGGGCTCCGCCTTGATGATGCCGAGGAGCTTGATGGTGTAGCCCAACTGGCCGGCATATTGCATGTCGAGCCGCGTAATGGCGCGGATGCCCTCGACGTAAATCCGGCCGGGCTTCACCCAAAAGCCGTGCGCCAGGGAAGCCAAAATGCCGATTTTATGCTGCGCGTCGTAGCCATCTACGTCCAGCGACGGCTCCGCCTCGGCATAGCCCTGGGCCTGGGCGTCCTTCAGGACGGCGTCGAAGTCGGCGCCTTCGAGCTTCATCCGGGTCAGGATGTAGTTGCAGGTGCCGTTGACGATGCCGTAGAGGTGGGTGATGCGGTTGCCGACAAAGCCTTCGCGGAGCGATTTGATGATGGGAATGCCGCCGCACACACTGGCCTCGTAATAGAGGTTGGTGCGGTTTTTTTTGGCCGCGGCGAACAGTTCCTCGCCGTGGGCCGACAGCAGCGCCTTGTTGGCCGTGATGACGGGTTTGCCCAATCCCAGCGCGGTCAGAACCATGGTGCGCGCGATGGTGGTGCCGCCCACCAGCTCGGTGACGATGTCCACCTCGGGGTCGTGCACGACCCGCTGCCAATCCAGCGTCATCAAGGAACGGGGGATGGAGTAGGGGCGGGGTTCGTCGAAGGCTTTGACGGCGATCTTTCGAATCCGGATCGGCACGCCAATGCGCGAGGCCAGGAGCTGGCCGTTGAGCCGCAGCGCGTGATAGACGCCGCTGCCCACGGTTCCCCCGCCAATCATGCCAAGGTTAACCTGCCGCATAGTCAAATGTTGTGGCGGGGGAGCATGCAGAAATCCCGGTTACAAAACAACCTCTAAGTGAGACCTCTAAAGTGAGAGGGGCCCCCTCCACCGCCGGCGCCGCCGGTGAAAGGCGAGGGTGGCGCGAAGCGCAGCAATCAGACTCCTGCCAGGCGATTCCCGGCTCAGGACGACGGGCCGGGCAGGGGGTTGGCGCCGGCTTTGCCCTGAAGGGCCTGAACGATGGAATTGACGTTTTGCAGGATCTGACGCGCCGCGGCGGGGTCCGGGATTTTGAGGCCGAAGGTCTTGTCCAGCGCCACCACCAACTGAAGGGCATCCACGGAATCCAGCCCGAGGCTGCCCGGGCCGAACAGGGGTTGTTCGTCCCCGATTTCACTCGAGCTGACCTGGAGCATGAGGTTTTCGACCATCAGGTCTTTGATTCGGGATTTGAGTGCGTCTGCGTCTTCCATGTTAATAAATTCCGCCATCCACTTTGAGAATTGCGCCGGTGATATAACTGGCCGCGGGGCTGGCGAGAAAGGTCACCGCGGCGGCAACCTCCCCCGGGGCGCCAAAGCGGCGCATGGGCACCCGGGCCTGAGCGGCGCGGCGCTCCTCGTCGCTCATCGCGGCAAGCGCCTCGGTGTCAATGTAGCCCGGACAAACGGCATTGACGGTGATATTGAGGCGGGCGACCTCTTTGGCCAGGGACCGTGTGAGCGCCACCAAGCCGGCTTTGGCGGCGGCGTAATTGGCCTGGCCGGGGGGCGGAAGCAAGGCGCTGAGAGAGGCCACGTTGACAATCCGGCCGCTTCGCTGCGAGATCATGGCGGGCAGCACGGCCTGGCAGCCGTAAAACGCGCCGTCCAAGTGCGTGGCGAGGACCTGTTTCCATTGGGGGGCGGGCATCGTGGCCAGCAACGCATCGGCATGGGTTCCCGCGTTGTTGACCAGCACGTCAATGCGGGCATGGCTTTCGGAAACCTTGTTCACCGCCGCCTGCCATTCCTCGGGACGCGTAACGTCCAGGTCCAGACAACCGCAACGGCCGGGGAACTCGCGCACCAGGGATTCCGCCCCGTCCCGTCGTTGCCGAACGCCCAGCCAGACGAACGTGGAGGGGGACTCGCGCAAAAAGGCCGCCGCGATGGCTTGACCCAGCCCTCCGTTGGCGCCCGTGACAATAACAACTCGCGAATTCAACTCGATTCGCATCAAAGGTAGAAAAATGAGGGGGGAAGTCAATGCGAGGAGGTTTTGCGCTTGGCCGCCCGCCCGGGTGTGGGAAAGAATCGGGCCATGGATTGGACGAGCGGTTGCGTGGCGGTGATTCCCTGCTTGAACGAGGCGGGGTCCATCGGCGCGGTGGTGGCCGGCGTGCGAAAGCACCTGCCGACGGTGCTCGTCGTGGATGACGGGTCGGTGGACGGCACGGATGGGGTGGCACGGGCCGCGGGGGCGGAGGTGATTCGGCACTCGCGCTGCCAGGGCAAGGGCGCGGCCATCCGGTCGGGCTGTGCCTGGGCGGAGGGGCGGGGCGCCGGGTGGGTGATGCTGCTGGACGGAGACGGCCAGCATGATCCCGCGGATATCCCCGTGTTTTTTGCCTGCGCCGAGCAGCAGGGGGCCCAACTGGTGGTGGGGAACCGGATGGGCGACGCGGGCGCCATGCCGCCGGTTCGGCGGTGGGTGAACCGCTGGATGAGCGCGCGGCTGGGCCGCTGGGCGGGCCAGACATGGCCGGACACTCAGTGCGGGTTTCGGCTGCTGCAGCTTGAGACCTGGCGCAGGCTGCCCATCCGCGCCACTCAGTTCGAAATCGAATCGGAAATGCTGCTGGCGTTTGCAGCCGCCGGCGCGCGCATTGCCTTTGCGCCGGTCCGAGTAATTTACCTTGGCGGGCGGAGCAAAATCCATCCGTGGCGCGACACGGTGCGGTGGCTCCGGTGGTGGAGGACAGTGAAGCGCGAGGGGCCGTTTCAAGCGCCGAACCGCCGCGGATGATTCGAAGGAGACGGGCGGGTCCCTGCGGGGCGGGCGTGGCGGGCGGCACCGGTTGCGCGGGAGGGCTGAAGGGCGTGCCCACGCTTGCATCTCCGCCGTTCGGGCCGTTCCACCCGCCAGGAGTGGGCCTTTCCCGAAAGCGCCGCTATGATATTTATATCGGCAGGCATCCGGGCTAACCTGGGTTATGATTGATTTGAAAAGCGATCCCTCGATCCGCCGGTTTCTGGGGGCGGTGGCCTGGCGCGCGGGGTTGTTCCTGCTGCTGGCCGTCGTGGTGGGAAGCCTGGTGAAGACGGTGTGCGCCGGCCTGGAAAGCAAGGCGGCGCCGGCAGGATTCGGGCGCGGCATGCTTCAGGGAGCGCTGATGCCCATGACCTGGCCGGCCCTGGCTGCGGGCCATGACGTGACGATCTATTCGGCCCACAACACCGGGGTGAGTTACAAGCTGGGATACACCGCAGGCGTAAACCTTTGCGGAGCAGTGTTTTTCGGGCTGGTTTTCCAGCGGCTGAACCGGTTGCGGAGCTGGGCGCGGAACACGGGGCCGGAGGGAACGGAGGGAACTCGCTGACAAAGCGGGGAGAAAAATTGAGCGAGGGGGCCGGGGGGATTGTCAATAACTTAAAGAAATGGTTTTGACAATAACCGATTGAGAACATGAGACGGCCAATCAAAGATGAATTCACGGACCTGCCGGTGTCCCGGCAACGGAAGTATCAGTTGCGGATGCAACGCGACAAGCGATGCACGGAGTGTGGCAAGCCGGCGGTGCAGGGCTCACGCTGTGTGGTGCACCTGGTGAAAGCCCGGGAGCGCCAGCGGATCAAGCGGGGTCTGAAGCGGCGCTACTACAACACGTTAAGTTACCAACTGGAGAGGTCCCTGGCGGCCTAACGCCGGGGGGTTCTGCCGGGGGGGCAGCGGGGCGCAGGAACGATTCCGCAAGAGCGCGGAGGGGGAGAGGCGAGGGGCATTTTTGCCCAAGGGTCATCGGTCTTCGTAAACTGGAGTGAACTGGCAGAGTTGCTGGCGGGGGTTAAGAATCTCCCCCGCCAGTTTTGTTAATGGGCGGCGGTGAGGACCAGCACCTGCTCGAGGGTCGAGACCCCGTCGCGAACCCGGTCCAAGGCCACCATGCGGAGGGTGCGCATGCCCTGGCCGATGGCCACTTTGCCCATTTCACGGCTGCTGGCGCGGGCAATGATGAGTTTGCGAATCTCGTCGGTGATGGTCATGGCTTCGATGATGGCAAGCCGACCGAGGTAGCCCGAGTTCTTGCAGCGTTCGCAGCCGTGCCCGCGGTAAAGGGTGCATCCGTCAAAAATGCTCGGGTCAATGCCGAGGTCCTGGAACATTTTCGGGGGGTAGGTGACGGGTTCCTTGCAATGGGAGCAAATGCGGCGCATCAAGCGCTGGGCGCAAGAGAGAATCACCGAGGAGGAAATCAGGAAGGGCGCGATGCCCATGTCGTCGAGGCGGGCGATGGCGCCCGGCGCATCGTTACAGTGCATGGTGCTGAGCACCTGGTGGCCGGTCAGGGCGGCCTCGACGGCGATTTCGGCCGTCTCGGTATCGCGGATTTCCCCGATCATGATGATGTCGGGGTCCTGGCGGAGGATGGAGCGGAGGGCGTTGGCGAAAGTGAGGCCGATCTCCTTCTTGACGGGCACCTGGTTGATGCCGGGGACTTGAAACTCGACCGGGTCCTCAACCGTGATGATGTTGTAGATGGGGTTGTTCAGTTCGTTGAGGGCCGAATAGAGGGTGGTGGTCTTGCCTGAACCGGTTGGCCCGGTGACAAGGATGAGGCCGTGGGGGGCGTCAATGGCCGCTTTGAACTGCTGGAAGGTGTCGGGGTCCAGACCCAGTTTGTCAATGCTGGCGGAGAGGTTGCTTTTGTCCAGCAGGCGCAGCACGATTTTCTCGCCGTGAACGGTCGGCATGATGGAAACCCGGAGGTCGTAATCGCGGCCGGCGACGCGGATGCGCAGACGGCCGTCCTGGGGGAGGCGGCGCTCGGCAATGTCGAGGCTGCTCATGATTTTGAACCGGGAGGCCAGCGCCAGTTGCATCTGCTTGGGCGGCGGGGTGGCATCCACCAGCACGCCATCAATCCGGTAGCGCAGCCGCATCGTTTTCTCGAAGGGCTCGATGTGGACGTCGCTGGCGCGGTCTTTAACGGCCTGCAACAGGATGAGGTTGGCCAGCTTGATTACCGGGGCTTCTTCGCTGGAGGCGGCCAGTTGGTCGAGGTTGACTTCCTCGATGGTCTCCTTGGAAACCTCGACGTTTTCGGCGTCGGGGTCCACGTCGCCCTTCATCCGGGCGTCGGAGATGATGTCCTCCATGCTCCCGCTCTTGGAGGCGTCAATGTGGTTGAGCTTGTCAATGATGGCCTTTTCGGCGGCGATGAGCGGCGAGACCTCGATGCGGGTGATGCGGCGGACGTCGTCCAGGGCCAGGACGTTGAGGGGGTCGGCCATGGCCAGGAACAGTTTGTTCTCGAGCCGGGAGACGGGGATGACCTTGTGGTTGCGGGCCATCTCGCGCGGGACCAGTTCGGCGACCTCCGGGGGGATCATCAGGCGGCTGAGGTTGATGGGCGGCGTGTTCAAGACGCGTCCCATGGAAACCGCCATGTCCTGTTCGCTGACGTAGGCTTTTTCGAGAATCAACTTGAGGAGGCGGGTCCCCTCCTTTTTTTGCTGTTCGAGGAGTTGCTGGACCTGCTCCAGCGTGAGCAAGCCGTCCTCGACCAGGGCGTCGGCGATGCGTTCACCAAATGATTTGATGGGAGGCATGGGTTTAGCGGAAGGCTTTGCGCAGGTTCTTGACCAGGTCGAGGGGCGGAACGAGGTACCACAGGAAGCGGCTGCCACCGGCCTCGGCCAGCTCCTTGCCGGCCTGCTGGTTGAAGGGGAAGGCGGTCGCGACGAGGATGGACTTGCTCATCCGGTCAAAGGGCAGGACACACCAGCGCCGGCAGATTTCGGCGGGGAAGGTGCGGGCCAGGTCCATGTCCACGTCATACAGGTTCAAGGGAAGAAACGCCGCGCGGGATTTGTCGCACAGCAGCTTGAGCGATTGCTCGATGGGGACCAGCCCCTTGTCCGCAAGCACCTGAATAAAGGGCTCGGTTACATCGGCCGGTGGAAACGAATAATCGTACTTGGGCCAGCATTGGTCGAAATCGGCGGGAGCAATGATGCGGCTGTCCACAAACAGTTTCTGCATGTGACGCCGGCCGTCTTCGACCTCGCCTGTGGGAATGGCGCGACCCGGGCGGCGGGCATGGGCGGTGTCCCCCGGCCGCTTGATGGGGGGCAGCGTGTCCAGCGAAGGCTCGGGGGTGAAACTGTTGGACTTGCTTTCCAGTTCCTTGAGGGCGGCTTGAGCCTCGGCATCGTCGGGAAATCGCTGGAGGACCGTTTCGTATTCGAGAATTGCCGAGGAGAATTGTCCCATTTGCGCGTACGACTGCGCGATGCGCTTGGACAGCTTGACGGCATCCTCCTCGCGCCCCGCCTTCGAGTAGGCCTCTTTGAGGATTTCCAACGATTGGTAATCATCCGGCTGCGATTGAGTGATCACCTCGAACATCTCAATCGTCTGCGCCAATTGCGCCTCTTCACTCGGTGTTAACGTGCTCGTGGCCATGCCATTCTCATTTTGCCCGCAGCTTCTCTCGGGCAAGCGCGCCGAAAGTTCAACAACTCGACCGGGCAAGTCAATGGAAGAAGCAAACTTCCGGCCAATTCCCGAGCTGACGCCGTTCCCGGCCGTTTTTGATGGTGATTGTCCCGCTTTAGGGCGGTTTACCGCGCTTGGGACGAAGGGGCACCTGCCAGCCCTCCACCCCCACACAGGGCCAAGGCGGTGTCGGGTCGGGTTCCGGCGGAGGAAGCCAGAGCCAGGCCGGCGCGGCTGTTCCTTGCCAGCAAGCCATTTTGCCCTCTTACCAACGTTATTCGCCGAGTGCATGCCCTGAGCGAGGACACTTCTGCCCATTTTTTGATGAACGGGCTTTGGCGCTTTGCAGGGTTGCATTCCGGCGCAAAGCAGCCACCTTTAGCGAAGGAATTGAGGCAAAGATTAGTGGATTGTGCAACCGATTGATGTAAAGATGGTTCCGGCGCCCGGTGAGCGCTTGCGGCGATTCGTCGGGGATGTCGTCCGATTTCGGGTTCAAGCCAGGCCGGATGGCCGGCGGCCTGAAGGCTGGCAGGCGCGATTGCGGACCAACCTGGGCCGGGCGGATGCGCTGCGGCAGGAGATACTCCAAGCGCATGCCCAAGGCGTCTCGCCGGCGGGAATCTCCTGGCATGATGTTGTGATGCGCGAGCAGAACGGCGGCTGGGAGATTGAGCTGCCTCTGGCCGAGCCGGGTTTTTTCCGCGCCAAGGCCTACCTGTTGGATGAACGGGGATGGCAGCATTGGCCGGCGGGGGCCGATGTGGGCCTGTCGGTGCATCCCGACTCTTACCGGACGGCCAACGTGATTTATTGCGCCTTCCCCCGGCTGTTTGGGTCGTCCAGAACGGCCGTATCCACAAAGGATGAAAAACTGGCGCGAAGTCTGCGCCCCCTCGAGGAGGGCGGATACACGATTATTCCGCCTTCAGGGAAATTACGCGACGTGACCCGCCAGATGGCGCATATCTTCGAGACGCTCGGGTGCCGCATTCTTCACCTTCTGCCGGTGAATCCAACGCCGACCGTTTATGCGAGATTTGGCCGTTTTGGGAGTCCATACGCCATCCTGGATTTGGGCGCGGTGGATGCGGCGCTGGTCGAACTGGACAAGCGGACCACGGGAGTGGACCAGTTTTGCGAGTTGACGCAGGCGGCGCATCTTCGGGGCGGGCGGGTGTTTCTGGACATGGTCATCAATCACACGGGCTGGGGTTCCGTGCTGCAGGAGACCCATCCGGAGTGGTTCCTGCGGCGGTCGAACGGCGAGTTCGTCAGCCCGGGGGCCTGGGGGGTGGTTTGGGAGGACCTGATCGAGCTGAAGCACGATAATGTGGCGCTGTGGGACGAATTGGCGGAGACGTTGCTGGTGTGGTGCCGTCGCGGGGTGGACGGCTTTCGTTGTGATGCGGGTTACATGGTCCCCGTGCCGGCCTGGCAGTACATTATCGCGCGCGTCCAACAGGAATATCCCGAAACAGTGTTTTTGCTCGAAGGGCTGGGCGGCGCGTGGGAAGCCACCGAAGCCCTGTTGACGGAAGGCGGAATGCACTGGGCCTACTCCGAGTTGTTCCAGAATTATTCGGGGCCGCAGGTTGCGGGATACGTGGACCATATTGTTCGCCAGAGTGACCGGGTGGGGTTGCTGGTGAACTACAGTGAGACTCATGACAACGACCGGCTGGCAGCCAAGGGACGGGTCTGGTCGCTCCTGCGGAACCGGCTTTGCGCCCTGACGAGTGTCAGCGGCGGGTTTGGGTTCACGTGCGGGGTTGAGTGGCTTGCCCGTGAGAAAATCCAGGTGCATGAATGCACGGGCCTGGCCTGGGGCAGCCCGGAGAACCTGGTGGCCGAGCTGGCAGCGCTGAACCGGCTGCTTGCGGACCATCCCTGTTTTTTCGACGGCGCCAGTATTCAGCGGCTCAGCGCCGCCGAGAGCCAGGTGCAGGCCTGGCTCCGGCGTTCGGCGGATGGAAAGGACCAGGTCCTGGTTCTGGCCAATCTCGATCCCGGGCGGCCGGGGGATCTGGTGGTTGACGACCACGCCGTCCCGGGCCAGGCGGCCGGAGGGCTGGACGGTCTGGCCGGCTGGACGGATCTGCTGGGACAAGTTCTGCCCGCCATGCAGCCGGTGGACGGGCGGCAGTGGCGCATCAGCCTTCCACCGGGGGCTGCCTATTGCCTGGCGCCGCAGGCGCTGCCGGCAGGCCAAAGCGGTTTGGAATACCGCCGGCGCCGCGCCCAGGCGGCGTGGGGAGTGCAGGCGCTCAACCGCCTGTTGCCGGCCGAACGCATTGGCGCATTCGATTGGCGGCGGCTGGCCGAGCTGGTGGACCAGGCGCCCGCAGCCTTTCTGGACGGGGTGGCCGCTTTGGCGGACGCGAACGAGGGGCCCGCCGCGGGAGATTCCGGCCGGGATATTCTCGAGCGGTTGCGGGACCAGATGGACCGGGCTCAGTGTTCCCGCGTCATCCTCTGGGAAGCGATTGATTGCAGGCGGGTGACCCCGGTGCCGCCCGGACATTGGATTCTGTTGAAAGATGCGGCGCGATTCCGCGCCAGCCTGCGATGGCCGGACGGCACGACTCAAAATGTGGAGTCCATCGAGGTTGCGGAAGGGCAGGTGGCTTGGTTTTTCCCGCCTCCCGTTACGGGCGACGCGCGCCTCCGTGTCCAGCTCTGCACCGCGGGGGCTCGGACCTTGGAGGCGCGGCTGCGGTTGCTGCCGCCGGCTCCCATTCTTTGCGACAGCAAGCCCCGGCCTGACGATTTGGTGCTGCTGACCAACGGGCGCGGGGGCATGGCGCGCCTGCGAGTGGACCTGGGCCGGATTCTCTCGAAGTACGACTGTGTGCTGGGGGCCAACCTTCATCCGACGCTTCCGGTGGACCGGCACGTGCTGGTGAAGCGGATTCGCGTCTGGGTCAATGCCGACGGCTTCCTCTCCCCCTTGAACTTTGCCGCCCTCGAGTCGTTCGAAGCCGGTCCCCCGGCGCTGTGGCATTTTGTCGCCCAAGCCGGCGATGGCCGCACCGTCGAGATTCAAGTCAGCGCCGGGATGGTCCCCGGCAAGAACTGCACGGTCTTTCACTTTTGCCGTCCGAAGGCATCGGCGGCGCGGGGCAAACAACTTCCGCCCGAGGCTGACGTGCGGTTGACCGTGCGTCTTGACATTGAAGACCGGAATTTTCACGCGGAAACCAAGCGCAACGGCGGGGCGGAGCACCATTTTGCGGCGCACACGCGCGTGCTCGAGCGGGGGCCCGGGAGCCGCGAGGCGGCCAGGCCGGGATTTGTTTTCAGCCCGGCGCCGGACCGGGAGTTGCGGGTGTATGCCGATGCGGGGTGGTATCATCCCCAGCCCGAATGGAGTCAGGACATTCCTCACCCGGTGGAGGGCAGCCGGGGGCAGATGGACCGGGGGGACGCTTACAGTCCCGGCTGGTTCGAGCTGCCGCTGCCGAAAGGGGCGGCCGTCACGCTGGTTGCCAGCGCCGAGCCGTGCGAAGCGCCTGCGGCGGAGAGGCTCCCCGCGGCGCCCGATTATCGCCCGGCCGCGCCCGAGGCGGCCAGCGGCGATGGCGAGCGGTTTGCCGCGCGGCTGGCAACGGCCATCCGGGCCTTCCTGGTCCGGCGCGGCGCGGGCAAGACCGTCATCGCAGGTTACCCGTGGTTTCTCGACTGGGGCCGGGACACGTTTATTTGCGCCCGGGGTTTGATTGCCGCCGGGCTGCGGGAGGAGGTTGGGGAAATCGTCACGACCTTCGCCCGGTTCGAGCGGGACGGCACCCTGCCCAACACGGTGTTTGGCGAAGACGCTTCCAACCGGGACACGTCCGACGCTCCCTTGTGGTTCGCCTTGGTGTGCGAGGAACTGGCGGGGGCGGGCGCGTCGAATCTGTTTGAGACGGTGGTGGACGGCGCGGGGCGGACGCTGCGGCAGGTTCTGCTGAGCATCGGGCTCCACTACCGGCGGGGGACCCCGAACGGAATTCGCATGGACCCGGCGTCGGCCTTGATCTGGAGCCCAAGCCATTTTACGTGGATGGATACGAATTACCCCGCCGGCACGCCGCGGCAGGGCTATCCCATCGAGATTCAGGCCCTGTGGATTCGGTTGCTGGGTTTGCTGGCGCGGTTGGACGAGGGGCCGGAACGGCAGGAATGGGCCCGGCTCGAGGAGCGGGCCCGGGTTTGGCTCGAGCAACGATTCTGGCGCGAGGACCTGGGATTTTATGCCGATGTGTTGAAGGCGGACCGCGGGCAGAGCGCGGCCGAAGCCCAGGCCGACGACGCCCTGCGCAGCAACTGTCTGTTTGTGATTACTCTCGGCCTGGCCCGGCCGGAGCATGCCCGGCGTTGTGTGGAGGCGGCGCGGCGGCATCTGGTGGTGCCCGGGGCGTTGCGGTCGCTGGCGCCGCTGCCGGTGCGGGTTCCGCTGCCGATTCACGGGCCGGACGGCCGGCTGCTCAACAATCCCCTCGAGCCCTATTGGGGCCGGTATGAGGGGGATGAGGACACGCGCCGCAAGCCGGCCTACCACAACGGCACCGCCTGGACCTGGACGTTCCCCGTGTTCTGCGAGGCGCTGGCCCGCGCCTGGGATTTCGCCCCGGAAGCGGTCGCCGCGGCCCAGTCGTACCTTGGCAGCATGGCGGACCTCCTCGGCGAAGGGTGCCTGGGCCAGTTGCCGGAAATTCTGGATGGGGACGCCCCGCATGCGCAGCGGGGGTGTGACGCGCAGGCCTGGGCCGCGACCGAGGCCCTGCGAGTGTGGACTCTGTTATCCTCGAAGGCGGCGGCGAAGCCGCCGGCGGACAGCGGCAGTTAATTCTTCTCAACCAGCGGTGTTTCTGTTAATCCAATGCTCATGAAGAATAAGAAGCATGACACGACGGCGTTAACCGACAGTCTGAACCAGGTGCTGGCCGATTCCTACGCGCTGATGGCGCTGACGCATCTGGCGCATTGGAATGTGGAGGGCCCCGGCTTTTTCGCGCTCCACACTGCGTTTCAAACGCAATACGAGGAGCTGTTCACGGCCATTGACGAAATTGCCGAGCGCATCCGGGCCTTGAATGCGTATGCCATCGGCGGCCTTTCGACCTTTGCGCAGGCGGCCCGGATGAAGGAATTCGCGGCGCCGCTTTCGCAAGAGGATTACGTGAAGCGGCTGATTGAGGCGAACGAGAAGTTGCTGGCGGACGCGGCCCGGGCGCGCGATCTGGCGGGCCAGGCCAACGACCAGGAGAGCCAGGACCTCATGATCCAACGGATTACCCTGCATCAGAAGACCGTCTGGATGCTGAAAAGCTTTTTGAAAGGGTGAGCCGGCGGCATTGAAGCGGCAAACGAAAGGGGACGGAAGGGGACATGCGCCTCGACAGGGGGGCGGTCGTTTGCTAACACACAGCGCGTGCGTTCCGAGTTATTCAATGCGGTCAGCCGGGTGGTGGTGAAAGTCGGCACGGGGGTGCTGACGGACAGCCGCAAGCAGCCTGACCAGGCTCAAATGGAGCAATTGGTCAGCCAAATCGCCGAACTGCGGCGGGGGGGCAAAGAGGTGGTCCTGGTTTCCTCGGGGGCGGTGGGCGCGGGGATGGGGGTGCTGGGGTATCACAAGCGGCCGGCGGAGCTGGCGGAGCTGCAAGCCTGCGCGGCGGTGGGCCAATCCCGGTTGATGGCGACTTACGAGCGGTTGTTTGGCGCGTTCAATCTGTCGGTGGCGCAGATTCTTCTGACCCACGACGACCTTGAACATCACGACCGGCATCTCAACGCCCGCAATTCCCTGATCACGCTGCTGCGGCACGGGATCGTGCCGATCATCAACGAAAACGACGTGGTGTCCGTGACCGAGCTGAAGTTTGGCGACAATGACAAGCTTTCGGCTTTGGTGGCGGCGCTGCTGCCGGCGGATTTGGTGGTGATTTTGACCACCGTGGACGGGGTGATCGAACATTTTGGAAAACCCGAGGCGCGCACCCTGCCCGTGGTGCAGCGGATTGACGCGGCGTTGGAAAAGATGGCGGGGGGCACGGACAGCGCCACGGCGGTTGGGGGAATGGCCTCGAAGATCCAGGCGGCGAAGATCGCGATCCGCTCGGGGATTCCGCTCGTGATTGCCTCGGGCCGAAAGAAGCGGGCGTTGGTGCGCGTGGTGTCGGGGGAGGAGGAGGGAACGCTGTTTGTTCCGCAGGCGCGGCGGTTGCAGGGGCGCAAGCGCTGGATTGCCTTCTTTCACCATCCCAAAGGGGCGCTGTATGTGGATGAGGGGGCGAAAAAGGCGCTGCGGGAGAACGGCAAGAGCCTGCTGCCGCCCGGCATCACCCGTTGCGAGGGCGACTTCGAGGCGGGGGAAGTGGTGCGGATTTGCGATGCGGACGGGACGGAATTCGCGCGGGGCATTGCGAGCTTTGGGGCGGGCCAGATTGCCGGCCGGCAGTTGAAGCGGGTCGAAGTCGTGCATCGGGACAACCTCGTGATACTGTAGAGCGAGGGAGCGGCGCCGGTGACGGCGATGCCGGCAGGCAAGAGATTCTTTTTCATGAAGCAGAAACGGTCAGGCATCCAGGAGTTGTTGCGCATCATGGCCCGCTTGCGGTCGCCGACGGGCTGTCCGTGGGATCGGGAGCAGGACCATCGCAGTCTGCGCTGGCATGCGGTGGAAGAGGTGTATGAATTGCTGGATGCGATCGAGTCGGGCGACGACCTGGAGCTGGAGGAGGAGTTGGGGGATTTGCTGTTGCAGGTGGTGTTCCATTGCCAGTTGGCGCGCGAGCGCGGCGCGTTTGATTTTGAAAAGGTCGCGCGGCACATCGCGGACAAACTGGTGCGACGGCATCCGCATGTCTTCGGCGAAGTCAAGGTCAGGAATGTGGAACAGGTGTGGGCGAATTGGGAGAAAATCAAACGCGCGGAGAAGCACGGGACCCATCGCGCGCGGCCGTCGGCGCTGGACGGGATTCCGCGGCACCTGCCGGCGTTGCTCCGAGCCGAAAAGCTCGTCAAGAAGGCCCGCCGGGCCGGGATCGCGGCGGTGGCGCGCACGGGAAAACGGGTCGGCAAGGCGGCGTTGGGCGATCAACTGTTCGAGCTGGCCGCCTACGCGCAGAGCCGGGGCTGGTCGGCCGAAGAGCTGTTGAGAACGGCCACGCGGAAGCGGGAGGCGGCCTGGCGCCGCCGGGAACGCCAATCCCAACTGGCAGCCGGAGCCAACCAAAGCTAAGCTGAGAGCATGTTGAGAACGTGGATGCTGTTGCTGGCGGTTTGCGGCGTTGCCGGGGCCGGGGCGGACACGATTTACTTGAAGGACCAGGCCTCCGTCAGCGGGCGCATCCTGGCGGAGAAACGGGACCAGGTGGCGGTGGACGTGGGTTATACCGTGCTGGTCATCCCGCGGTCGCATATTGCCAGAATCGCGCGGTCAGGCGGCGGCCCGTTGGCGAAGGAGGGCGGGCCGGACGCCGGGTTGGAGGCCGTTGGGGAGGGAACGGCGGCGGAGTTTTACAGCGCGCCCTCGCGGGCCGCGGCGCCGCGCAGTGTGCGGGAGCTGGTCAATGAGCTGGGCGAAGCGGTGGTGCAGGTGCGGACACCCAGCGGGCAGGGATCGGGATTCCTGATCAACAAGGAGGGATTCCTCATCACCAACTTCCATGTGATTGAAGGGGAAACGCAAATCACCGTCGAAGTGTATCATTTGCAGGACGGCCAACTGGAGCCGCGCCGCTACAAACAGGTGCGGATTGTCGCCATGAACAAGTTTGACGATTTGGCGCTGCTGCGGATCGAGGATGCGGACGCGCCGCCCTTCCGGCCGGTGGCACTGGGGAGCACGGATGCGCTGGCGGTGGGGGACCGCGTGTTTGCCATCGGCAGTCCGTTGGGCCTGGAGCGCACGGTGACCGAGGGCATCCTGAGCACCAAGACGCGGCAGATGCA
>ERZ795050.3225-NODE-3225-length-16432-cov-5.920010_pt1 | contig 16432 bp, 15 predicted proteins | sample MGYA00375134_ERZ795050 | MGnify/ENA primary metagenome ERZ795050 (study PRJEB30179, sample SAMN05720221) | activated sludge metagenome | isolation source: Anaerobic digester | place: Japan | collected 2015-05-26 ... | reverse complement strand
TATCGAGACCAAGACAAATCATGTTGCCATCCTCCGATTCTGGCGAAAACACCCTCTTGACAGGACGGGGCGCGATCGGCTAATCTGAGAGCCAGTGTAATCGACCCCGGCCTGCGGTTTTCCGCAACAAGAGAGAATTCGCAGGCACCGCCTTCGGGCGACCGCCGTAGCTCGTGTAACCCACGACCTGCGGCTTTTTGTTATCGTCGGTGTGGCCACTGGGCCCATACGATCCTCGTCAACCCCGAACTCCGTCAGGTTCTGCATCGAGAAGCAGTCTCTCGGGGCGTACGCCAGTGATTCGTTGAAGACCCAAGGGATGGCCCAGATGTAATCATGCAGTTTGCGGGGTGTATTCCGGACCGGCCGTGCCGTGAAGCGCCCGTTCATACAAACATCTCCTGAATGGACAACAGAGCCATTATCGCCGCAAGCAATGGGGAAAGCCAGAGGAAATGATAAATGCCGAAAGCTGGGTGCTGATAGCCCCCCCTCAGCGCCTCGCTCCCTTCTGCCGGTCCCCTCTCTTTTCGTGCTTGGTGAATCATCATCGTACCCGGCGCAGTGCTGGTGTGCCCGCGGTGAGCGATGATGTTGGCCGCCAGCTCGCGGAGAATGATCGAGCGCAGGCTGATGCTCGTAGTCCCCTCCACATGGTCCGCCAGGGCAAGCCGGGCGGCCGCGGATGCCCGCTCAGGCCGCGGGATCGCAGCTCTTGTCGGCCAGGACATCCGGACCGCTGAGGCAGTCGACAAAGATGGTCATGTCGCCTTGGTTGACCAGCCCGTCGTTGTTGAAATCGGCGATCCCGCAAGGAGGCTGTACCGTCTGCCCGGCCCCGGTAAGACAAGCTTGGAACAAACCGAAGTCCCGCTGATCGACGTCCCCGTCCCCGTCGACGTCCGGACCGACGGTGCGTATGATCATGCTCACGGCGACGTGCTGGTCGGTGTTCCAGGCATTGCCCGCAACGGTGATCGTGGCATTGTAGGTGCCGCCAAGCTTGCCGTCGGCCACAAAGGACACGGTGTGCGAATTGGGCGACCCGGTCGACGAACCGGAATCCGGTGTTACGGTAAGCCACTCAACGTCGTCACTGATCGTGTAGTCCAGCGTCCCAAAGCCCTTGTTGGTCACCGTGAAGACACTGTCAGCTGGATCGCCCTCGGCAATCCATACGGAGGTCGTGATGACCTCGGTGCTCAACTTGATCTCCGGGCCCGGTGGCCGGTAAACCGCAATCCCGTCCAGGTGCCAGTTCGGCGTGCTGAAAAGCTTGACGGTGCCGCCCGTGGCGGGGTCAAACTCGAAGATGCCCCCGTTGGAACCTCTGGGAGCGGCGATCCAGATCTTGGTGTCCATCCATGCCAGCCCCTTGGGTTCGCACGGTACGCTGTATTCGGCGACCGTCAGACCGTTGGGATCCGCCGGATTGTAAGTGGGATTGGTAAACAAACGGGACACATCCAGCTTGTAGAGCTTCCTTGCCGCCACGTCCGAGTGCCATAGCCAGCCATAGCCGTTGTTCCCCGGCTCCCAGAGCAAACCTTGAGCAATAGTCCCCGGAATATTGCACTTGCCACCCGCAAGCGGTGGGGCGGTAAAGGGGGCAATCTGCGATCCATCAGCCGGGCTGACACGGGTCAACATGTTGCCTGTAAGACCATCGCGAACGGCCGTGATCCACAACCCCGTGCCGTCCCACGCGAGGCCCTCGAGAATGCCGCCCGCCGTCTCGCCAGGAAACTGAGGCGTGATCAGTCCCGGCGGAATGTCGACGGCCCCGGTGTCCTTGTCGATTCGCCTGGCCCCGTCGATGCTCTGGTTGCATGTATCTTTGACCACCGCCCACATGCGGTAATTCGCGTCAAAGTCAAGCTCGTCCAGAAAGCACCCGGCCGGGCTGGGCAAGGTCTTGAGGATGATGCAGTCCGTTCCATCCGGGTCCGGCGGAGTCTTCTTGTTAAACGGGTCGATCTCCATGATCCGGTTGTTGCCGCCCTGGTTATCGCCCTGGTCAGCCACCCACACCCTGATCTGGCCGAGGGCGATGGACGTGCCCGGAGAGGCTGCCAGAAAGACGACTGTGCAGACGAACCGCTTGGACATGCGCGCATCTCCTCTTGGAAGCAAGCCTCAAAGTCGTCATTCTCACACTGGACCGCCACGCCGCGACTACCCCTCCTAAGCTAGCAATCGGCCCGCAATGAGTCAATCATTCATTAAACGTTGGATAAGGCTGCCTTACGAAGGCAGGGCATGGTCGAAATCCTCGCGGCGGACGAGACCTGCCGACGATTCCTTTTTCAGGGATGCGCCCGCCGGCGATGGTGCTCGCCACGGCTGTACAAATCGCAGTGCAAATCAGGTATCATCTGCCTTTGCAGGTCTTTTCGTTCGGCCGGCCCGGACGGCGAGCGTATGCGTGTTCGTTAAGGAGGAACCATGAATCAGGAAGACTTCTCTGGCCTTGAGGGGCAGCCCCAGACGCAGACGCCTCCCCCGTTGACCCCGCCGATCCAGCCGGGCCCGCTCGCCCGGCCCGCAGGCTATTCTCCATACTCATCTCCGATACCGGTCTGGCCGACCGTTATTGGCGTCGTCGGGATTGTGCTTGGCAGTCTGGGCCTGTTGGGCGCAATCTGGGGAGCCGTGGCTCCCCTGGTCATGAAAACGCTCTTTCCGAACATGGCCGCCGACCCGGATATGCCGCACTTCTCCGAGCGGTGGATCCAATCGACCATCATATCGGGTGTCGTCTCCAGCGCGGTGGCCATCATTCTGATTGTGGCGGGTGCGGGAATGCTTAAACGAACGGCCTGGAGCCCTCGGGTTGCTCGAATCTGGGCCGTCATCAAAATGGTCCTTGTGGTCGCTAACCTTGTCGTGGCCTTTCAGATCCAACAATCGACCATGGCAAATATGGCCCAGGTCGGCGGGCGCGGAATGGTCGTCAACGTCAACTTCCTCACGATCCCCAGCATCTTGTTTGGGTTGCTCTGGGGGTGGGCGCTGCCCGTGTTTCTGCTGATTTGGTTCAGTCGCGCGAGCATTAAGGAACAGGTGTCAAAGTGGACCTGAGCGGTGCGACAGCAGCAGCGGTGATCCAAAGGCAAGACTGTGCAACCGTTTGAGAGGCGACGCGTCCAACGACAATGAGATGCAAGACGTGTGAGTATCGACTGTGGAATCTGCCGGCGCGCCGCTGCCCGGAATGCGGCACCCCCTTCAAGCCGAGCGACTACGAGTTCACCATCAACAGCGTGCAGTTCTGCTGCCCGCACTGTGGCCAGTCATACTACGGCACCGGCGAGCGAGGCCATCTTGTCCCCGTGGAATTCGATTGTGTCGGCTGTGGCCGGCATATCCACATGGACGAAATGGTGCTGCTTCCGACCGAGGGCGTCGAGGAGAATCAGACCAGGATCGAAAACGCTCCCTGGCTTGAGCGCGCGGCGCGGGGTCGGGTCAGGGCATGGTTCTCGACCGTGGGCATGGCTTTGATTCGTCCCGCCCGTCTCATGGAGATGTTGCCTGAGGAGGGTGCCACTGGGCAGGCGATGCTGTTCGGCATCATTACTACTCTCCTCGTTGTGCCGCTGGCCCTGTGGCCGTTCTTTCTCTTGCCCCTTGTGTTTTTCGTAAGCGGTTTTGGCGGCCTCGGGTTGGGTGAGGTAGCCGGCTTGATGCTCGTGGCGATCGTCGCCGCCGCAGTCGTGTTGGTGTCAATGTTTGTATGGGCGTTGACCATCCATGGGCTGCTGCGGATAACGGGCGAAACGGCAGGGGGATTGGGCCGTACATATCAGGCGGTATTCTACGGCAGTGGTGCGAACGTCGGCAGCGCTCTGCCCTGCATGGGTATCTACGTCGGGTGGATCTGGTACGTGATCAGCACGGCGATCATGGTCAAGTCGAGACAGCGCGTCTCGGGCCTGCGGGCGGCGTTCGCAACGGCTGCATTCCCGGTGTCGCTTCTTGTGGCGATCATCGGATTCTACGTCTGGTTCTTCTTGTCCGTAATCCCTGGCATTCCCCCCGCGGGACCGGCGGCTGGGTTCCCGTTCGCCGCCACGATGCCCGTTGGGCAAATGAACCGCACGGTTCTTGACGCCATTTTGATCTATGCCGGCGATCATGACGGGGCAGGACCTGACCACGCCGCTGAGCTGGTGGCCCGCGGGTATCTGCGCGCGTCCGACCTGGTCCTCCCCGGATCACAGACGAAGGCCGACCAGATCGTGATTGGCGAGACGACGTTGGTCGGTCTTGAATCGATGCGCCGCGAGCCGGCACGAAAGGAAGCCAGGGCGGCCTCGGCGAAATTACCGCCGAACACCGTTGCCCATCGCCTGGGCGATTGGGTATTCACGTGCCACGGCGTTACACTGAACCCGCCGCCGGACGGTCGTATCTGGCTCGTCGTTCAATGCCTCGACCCGGACGCAAATGCGGAAGCTTTTTCGAGCGATGTGATTGCATGGTGTGCGGACGGAACGATGGTGGTTCTACCCGATTCAGAATTGGCTGCCGGGCTCCGCGATCAGAACTCCCTCAGACGACGCCTCGGTCTGTCCCGTCTTCCCGACCCCCGCCAGGTCACTCACGGCCGGCCCGCGGTAAACGATGAGGCGAGGAAACGATAGGGCAGCCGCCGCGCGGCCGATCTCACCTGAGACATGAAATGGGTGGCGCGATCCCCTCGCCGCAGAGGCATTGCACGAACAGAGCGAAGTCGGACTGGCCGATGACATCATCATGATCCAGCTCAGCGGCGGTGCAAGCCGGTGATATCGGGTTTCCAGCAGTCGTGTAGCAGGCCTGAAACAACCCGAAGTCCGCCTGGTCCACGTCTTCATCTCCGTCCATATCGCCGCGATAACCCGGAAAGACCCCCCAAACCTCAAACTCGGGGATTCGGGCGTGGTTGTCGACCCCCGCATCGGTAATGTATAAGCGAACGTAGCGAAGGGTTTTGGGAGTGACGTAGCTGCGGTTGATGATGCTGGCCCGGATACTGTTATCGATTGTGCCTTCGGTCGCCCACGGACCAGAGAGGCTCGTGGCGGTCTGGATTGCCAGAGCTTCAGCGTTGTAGCTGGTCGGCTCCCCGGCGGCCCCCGCCAGGCGGATGATGTACCCGTCCACCGTCCGGTTGCCCCCCAGGTCGAGAGCCAGCCAATGCGGTGGGGCGGTGGCCGCACTGACCCACTTGCTGCTCACCGAGACAACCCCATCAATTGCATTGCTCCCCGACCAGTCAGGCCCGTACACCGAGTCCGTCTGCACTGTCAGGGAGTACGGGGCGAGATTCGTTCCCGTCGGCGGGTTGCTGGTGAACACGACGTCGGAGCGGTACTTCTGAGCTACGGCGGCGTCAAGATCGGCAAGGATTTGCGTCTTCTGAGGAATGCCGTCGATTCTCCATGGGTCCCCGGACCATCGATACATGTTGACACACCGGAAAACCGGCTTGCCGGCAGCCGGCGCATCTATCGTGTTCCACCGGTTGATCTCGGCATAGATCTCCTGCATCCAGCCGGCTTGATACGGCTCACGGCCCGGCTCGCTGTCCGGGTAGGTCCCGTCCCAGGAATACAGACCGTTGCACTCCGTCGCGTACAGCGGCAGATCGTACATGCTGCTGGGAATTCCGTAGTTGATCCAGTCCTTGTAGACGTAGAAGCTGAAATACAGCAACTGGCCGGCAGCATTGACTTTCTGCGTACTGTGAATGTCTGCGTAGTCGTAGCCGCGGGAGTTGATATGCACGGCAATCCCGTCAGGTCCCGGGCCACTGCCCTGGATTGTGGTCAGCATCTGGTTCATGTATTGAACCCAGTTGATCGGGTTGCCGTCGTGGGTGTATCCACACACGCTGCCGGGACCGTAAGGCCCGCCAAAGGGGGCGATGGCTTGGGTGCAGACTTTGTGCACCGGCCGAACCGCCTTGATCGCGTTGTAAACCTGCCGGAAACAGTCGGCGTAGCTCTGAGGTGAAACATAGGGCTTGTGGCTGCCCACCGGTGGCCATTCGCCGGCGAGATTGGTCTCGTTACCAATCACCCAGATGCTGCAGCCTTGGCTGTTGGAGACGAAGTTGGCACAGCGCGTGGCGAAGTTGGCGTATTGGTCCGGCAGGGGGATAGTGCCGCCCGATTCGCAATACCCGTTGTTGATTCGGCAGATGACGGTATGGCCTTGGTTCGAGAACGAGCGGAAGTCGATCCCCCACGTCTCGGCCGGGTTGTGACCAACGGCCACGGTCGCCGTGATCCAGCCGGTGACACCGCCGCCGGTCAAGTGGTTGAGGTATTCCTGTGGCGACGGCGAGTGATCATGGATCCCATAGAGATACGGGCTTTCCTGAGCGACAAGGAACGTACTACAAGCCGCCCAAACCCAGATCGCCAGCGCCTGGTACACCCGGTTGCCACTCACCGTTTGACAAAGCATCTGATTCCCTCCCGACCGGCTAACGGAGTCTTGCCTGCTACCCAATCATACACCGTGACATCTGGCCATGCTGCGCCTCTCAGAAAACCCCGGACGAAAGCCTTCGGACTGGCCCCCCGGTTCTTGTTTGCCCAAGCCATTTGCGTCTCGTAACATCAGATCAGCCTTGAATCGGCGATTGGGATGATCAACGGAGACTGCATTTGGCCGGCAATCCATCTGACACACCGCACGACCGCAGGGCCATGTTTCGGCTTGGCCTCAAGAGGCTTGTCGCCCCCCTCGCGGAGTTCATTGAACAGCGGCTGCCGGCCGTTGAAACCGCCGGGACCGCAACCGCCCGTGAGGTTCTCCGGCCCCCCGGAGCCTTGCCCGAGCCTGAGTTCCTGGCCAGATGCTATCGTTGCGGCAACTGCGTCGAGGTCTGCCCCGCCAAGGCGATTCACCCCGTGAACCGCCAGAACATCGAGAGGGCCGGCACGCCCTATATCGACCCTGACTTGGCGGCGTGTACGCTGTGTGACCAGTTGGCGTGCATGAAGGCCTGCCCCAGCGGGGCCTTGCAGGTGATCGGCGATAAACGCCAGATCAAAATGGGAACGGCTGCAGTCGACCGCCGGCTGTGTCTGAGACGATCAAGCAGTCTCTGCACGATCTGCCTGGATACGTGTCCGATTGGCAGGGAAGCCATCGACATTTCCGACGGCGGCGAGCTGCAGGTGAACCCCATGGCCTGCGTTGGCTGCGGAACCTGCCAGTACAACTGCCCCGTACGTCCTCGGGCCATCAGGGTTGTGCCTCGCTGACAACTGGCCAACCACAGACCCAACGCCGGCGATAAATGCATGCCTGACCGGCCTGGAACGCCGACCCCCAAACCACATCTTCCGCGCCGGCGATGAACGTATCTCGGACTCCCCATGCCGGATGCCGGACGTTCTGTTTTGTGCTCCTGATTAGTGTGTGGAGACGCTTCAACGACAAAAAATGTGGCAAGAGTCAGCCCGACGGAAGGGTCGTAACTGTTGATATGATAATAGCTTAAGCTTGCGTGCTCTCACGAGCTGCGAAATGGTCGACTTTCAGTCTTGCCATCTGCGGGTCTGGCCCGTTAAAATGTGCTGAGAAGGCGGAGTGGTACGCGTGAGGGGTTGAGCGAAGCGTTATCCTGCGGCCCCTCGCGAGTTTACGGATGATGGCGGAAATGATGTTAGAATCCGCGCACAAGGGATTGGCCGTTCGGCGAACCCAATCCGTCACACTTTGTGCGGGATAAAAGAGGTCGAGGTATAGTTGCTGTCCCTCTGTCAAGGGAGCTCATAATTGCGGTCAAATCGGGAGGTCAAGATGCGCAAGTTCATGTTGGCAAGCACGGTAGTATGGTTCATCGTCGGCCAGACGATGGGAGCGAGCACGGTGACGATGGAGTTGGAGCTTGGGGGCAGCAACAACGGTGCCACTTGCGCCACCCCGATCTACTTCACGCCGGGGTCCACCGAGGATGGGCAGTTCGCTCTCGATGAAAACGGCCGGCTGACGTGGGCAGTCCGCATTCACGCGTCGGGGACGCACTTAGATGCATCCCAACAGGAAGTCGCCATTCGTGGCGTTGCAAACTTTGTCTTCGATCTCGAGTTGTATCATGATTACGTGGACCCGGCCAACCTGGTCACCACGGCCACGTTCATGAGCACAGCCAATCAGGAGATGACCAATTGCGGCGTTGAGCAGAACTGGTCAAACGTGCCCGCCGGAATGGCTTATCTCAGCAACGCAGCCTTCGCAGTTGTCTTCGACACAAACACGTCCACTTCTGTTGGCCCGGGCCGGATCGTCGATTACTACAGACTGACTGATGGGCATCCGGGCGGAGGTCCACGAATGGATGTGCGTTGCTACCCGAAGGCTGCGGCCGGCGAGGGCAAGCTCCAGGGTGTTGGTGCCGGCTATTCCCTGTGGAACAAGAGCAGTCTCAGCTTGTTGACCGTCGGTGGAATAGGCCGTGGCGATTTCGCCAGCATCCCCGGCCCGGGGCGACCGTACGGTTATCTCGCTAACACGGAAACGAAGGCGTCGGGTGACCCGTCCTACGGCTGGCTGGGCTATGGCCCGGTCGTCGAAGGTCAGATTGAGGGTCTCCAGCCCGGCATCACCTATATCTTGAGGCTCGTGCCTGGCGGCGGAATCAACGTGCTCCGCGGCGGCACTCAGACCCAAACCTCCGCCGAGGTCTTCGCCATCGCCGCTGACACCACCGTCGGTGATGACATTACCTTCACCATCGCGCCGGTCCAGCCGCCGGTCCAGATCCTCGGCTGGTCGAGCGTCCGCGACTGCGGCGGCGTTTTCAGGGCTATCCCATTGAACCCAACACGTAGCGTCGGCCAAGTCCTCACAACCGAAACGCGAAAAGACGGTCTCCAGATGATTCAAATCGATTTTGATGGCGACATAACTGGCAGGCACGTGCCTGGACAAATCTCCTTGTCGAACGATCTAAGCTTGGTTTCAGAGGCAGTGATCAACAATGGGTATTCCCTCTTGCTGACTGTGACTAACAGCCAAGACGGTTACTGTTACACCATTGACATCGGTGAGGCGGTCGATGGTCTGGCTTCACTGGATACGGATTGTGCCGTCCAGGTGCTCGGTGGTGATGTTAACGGTGATGGCGGCGTTAGTGCCACAGACTTGGCCTTTGTGAAAAGCAAGGTGGGCCAGGCAATCGAGGGCAATGAAAAACTGGATTTGACTTGTGACGGCTCAATTACAGCAACCGACATGGCGTATCTGAAGACCCGGGTAGGCAGACAGGCCACCTGCTGGTAATTGCGTTTGTTAACCGCAAGCAAGCATTGTGTTTTAGATGAAGCCAGTGGCGCCATGGTGGCCTGCTGGCTTCCTTGCGTTATGCTTTTATGGTGGATTGGGGCGTGCCGAGCGGCCCAGGCCCCTCAACAAACCGGCCAGTTGCTCCACCGGTTCGCTCAACTCATATCGCAGCAGGTCGCCCACCACGACAAAGTCGTTCTGAACCATGGCGTCCTTCATCTCCGCGAAACGGCTCTTAACCACCTCAAGAACCGTGCTGAGCCTGGCCCTGTCGTCGGCAACACTGTCCAGATCGATTCCCAGCACCTGTGAAACGACCATCAGTGTCTGGTGGATCTGCTTCCAGGCCTCCAGGAACTTCTGGAGCTCCTGCATGGCCGCCTCATGCTGGCCGGCTGCAAGCAGGTCCGCAGCTTTCTCTCTCGCAATCGTGGAATCCTCCAGCACCAACGCCGCCTGGTCAAGGGCGCTGCGAACCAGCGCCGCCACCGGCTGTGTTTGAATCTCCACACGCTCGTACCGCTCCGCGGGAGACTCAAGTGCCTCCGCCAGATCCTCTTGGCTCAGGGGCTGTCCGTCGCATCGGATACTGACCACGTATCTGGGTTCGTCCTGACGGTTGGCCGCGCAGGCTTCGTTGGCCAACTCGGCGAGACTCTGATTTGCTGGCCCGGCCATTGTGTACGGCCGGTCGTCAACGAGTACGTGCATGGCGGTCCTTTCAAGTGTTCCGTCTGGCGGTCGGTGTGCCCGCAGGCAGCGGCAAGCTCGCCTATTAAGGCATCGGCATGTTGGCGTTTGCCGCTCCAGCCGGCCTCCTTTTTCTCGGGGATCTTTCGTTGGTGACCGGTGGCGGGAGAGCATAAGGAGGACAGCGAGTTACGTCCCGCTGATCTTCGTCAGCCAGCCTTCTATTCCACAGTGACGCTCTTGGCCAGATTCCTCGGCTTGTCCACGCTGCAGTTGCGAAGCACTGCCGCATGGTAGGCCAACAACTGAAGCGGGATCACGGTCAGCATGGGCTGGAGCGGCTCCGGTACATCCGGCACCTGGAACACGTGCTCGGCCATCTGGGCAACGTTACGATCGCCTTCCGTCGCTACGGCGAGGATCTTGCCGCCCCGGCTGCGAACCTCTTCGATGTTGCCCAGAACCTTGTCGTACTGGTTCCCGCGCGTCGCGATAAAGACCACGGGCATGCCGTCGCTGATCAACGCAATCGGACCGTGCTTCATCTCAGCGGCAGGCATTCCTTCAGCATGAATGTAGCTTATCTCTTTAAGCTTCAGGGCACCTTCCAGGGCGATCGGGTAGTTATAGCCCCGCCCCAGGAACAGCCAGTTCTCCCGGTCGACGAACCGCCTTGCGGCCTCGCATATGGCGTCCGACTGCTGGACAATCCGCTCAACATGACCGGGTATCAGCCCAAGTTGGCTGATGAGTGCCTGGGCGTCGTTCTGAGACAGAAAACGACGTCGACCAAGTTGAATTGCCATCATGGTCAGCACAGCCAGTTGGGAGGTGAACGCCTTGGTGCTGGCCACGCCGATCTCAGGACCACAATGAAGATAAACGCCGGCGTCAGCCTCGCGGGCAATCGTGCTTCCGACGACGTTCACCACGCCGAGCGTCAGGGCCCCCTTCTCTTTGGCCTCGCGAAGCGCTGCAAGCGTGTCGGCGGTCTCTCCGGACTGACTGATGGCAATAACCACCGTTCCCTCATTGATCAGCGGATTACGGTAACGAAACTCGCTGGCATACTCGGTCTCGGCAGGGGTCTTGGCGATGTCCTCGAAAAGATACTCCCCGACAAGACCCGCATGCCACGCGGTTCCCTGGGCGGTGAAAATGATCCGTCTTGCTCTGGCAAGATCGCGGGCATAGTGCGCAATGCCCCCCAGATGTATCATGCCCTCGCGGACTCGCAGCCTTCCTCGTAAGGTGTTGCTGAGCGCCTGCGGTTGCTCGAAGATCTCCTTGGCCATGAAATGCTTATGCCCGCCCAGTTCGATCTGCTCGAGCGTCAATTCGACTTCCTGCACGTCCTTCGTGACCGGAACCGCATCGAGTGTCATGGTTCGGAAGCCGTCGTAAGTGAGGACTGCCATCTCGCCGTCAGCGAGGTAGACTACTTGAGCGGTGTGCTCGATGATGGCGGCCGCATCCGAGGCGACGATGAACTCGCCATTCCCGATGCCGATGATCAACGGACTGCCTTTACGAGCTACGACGATCCGATTCGGCTCATCGGCCGAGACAACGGCGATCCCGTACGTGCCTTGCACGTCGTGAAGGGCGTCACGGACGGCTTGTTCGAGGTTGCCATTGTAGAAGTGGCCGATCAATTGCGCTAACACCTCCGTATCCGTGTCGCTGACGCAACGAATGCCTTGTTGCTCAAGAAACGTTCTCAGAGAGCGGTAATTCTCGATGATGCCATTGTGGACCAGGGCGATCTTGCCATCGGAAGAGGTGTGCGGGTGGGCATTCCGCTCACTGGGAGCCCCGTGTGTGGCCCAGCGGGTGTGGGCGATGCCAAGTGTCGCCGAGTCTTCAGCCGCCCCCAGCTTGGCCTCAAGGGCACTGATGCGCCCGGCCGCCCGGGTGATGTTCAGAGTGCCGCCGCCTACCGTCGCAATGCCGGCCGAGTCATAACCACGGTACTCAAGACGCTTAAGCCCCTCAATCAGGAGCGGCTGGGCCTGCTTGCGTCCGATATAACCGACGATTCCGCACATGGTCGTATCCTCTTGTCCTCTCGATTTGCTTAATCGGATCCGGCGAGGACTGCAAGTTCATCGACCGCCGCGTTGCGACAGTCAATTAGTGCGTGGCGCCGGGCCTGCAATCCTACGGCCAGACAGATGCGCAGCATGCGCGCATGTGTCCGAATTGCTGTGTGTCCGGGTCGCGGCCCGCAAAAAGGCGGTTCACCTTGGGATTCTCGGGTGCCGCGGATTGCATGAACCACCGTAGCCGCTTGATGTTACGGAAATGACACTTTAGACTGCCAAGACGCCTATAATACCGCCGAGCGAAAGACTCGGTCCGGTGTGAAGCAAGACGGCGTCGCAAGATTGCTGGCAACCCGAAAGACAGGCAGCCATGTTGGCCGGGCATCCGTACACTCCGATTCTCATCCTGCTCCTTGTGGTGATCGTCATCGTGCTGGCCATCATGGCCTTGAGCCACATGATCGGTACCGCTCGTCACGGTCATCGCAAGGATACCCCCTACGAAGCCGGAATGCCGCCTCTAGCCGATGCTCGCCGCCGGTTTCACGCCCGCTTCTACATCGTGGCGTTGCTCTTCCTGCTTTTTGATGTTGAGGTGGTGCTCATGTGGCCTTGGGCTGTGGCTTTCCACCGGGCGGCAGTTGGGCAGGGATCAATCGAGGCCGTATCGGGGCAAGCGGCGGGTGCAGGTCTTTTCCTCGTATCGATGATGGTTTTCGTGGCTCTGCTCTTAATCGGCCTCCTTTACGCGTGGGGGCGGGGAGCACTTCATTGGAGGTAGGCAACCAGACCCCCATGAACGCGCGCGCCGCAGCCAGACGATCGGTTGAGGCTCTCGTGTCCGGCGAGTGGGTGACGACGCGCCTGGAGGCGGTGTCGAACCTGATCCGCCGGTACGGAGTCAATTGGTGCCGCAAGTACTCCCTCTGGCCTTTGCCCTTCGCGACGGCATGCTGCGGAATCGAACTGATGGCGACGGGGGCGAGCCGCTATGACGTGGCGAGGTTCGGAGCAGAGGTCATGCGATTCAGCCCCCGCCAGTCGGATCTGCTCATCTGTGCCGGCCGTGTCGCGATCAAAATGATGCCCGTCTTGCAGCGAATTTACGCCCAGATGTGCGAGCCCAAATGGGTCATCAGCATGGGAGCATGCGCAAGCACCGGAGGCGTCTTCGATACGTACGCCGTCGTCCAGGGCATCGATCACTTTATGCCCGTCGATGTCTATGTGCCCGGCTGCCCCCCGCGTCCCGAGACCCTGATCGAAGGGATTATGGCGATTCAGCGGATCGTCGATCGCGAGGGAATTCGTAACAGCCAGGATCGACAAGGCGGCTATCGGATGACAGTCTCCGCATCCGGGAAAGATCAGCCCCGCGGCGATCGCTCTCGACAGGCAGGAGAATGACCGATGGCCATTCGATCGGTGATTTCCGCGTTACAGGAACAGTTTCCCGGCGTGGATTTCCGTCCGGGCCCGCTTCTGCCCGGACGATCAAACGAGCTCCGGCAGATCTGCCTTCACCTTCCTTCCGACCGGCTGATCGAGATCATGACGTTTCTCCGTGAGAACGAGATGACGCGATTCGAGCAGCTTTCCGATCTCACCTGCGTAGACTACCTTCGGTACCCCGGCGCCGCAAATCGGTTCGCGGTCGTTTACTCTTTGCTTTCGATATCGCTTGGGCATCGTCTGTGGATCAAATGCCTGGTTGACGATCCCGCTCCAACGTTGCCGAGCGTTACGGGCATCTGGCCGGGAGCCGACTGGCTTGAGCGGGAGGTGTATGACCTGTTCGGAATCAGCTTCACCGGACATCCCGACCTGCGACGTCTCATGACCTGGGAAGGCTTTACGGCTCACCCGCTTCGCAAGGATTATCCGCTTCGAGGGCAGGGAGAGCGTCAGAATTACGAGGTCTTTCCACGAGACGTCAGTTGATCTGCACTGTCGTCCCTTCCGAAAGGCGGATGATTGAAATGGCGGTATCGTGCAGGCCGGATCGGCGCATTCGGCTTACATATGTGATCACGGATCTGGCGATTGGGGGGGTCCCCCTTCACCTGTACCGGCTCGCAACCCGGCTGCCTCGTAATCGCTTTCACATCCATGTCGTCTCCCTGGCTGATGCCGGCCCGGTCGGCGAAATGCTCGCATCTGCCGGAATCCCCGTGTCGTCTTGCGGGGCCCGCACAAGCCGGGACCTGAAGGCCCTCGGTCGCCTTTGGAGGATTCTCAAAGCCACACGACCGCAAGTACTGCACGCCCTGCTCTTTCACGCCAATATCGCCTGCCGGCTGATAGGGCCGCTGGCCGCCGTGCCGATCAACAGGATCCTGTGTGAGATCCAGACAGCGGAGGTTGAGCGGCCTTGGCATCTTGTGCTGGATAATCTCACCTGTCGGTTATGCCGCTTCGAAGTCGGCAACTCGCCGTCCGTCGTAGCCCACCTGCGTCGGAAGGCCCACCTGCCGGCCTCACGACTGTTGTGCCAGTGGGGCGCCGTAGATGTCGCGGCCATCGACGCCGCCAAGCCGGCTGACAGAGCAATGTTCGGCTTGTCGGCTGATAAGCCCTTGGTCATCTGGACCGGCCGTTTTGATCCCATCAAAGGTTTCGAGGAAATGCTGTCGGCTTTTGCGCGCCTGCGTCAAACACTGCCGGCAACCTTACTGCTGGTGGGTGACGGGCCGTACCGCCCGACAGTTGAACGACTGATTGCCGAGCAAGGCCTTGACCAGTGTGTGAAGCTGGCAGGATCTCGTCCTGACGTGCCCTCACTGTTGAAGATCGCGGATGCATTTGTCTTCTGTTCCCGGACCGAGGGATTGCCCAATTCGCTCCTCGAGGCAATGGCGGCCGGGTTGCCGGTCGTGGCTACCGATGTTCCCGGGTGTCGCGATGTCGTCATCGACGGAAAAACAGGCTTTCTGGCCCGGGCCGGATCTGTCGTCGACATCGAGAAAAGGCTCGCTCGCGTTCTCACTGATCATCGCCTGTCGGCCGACCTGGGGACTCAGGCACGTGACTGGGTTCGTACCCACGTGGATGCTCGAAAATGGTCCGAGCGGTGGCAATCGATTTACTCCTATATCGCTCAGAATGATAGTATCACTGTACGAGCCGATTGCCTGAGCAGACACGGCTAGCGGATGGATTTTCCGTCTTGCCGTTTGGCGCTGACGTCATTTGGAGTTATACTTGAGTTATACTTGACTGCAGGTATCGTCAAATGACGCCGATCATTTCGGAACCTGTTCGCAGGTGATGCGCAGGATGTAACGCTCTCTAAGACAGGGGGTCGTCATGTCCCAGATCTCAGATGCCAAGCCGCTGACCGAAAAACCGATTACCGTTGTTGTTGTCGATGATCATGGTATTGTCCGTGATGGCGTGAGTGGCATGCTCTCGCGCGAAAAAGACATTCGCGTCGTGGGCATGGCTGAGAATGCGGATGAGGCCATCTCCAAAGTCGTCGAGACCAGGCCCGACGTGGTCCTCATGGACATCGATATGCCGGGCGTGAGCTGTTTCGATGCCGTGCAGATCATTCGTTCGCGCGTGCCAAACACCAAGGTCATTCTGGTGACCGCGCACGAGCACGACGAGTACATCGAGCAGGCCCTTCGCGTAAAGGCGAATGGTTACTTGATCAAGACCCAGAGCATGGCCGCCCTGGCCGACGCCATCCGCGATGTAGCCAATGGGAAAATCCATTTCTCGCCCGAGGTAATGGACCGGTTAGTGGTCAAAGGGGGAAAGATCGAGCTTGAGAACCCGCCAAAGACCCGCCGCAGTATGCTGAGCCCGCGCGAACGCGAGCTGTTGCGCATCCTCGCCAAGGGCGTCAGCCTCAAGGAAGCCGCGTCCATTCTGGGTATCAGCTACAAGACGGCCGACAAGCAGAAGGCCTCCCTGATGGCCAAGCTGGACATCCACAACCGCGTCGAGCTCTCACGATTCGCCATTCGCGAGGGCATGATCGAACCGTAGCAGTTACCGCACGCCGTTCATTCCCGGCATGCTGTGGTCAACAATGCAGCCTTACGGCTGGACATTTGTTCGCCTTGCGCCCATGTTGCTGGACCGCAGTGCGCTTGGGTTGCGGCCCGCAAAAAGGCGGTCTGCCTTGGGTGGGCGTGCCTCTCGCGGATACCCGCTGCCGTATTCATAGTGGGCGATAGCCCAACCGTGATGCCTCATCACTCGGCGTACAAAGCCGGCGCATTGGCCAAGGGGCCTCGCTCGGCAGTCGCGACGCGGATGCCGGCGCCAGACTGGGTGCGTGACAGTCTGGGCGGGCATGCCGACCGGTCCAGCTTGGGCGATCAACCCCGTTCAGCGGGTTTTCCCGCTAACCCAAGTTGAACACTTTCGAGGCAAGAATGGCCTTGGCGATAGCGCCAGGG
>ERZ795050.3208-NODE-3208-length-16494-cov-5.259018_pt1 | contig 16494 bp, 16 predicted proteins | sample MGYA00375134_ERZ795050 | MGnify/ENA primary metagenome ERZ795050 (study PRJEB30179, sample SAMN05720221) | activated sludge metagenome | isolation source: Anaerobic digester | place: Japan | collected 2015-05-26 ... | reverse complement strand
CTCCGTTTTATGCCTATTGACCATTTCCACGTCTGAAAAGACGTGGCCCCATTGAAGCCCGTGGGCTGGTGGTATGTGGATCAGGACGGAAGGCATTTCCACGTCTGAAAAGACGTGGCCCCATTGAAGCAAAGTGGACGCGGCGGAAAACGGCGAGGCGTCAAACATTTCCACGTCTGAAAAGACGTGGCCCCATTGAAGCCAGCCGCCGCCGTGATATATTTCCCCATTGACGAAGCCATTTCCACGTCTGAAAAGACGTGGCCCCATTGAAGCCAGTTTTTGCAATTCGATTTTATTGTCCATCTCATAATTTCCACGTCTGAAAAGACGTGGCCCCATTGAAGCACGCCTTCCCAGTCCACCAGGCAATGCTGGAACATGATTTCCACGTCTGAAAAGACGTGGCCCCATTGAAGCCAAACCCTGGAGGTAAACTACCAGTCTGGCCTCGGTATTTCCACGTCTGAAAAGACGTGGCCCCATTGAAGCGTCATAAACCTGATTGACGGTTGTTCCAGTAATGGGATTTCCACGTCTGAAAAGACGTGGCCCCATTGAAGCCAACTAGCGCCGGATGGACTCGAACTGTCACGTTGAATTTCCACGTCTGAAAAGACGTGGCCCCATTGAAGCCAATATTGTCAGGGTTGCCAGCCCCAAAATGTCAATCATTTCCACGTCTGAAAAGACGTGGCCCCATTGAAGCTCGGCTGTCGCCGTTTGTTTTGTGGTCTCCTGCGCTAATTTCCACGTCTGAAAAGACGTGGCCCCATTGAAGCTACGCACCTGGGCACCGGCGTTGACGTGCTGGGCAAATTTCCACGTCTGAAAAGACGTGGCCCCATTGAAGCATGACACTTTGTCGGAGGCATTAACGTCCATCGGTATTTCCACGTCTGAAAAGACGTGGCCCCATTGAAGCCCGGGGACAAAGTCTTCCCCGACAAGCATATCCTTCATTTCCACGTCTGAAAAGACGTGGCCCCATTGAAGCGGTAAACCTGGCCGCGCAAATAACCGAGCTGGGCGATTTCCACGTCTGAAAAGACGTGGCCCCATTGAAGCAGGCAATTCATCAAAGATTCCGACGAGTTGACCTATTTCCACGTCTGAAAAGACGTGGCCCCATTGAAGCCAAAGGGCGATGTGGCAGAGCTCTGCCACCTCCTGATTTCCACGTCTGAAAAGACGTGGCCCCATTGAAGCTCCGCCTTGACTTGTGGATGCACAGGACAGGAAACGATTTCCACGTCTGAAAAGACGTGGCCCCATTGAAGCTGTTCATGCGGCCTCCACTTCATTCGGGAGAGGAACCATTTCCACGTCTGAAAAGACGTGGCCCCATTGAAGCTTGGCCTATACGAAATCATATCGCCTTGACTTCAGATTTCCACGTCTGAAAAGACGTGGCCCCATTGAAGCTCCTCCTTCGCCCGGCCCCTCACTGGCGCCCGCGGCATTTCCACGTCTGAAAAGACGTGGCCCCATTGAAGCCCGTTTCAAGGGATTCAAACCGTATGACCTTGCAATATTTCCACGTCTGAAAAGACGTGGCCCCATTGAAGCCACGCATATCATGTGGATTGATTCGGATCAGATATGATTTCCACGTCTGAAAAGACGTGGCCCCATTGAAGCTCCACCAGCGCGATCGCATCTTCGTTGACGACCTCATTTCCACGTCTGAAAAGACGTGGCCCCATTGAAGCGTATTTATCCAGCTTGGACGCTCCCGGGCCTCTGGGATTTCCACGTCTGAAAAGACGTGGCCCCATTGAAGCCCTGGAAAAGGTGGCGGAAGGGAGAATCAAGCTCGGAATTTCCACGTCTGAAAAGACGTGGCCCCATTGAAGCCTATAGTAAACGCCGAAATGCTCCGCTATAAAAAAATTTCCACGTCTGAAAAGACGTGGCCCCATTGAAGCCCAGTAATTCTGGTGACAACTCGGTTGCCAGTAATTATTTCCACGTCTGAAAAGACGTGGCCCCATTGAAGCGGAAAGTCACCGGCATTTCAATTGTACGCAGCGGATTTATTTCCACGTCTGAAAAGACGTGGCCCCATTGAAGCCCAAAGCAGGGGTCACAAACGTGGGGCTGGTATCAAAATTTCCACGTCTGAAAAGACGTGGCCCCATTGAAGCATCCTCCTATGGTTCCCAAATGAACCCGCGAATTATATTTACACGTCTGAAAAGACGTGGCCCCATTGAAGCTTAGTTTCGGCATATCATTTCCCACAAGCGGCTTTGAGATTTCCACGTCTGAAAAGACGTGGCCCCATTGAAGCAAAAACTCATTCCCCTCAAACTCCCTCTTAATCTGCCATTTCCACGTCTGAAAAGACGTGGCCCCATTGAAGCTTTATTGTCCAACGTGAGGAAGAGAACGCACGGCGCTATTTCCACGTCTGAAAAGACGTGGCCCCATTGAAGCCGATTCAGGCCATTAACGCTACTGGAACGACATCGTATTTCCACGTCTGAAAAGACGTGGCCCCATTGAAGCAATTCTTACGTCAACGATGCAAAAGACGCTCTTTTAAGATTTCCACGTCTGAAAAGACGTGGCCCCATTGAAGCCTCCGATTTGATTGGTTTCAAGAAGAGGATGTCCCACATTTCCACGTCTGAAAAGACGTGGCCCCATTGAAGCTCCTCTAGGATGGCCACATCGGTCATCCCGCGCTTGCATTTCCACGTCTGAAAAGACGTGGCCCCATTGAAGCTGAATGAAGTCCTCTGCGGCAAGTCTTGAGTGACTCTGCAACGAGGTTCGCTAAACCGGCTGAATATATTTATGCAAAAGAGTATAATGGTTCCCGTCCAGAAAACGCGCTGTCGGCTTATTATCCAGCCGCTTCAGCGGAAAAGGAATCCCTGAACGATGAACATCACAAAGGAGATTAGTCACATCAGATGGCACCTTACCATTTTGCTTCTGGTTGTTCTTGCATCGGGCTGCGCATCCTGGTCCGGCACGCCTTTGCATGTGTTGAGATATGATCAACCCGGTCAGCCAGACGAACGACGGCTGATGGTCTTCCTGCGCGGCATGGGAGGCGGGAGCGAAAGTTTTGAAGAGCAGGGGTTTGTGGATGAAGTCCGGGCGCGCGGGCTGGCGTTCGACATGGCCGCACCGGACGCGCATATCGGATACTACATGGATCGCAGTATGATCCAGAGACTGAAAGAGGACGTCATCGACCCGGCAAAGGCCGGAGGCTGCAGGAAGATATGGCTTATCGGCGTTTCCATGGGCGGCTTGGGAGCGATCCTTTATCTGAAGGAGCATCCCCAGGACGTCGCGGGGGTGTATCTGATGGCGCCGTTTTTGGGCACGCAATTGATTCTGGATGAAATTGATGCGGCGGGCGGCTTGAACCGGTGGAAGCCAGGCGCGCTTCAGGGTGAAGACGACTGGCAGAGGATGCTATGGACGTGGCTCAAGACGGAGGTGGCCGGTCACCCGGAGAAAATCGTGTATCTGGGATATGGAACGGAAGATTTTTACGGGAAGGGGGCGCGGCTGCTGGCCCCGGCATTGCCGCCGGATCGCGTTTATGCCATTGCCGGCGGGCATGACTACCCGACTTTCAAAACCCTGTGGAAAATGTTTCTTTCCGGCAGCGCGCCGTTGAGGGCTGAACCCTGAACATAGACCGGACCTTCAGGCCCGGTCTGCCGAAGGTCTTGACCGGATCGCTCCCCCAAAGGCTCGGGCAGTCTGAGCGTCACGCGCCGGACGTAGAGAGCCTGGGCGATGAGAACCGGCGCAAATCCGATGGCCGCAAGTGCGTTTCTCATGACGGGCCCCCGGCAGAAACGATGGCTCGAAGGAAACTCAAAGATTAAGGAGTCCTCAGATAGAAGCCCAGATCCGCGTCCATGGAGTTGGGAGGCTCCTGGAACTGGCAGCCGACATATTTCTTGAAAATGGATCGGACGGCTGCCTGTTTTTTAATGACGGAACGCTTTGCATCATTGAGTTGAAATTCGATTCTGATGGAATCCCCCGGCTGAAGTGGGTTGACGCCCATCGTTTCAAAGCCGCACCCCTGCATCGATACGTTTTTCAAAACCATTTTCCCCCAGATTTTGGGGTTGGTGATGCCGAAATACAGGCCGTCCACCCGGATTCCTTTGCGGTAGAATTTCCGAAACTCGATTTCCACATCATAGACATTTCCGCAGGTGCATTGAATCTGGATCGGGCCCTTGACGCCTCCGTAGGTTTTCGCTTCCTGCTTCTGGATCAAGTTGCAGTTGGAGCAGACGAACACAACAAATCCTTCGTTATCCACGTAAACTTTTGTAATGGTTTTTTCCATGCGCCATCCCCTTGTCGGTCTTTTGTATTTCGTGGATGCAGTATAAGAAAGGCCCCGCAAGTTGTCAACCGGGGGAAATCAGAAATTTAAGAAACAAAAGACCCGTTATGCAATTGTGAAAATCACAAAACGGGTCTGATCGTTCAAATTGAAAAAACGTTTATTCCAGGATGGCCAGCACCTGGCCTTCATTGACGGAATCGCCAACCTTGACTTTGATTTCTTTGATGGTTCCCGCGCCCGGAGCATAGACGGGAATCTCCATTTTCATGGCGTCCATGATGATCACTTCCTCTTCCTCCTGAACCTGCGTGCCGACATTCACTACGATGCTGGCAATTTTCCCCGGCATGGGGGCCGTAATTTCCATACTCATAATTTTTTCCCGCCTCCCTTTATCAGTGTTATGTTTTGATCATCAATGAATTCAACAGGTTGCATTCTGGCAGACTGTTGATTCGCGAAACTTCTACCGTAAATGCATGTTCAGGTCAACAGAATTTATCGCGGCTCTGGTCCCCGAAGACGTCATGCACCGGAGTTTCGTCGCTCTATTCGTGGCGCAATGCGTCAATGGGGTTCATCAGCGACGCCTTGTAGGCCGGATAGAAGCCGAAAAAAATACCGACTACGCCGGAAAAGCCGAAGGAGAGGATAATGGAAAAAGTGGAGATCAATATGGTCCAGCCGGCAAAAAGCGAGAGAAGCTCCGCGAAAAGAATGCCCAGCAAGATTCCGATCAGACCGCCGATGAGCGACAGGATCATCGCCTCGATAATGAATTGCAGGCGGATATCCCAGGTTTTCGCGCCGACGGCCATGCGAATGCCGATTTCCCGGGTTCTTTCCGTCACCGACACGAGCATGATGTTCATAATGCCGATGCCGCCCACCAGAAGCGATACGCCGGCGATGGCGGCCAGCAGAAGCGCCATGACGCGGGACGCCTGCTCCGCCATCTGCATCATCTGCGTCAGATTGCGGACGGTGAAGTCGTCCTCCTGGCCCGCGCCGATGCGGTGACGCTGCCGCAGCAGATCCTTGATTTGCTGTTCCGCACGGTCCAGATCTTCCGTGCTCCTGGCTTTGACCATAATGGAACGCACCGTGCCGGGAAACCATCGTCCGAAGAGATTCCGCTGCGCGGAGGACACCGGCACAAAGACAATGTCGTCCTGGTCCTGCCCCAGCATCGACTGGCCCTTCGATTCCAGAACGCCGATCACGACAAACGGCACCTTTTTGATGCGGACGGTTTTGTTGACCGGATCATCGTTGCCGAAAAGATTGTCCACGACGGTTTGTCCCAGCAGGCAGACCTTGGCCGCGCTGCGGATTTCCTGTTCTTGAAAGTTCCGGCCGGAGGACAAGGCCCACTCCCGGACTTCCAGCATGTTTTCATCCGTCCCGAACACGCCGGTCGGCCAGTTGGCATTGCCGGAAATGACCTGCGCGGTGCCGTTCAGGATCGGGGCGGTCGTGGCCACGGCGGAGCATTCGTTTTTGATGGCATCGGCATCGGCTCGCGTTAGGCTCTGAAAGGTGCCGCTGCCTAGGCGAATGCCGCTGGATGTGGTCGAACCCGGCAGGACGATGATCAGGTTGCTGCCCACCGTGGCGATCTGTTCGGATATTTTATTGCTGGCGCCACGGCCGACCGCCAGCATGGTAATGACGGCGGCCACGCCGATAATGATGCCCAGCATGGTCAAAGCGGAGCGCATCTTGTTGACGCGCAGAGCGCGCAGTGAAATTTTTACGGTTGAGGGTATGTTGATCATCGCCGGTTTTCCTCGTCGCTGACCAGTCTGCCGTCCAGAAAATGAATAATACGTTTGCTGTAGGTTGAGATATCGGGTTCGTGGGTCACTAAAACAATGGTGATCTTCTTCTCTTCGTTGAGGCGGACCAGAAGATCCATGATCTCGATGCTGGTTTTCGTGTCCAGGTTGCCCGTGGGTTCGTCGGCCAGAATCAGCGGCGCGTTGTTGACCAGCGCGCGCGCGATAGCCACCCGCTGCTGCTGTCCGCCGGAAAGCTGGTTGGGATGGTGGTGCCGCCGCTCTTCCAGACCAAGCGTTTTCAGGGCTTCGAGGGCTTTTTCCCGGCGGTTTTTCAGGCCGTCCTTGCTGTAGAGCAGCGGGACTTCGACATTCTCCAGCGCCGTCGTGCGGGAAAGCAGATTGAATCCCTGAAACACGAAGCCGATTTTTTGATTACGGATGTCCGCGAGCTCGTCACGGCTTAAAGAGGCTATGTCGATTCCGTCCAGCAGATACTTTCCGGCGGTCGGTTCATCCAGACAGCCGATGACGTTCATGAAGGTGGATTTTCCGGAGCCGGAGGGTCCCATCACGGCCACAAATTCACCGGCGGCGATGCTCAGGGACACTTTGTCCAGCGCGTGAACAATACTGTCCCCGACTTCGTATTTTTTCTCCAGTTGGTCCGTTTCAATCAGGGCCATGGCGACTAAAACCTCGGACCGGGAGTCGGGGGCCGCTGCGCGGCGTTTTTCTGATCGTTGTTTTTGACTTCAACGATGATCGCGGCGCCTTCCGAAAGCGATCCGGAAAGGACCTCCGTAAAGCGGTTGTCGCTGATGCCCAGGGTCAGAGGCACGCGTCGGGGCTTCTTTTTTTCCAGCACCCAGACGCCGGTGCCTTTCGGGGCGGCGGCGGACTTTTCCTGAATTTTGACCCGCAGCGCCGCATTGGGAACGCGCAGGACGTCTTTTTTATCGTCAATGACGATCGAGACATTGGCGGTCATGCCCGGTTTCAGCCGAAGGTCTGAATTATCGACTTTGACGATCACCTCATAGGTGACGACGTTCTGGACGGTGTTCGGTGCGTTGCGGATCTCGGAGACGTTGCCCCTGAACGTCAGATCGGGATAGGCGTCCACGGTGAAGGTCACCGGCTGATGGACGCGGAGCCTGCCGATATCCGCCTCATCGATACTGGCGACAATCTGCATTTTGGTCAGGTCCCGGGCGATGGTGAACAGCGTCGGGGTCTGGAAGCTGGCCGCGACGGTCTGCCCCACGTCCACGCTGCGCGAGATGACCGTTCCGTTGACGGGCGAGACAATGCGCGTATAGCGGAGATTCGTCTGCGCGAGATTCAGCGCAGCCTTGGCCTGATCGACCTGCGCTTCGGAGGCCTTGATCTGGGCAAGGGCGGACAGGTAGGCGGTTTCAGAAGTATCCAGATCATGTTTGGAAATGAAGTTTTTTCCGTAAAGAATTTTGTTTCGTTCGAACACGGAAACGGTGTCGCGCAGGGCGACTTTTGATTTTTCCAAATTGGCGCGGGCCAGCGACAGATTCGCTGCGGCCTGTGCGACCTGGGCTTCAAAAGACGCCGGATCGATCTGGGCCAGCATCTGCCCGGGTTTGACCGTTGAATTGTAATCGACAAAAAGCTGTTTGATCGTTCCGGATACCTGCGTGCCCACCAGAACCGTCGTGACGGCATTAACGATCCCCGTGGCGGAGACGGTCGCGCGGATGTCGCCGCGGTCCACCGTCCGGGTGATGTATTCCGACGCTTGATTCCGGCGGATTTGCAGCAAGAAAAGAGCGGAAACAATCAGGAACAGAATGACGACGGCAATGATTATTTTTTTCATTGTAATTTTGCTCCCATGGCTTTCTCCAGGCTGGCTTCGGCGATGTTGAAATCGGACAAAGCGGCAATGTAAGTCATTTTGGCGTTGTTGAGCTTGATCATGGCGTCCACAATTTCCAGAGAGTTGCCCACGCCGGTCGCATAGCGTCCCTGCGCGAGCTCCAGAGATTCCTCAGCCTGGCGCACGGTTACTTTGCCCGCCTCGATCCGTTCAAAAGCCTCATGGCGGTTAAGCCAGGCGGATTTCACTTCCTGATAGACTTTCTGACGAAGCGCCTCCTCGTTGGCTCTGGTGACCTCAAGATTGGCCCGGGCCTCTTCGACGGCGTATTTGGTGGAAAAGCCCGTGAAGAAAGGAAAGGTGAGGGCGACGCCGACATTCCAGGATTGGTTCAGGGCGGCATCCTGGCCCGTGTATCCGTAAGCGGCATTTCCGGAAAGGACGGGGAGATAGTCCTTTTTATTAAGATCGACGGTTTTTTCCAGGGCGCCTTTTTTCAGGGCGATCGACTGGATGTCCGGGCGGTTTTCATAGGCCCGGGCCAGGGCGGCTTCAAAGGTAATGTCCACCGCCTTCATGTTGAATTTTTCCTGAATATCGTATTCGGGGGCGTTGACCACGCCCATGGCCCGGTTCAGGTTCACTTGCGCGAGGCGAAGGGCGTTCTGGGCTCCAATCAACTGAATGCGGGCATTGCTGAGATTGACTTCCGCGCTGGTCACATCGATCTTGGAGCTTTTTCCCGTTTCAAAAAACGTCTGTGCCACTTCAAAATGCTGCTGAAACTGGTTGACGGTCTCCACGGCGACGGTTTCGCTCATTTTGGCCTTGAGAAGAGAGAAGTAGGCCTCCTGAACACTGTAGGTGAGCGAAGCGGTGGTGTCCTGAAAATCCGCTTCCGCCGACTGTTTGCCCAGTTTCTGAATGTCCACGGCGGTGGAGGTTTTCCCGAAGTCAAACAGGGTCTGATTTAGGTTCAGCGCGTTGGAGTAGTAGTCGTAGGAACTGTTGCTCAAAGACGACGCCGGCGGGCCGATGCGCGAATAGCCGGACTGCAGGGAAAGTTGGGGATAATATCCGGCGCGGGCCTTGCCGATTTTGCTTTCCGACTGGCGGATGGCCCCGGCGGCCGCGCTGACGGAAGGATGGTTCTTCAGGGCGATGTCGATGCACTGCCGGAGCGTGAGCACATCCCCCTTTTTGATGTCATCCGCCGCGAAGAGATTCTGGGCCGGTATGAGAAGCAATAACAACAGAAGGAAAAATCTTTGGTTCATAGGCGTTGTCAATACCCTTTCGGCATGTTGACCCTGATTTCAGGATTTTCATACCACAAATCAAATTTCGTTCACACCTATATCAAATTTTGTGCCAGTAATCATTGTGGATGGTGGATGGTTGAATGTAGGGAACGGCTTGCCACCCGCAAGGATAGTCGCGACCCTTCCCTACGGGTAATAGGTCATGGGTCATGGGTAAGGGGTGGGGGATAATGGGCAAGAGCGCGGGCCTGCAGGCCCGCAGAAACTTGTGGCGCCAAATGCATGGCGCACCTAAAGGTACGCCCTACATAAGACTTTTTTGTCCATTACAACCTTGTATCTTCCATCGCTTGTGTCATGCTGAGCCAGTCGAAGCATGACGTTTTCCGCTCATCACACATTGCTTTTTGCCCCGCACCTATCACCTCTAACCTCTAACCTCTAACCCCGGACCCCTTACCCCTGGACCTCTCACCTATCCCCGCGTCTGCATCCTTTTTCCCCGCCTTCGGTACCCACCCGGGTAATATATTCCCAGGCATGAATCCCGAATGATATTTATCCAATAATTGGCAAGAAGGTAATTACAGGTCTGAATTTGGAATAATATTCTTGATAAAATTCTCAAGATGCATTACGAAGTCAGGCGCCTAATGAAACACGAAAGGAGTATGAATATGAGGATATTTGTCAGAAAAGGGTCGGCATTGCTTGTTTTGCTTTGCCTGGTTCTGGTGACGGGGTGCGCGTCTCTGTCGTCTCAGAAAAGCGAGCAGTTTATCTTTTTGTCCAGCACGATCGGCCCTATCGATTCCGGCATCGTGGCCGCGCTGGAAGATCAGTTTGAAAAAGAAACCGGAATCCGCGTCCGCCATGTCGGCGCGGGGACCGGTGCGGCGCTCAAGCTGGCGACCAAAGGCCAGATTGACCTGGTGATGGCCCATGCCAAATCGCTGGAGGAGAAGTTTATCGCCGACGGGTACGGCACGGAAAGAATTCCGCTCATGTACAACGATTTTGTGATCGTCGGTCCCGCTTCCGATCTTGCGGGCATCAAGGGAGAAAAAATGGCGACGGCGGCCTTGAAGAAAATCATGGACGCAAACGCCAAGTTCATCAGCCGTGGGGACAAGTCCGGCACCCATGTGGCGGAAATGGAACTCTGGAAAAAAACAGGTGTCGAACCCAAGGGCGCATGGTATGTTATTTATGAAAAGGGGTCGGAAGGAAATGTTCCCACATTAAAATACACCGATCAGCAGGCCGCCTACACGGTGATTGACCGGGCCACCTACCTGTCCCTGAAAGATCAGATCAAGGTGGTGATTCTGGTGGAAGGCGACGAGGCGATGTTGAATTACATTTCTTTGATACCGGTCAACCCGGCCAAATTCCCCAGGGTCAACCACAAGGACACCCTGACGTTCGTTCAGTGGCTGACGTCGCCGGAAAAAGGCCAGTTGATCATCCGGGATTTCGGCAAAGAAAAGTACGGATCACCGCTGTTTTTCCCCAATTCCGTGGAATGGCGGAAACTGCAGAAAAAATAAAACCTGAAGAAGGAGACAAGATATGAAAATGTTCAAAAGCAGCAAGTGGTTTGTCATCCTGGCCGTCATCGCGGCCCTTGTGGTGTCGGGCGCGGCCGGCGCGTTCGCGGCCCCCAAGCAGAAAAATATTATTCTGGCCACAACGACCAGCACGCAGGATTCCGGACTGCTCGATACCCTGATCCCGATCTTTGAAAAGGAGACGGGCTATTTCGTGAAGACGATTGCCGTGGGTTCCGGTCAGGCCATGGCAATGGGACAGAAGGGCGAGGCCGATGTCATGCTGGTTCATTCCCCGGATGCCGAAAAGAAGTTTGTCGAAGCGGGCTATGGGATCAACCGCCGCCTGGTGATGCACAACGACTTCATCATTGTAGGCCCGCCGTCCGACCCGGCCCGGATCAAAGGAGTAAAATCTTCGTCCGACGCGCTGAAGAAGATTGCCGCCGCCAATGCCCTTTTCATTTCCAGGGGCGACAACTCCGGAACGCATGCGAAGGAAAAAAACCTGTGGAAGAAGGCAGACATCAATCCGACCGGGCAGAAGTGGTTTCAGGAAACGGGGCTGGGCATGGGTCAGACGCTGAATGTCGCCTCCGAGAAAAAAGCCTACACGCTGGCGGACCGGGGCACGTACCTGGCAACCCGTAAGAATCTGGGTCTTGCGATCCTGAACGAAGGCGATGCGGCGCTGCTCAACATTTATCACGTGATTGAAGTGAACAGCGCGAAGTGGCCGAAAGCCAATGCTCCCGGCGCTAAAGCATTTGCCGATTTCATGGTTTCCAAAAGAACGCAGGACATCATCAGAACATTCGGTGTTGAGAAATTCGGATCGCCGCTTTTTTTCCCGGATGCCGGTAAAAAAGTGGACGACCTGGGGAAGTAGCCTCTCACGATGGATTTGATTGTCCAGGGCGTCATCAAAGCCTTTCAACTGATCGTCAGCTTCGATCCTGAAGTGATGGGAATCACGTGGCTGTCCCTCAAAATATCGGGGACGGCCACGTTCATCAGCCTGTTCTTCGGCGTTTCCATCGGAACGGTCGTCGCGTTGAACAATTTTCCGGGGAAAAGGCTGGTCATCAGCATTATCAACACGGGCATGGGTTTGCCACCCGTTGTGGTTGGCCTTTTTGTGACCATCATGATCTGGCGCAGCGGTCCGCTGGGTTTTCTGGAAATCCTCTACACGCCGTATGCGATGATCATCGCGCAGGCCATCATTGCCACGCCGATCGTCATGGGCATTTCGCTCGCTTCGATTCAGAACCTGCCGCCCAATCTGCGGCTGCAGATTCTGTCGCTGGGCGCCAGCCGGATGCAGATGGTCTGGGTTCTCATCCAAGAATCCCGTCTTCCGCTTCTGGCCGCCGTGATGGCTGGTTTCGGCGGGGTGATTTCCGAAGTCGGCGCCTCGATCATGGTCGGAGGCAACATCAAGGGGTACTCGCGCGTGCTGACCACCGCGACGGTGATGGAAACCGGAAAGGGAAATTTCGACATCGCCATCGCGCTGGGCATCATTCTTTTGATTCTGGCGTTTCTGGTCAATCTCCTGCTCACACAAATCCAGCAAAGGCAGCAGCCGAGATGAATACTATTCTGAGTGTCGAAAATTTGATCGTACACCGCGGCGGCGTCAGGGTGCTGGACATACGGGAGCTGAAGGTTCAGGAAAGCAGAATTCTGGCTTTAATCGGACCCAACGGAGCGGGCAAGTCCACCCTGCTTCTGACCATGGCGGGCCTGCTGAAACCGAGACAGGGGAAAATAGTTTACAAGGGACGGCCCATCGAAACCAGCGCGGACCGCTCGTGGATGCGCAGGAGGGTGTGCGTTGTTTTCCAGGAGCCGCTGCTGCTCAATACTTCCGTTTACAAGAATGTGGCGCTGGGGCTGAAGTTCCGCGGTTTGACGAGCGGCGACATTCGGAAGAATGTTGAAGACGCCCTGGATTATTTCGGCATCAGTTCACTGGCGAAAAGATCGGCCAAAACGCTTTCGGGCGGAGAGTCCAAAAGAGTTTCCCTGGCGCGCGCCTTTGCTCTCAAGCCGCATTTGATTTTGCTGGACGAGGCCTTCAATTCCCTCGATCCGCCCACGCGCGAAACGCTGATCGACGACCTGGGGCATATTCTGAAAGAGACGAAAATCACTGCCGTGCTGGCGCTGCACGACCGGGAGGAGACGCTGCGCCTGGCACAGGATGTCACGGTGATGTCTGAAGGACGGATCATCCAGACCGGCACCACGGCCCAGATTTTCAATCAGCCCCAATCCGAATTTGTGGCCAATTTTGTCGGCACCGAAACCATTCTGGAAGGGACCGTCCAATTCATCCGGTCGGGGCTGATGGAAGTGCTTGTGTCGGGAAAAACAGTTGAGGCGACGGGCAATGTTCCGGCGGGCCAGAAAGTGTTTTGCTGCATAAGGCCGGAAAACATCGTCGTGGCGCGGGAAGCGCCGGAAAATACGAGCGCCCGTAACATTTACGAGGCTCGAATTCAGAAGATGGTCCGCCAGGCTTTTTTCTATAAACTGGTTCTGGACTGCGGTTTTCCCTTGGTCGCTTATCTCACCGTGTCTTCCTGCGAAGATCTGGGTCTTTGCGAGGGAGCCAGGGTGTTCGCGTCCGTCAAGGCCACCGCCGTTCACGTCATGCGACGGGAACCATAGGTGGATTTGAGTTTCATCGTGGGATGAAGCCGTCAAAAAGGAAAAGATGGATCAACCGTTTTTTGCTCGTTGACCGTTTTTTCCGAACGAATGTATTTTTCCGCTTTTTGATGAATCGGGCGGGCGTGAACGACAATGGAACGAGGAATGGTCGGGCAGGCGAGTTGACAGGCACCGCACCCGATGCAGTACTTCTTGTCGATTTCCGGGTACAGGATATTGTTCTTGTCCACAAAACGGATGGCGTGCGTCGGGCAGACCTCTCCGCAGGCGCCGCAATTGTTGTGCTCGACGTAGACCACGCAGATATCTTCCAGCAGCTTCGCCTCGCCGATCTGCGTCAGCTTTTTTTCATCAAGAGACAGAGGCAGGATGGCCCCCGTCGGACAAATCTTTGCACAAATGTTGCATTCATACTCGCAGTAGCTTTTTTCATAATTCATTTTGGGCTGCATCAGACCCGCAATTCCGTAATCCAGTAAAGCCGGCGTCAGCACCTGCGTGGGACAGGCGCCGATGCACAGGGAGCAGGCCGTGCAGGCCTGTGTAAAGCGTGTCGCGTTGAGGGATCCCGGAGGAGTGACGGGTGGATCCGCCGGACCGGATGGAATGCCCGGAATCCAGAGGGGATTCGCTTTTGCCGCCAGAAAAGCGGCTGCCGCGGCAATGCCTCCAATCAAAAAGCCGCGGCGTCCCGGCGACCAGGGATGCGTGCTTTTTTGCCCCTGTCTTCGCTCATATCGAATGGTACCGCGGGAACAGGCGTCAAGGCAGTTGAAACAGCCTACGCAGCGGCTCATATCCATAGAGCCGTCTTGCAGGTCGATACACTGGGCTTTGCAGACATTTTCGCACTGCGAACATTCGGAACAAACCGTTCGGTTCAATGTAAATCGAAAAAAAGACATGCGGGAGATCAGTCCCAGGAAAGTTCCTACAGGGCACAACGTATTGCAGTATAGTCGCCCGTGTTTGGCGCAGAGATACAAAATCAGCGCGATGAAAACCGCCGTCGCGCCCAGTGCCGTGAAGGGGATGAAGGCGGTCTGCTTTGGATACAAGTAAACGTCAAAGGGCTTTAATGTCAAAATGCCCAGGTTGTAAGCCTGGACGACCAGGGGTTGCAGAAAGTAGGTAAAAATTCTTCCGGCCAGTGAATACGGATCCAGAAGAAGAATGGGAAAAAGGAAACCGATCGCGGCCGCGGCCGCCGCCAGGACGAGAATGGTATGGCGAAGGCCGTTATGCGGTTTGGAAAAAGAGCTCCCGGATTTCAGGCCCATCCGCCGGGATCCCCAAATCAGCAAATCCTGAATCGTTCCCAGAGGACACAGGAAAGAGCAATAAATCCTGCCAAAAATCAATGTCATCAGCACAATAAAAATCAAGCCGGCGATAAAAAGGGATTCAGGCTGCGTGATGATCCTCAGCAGTGCGGGAAAAAACTGAAAAGGCGGAAGCGTCTCGGACAGAAAAACGGAAATATTTCCTGTGCCTGTAAACAGAAGGACAAAAAGGAGGAGGATGGCAACGGATAGAATTTTGCGTGCTTTGATGAGGATCAATAAAGGCGTTCCTTATTTTTTTGAAAGGCGTTCCCGGAACGGGGAACGGTCCTGCCGGCCGCGGGCAAGGTTTTTATTGAATACCTGGTCCGATGACGAAATGCGGCCTGCGTAAACGGGGCCGTTCCTGCCCTACAGGGTATAGGTGACGATCTTCAGCTCTTTCAGATTCATATTCCCGATTCTTTGAGCATGGGCCATTTTGATGTATCCGATATCTTCAGGCTCTTTTCCAAAAATCCGGGCGGCTGCCGCGTCTACCGCCACAATATCCTTTGAGATCAGCAGCGTCTTTTTCATTTGAACGACGGCGGATTGAGGATTGGACGGTCCCGAGGGACCCTGGCTCATCAGTACGCGGTAGGCGTCCACAATGTTGAGATCCGGCTTGCGGTAGAGGCAGAAGTCCGCGATGCACTGGTCAAGGCCGGTCAGGTGATATTCCATGCGGTTTTTCACGATTCCCATCAGGTTTTTCATGGCGATGGAAAGATGGGTGGAGCCGTGATGTTTGAGGATCGGAACATTGATCAGCACGTCGCTGTCCAGAATCAAGCCGGGGATTTCCGCGGTCTTGAGTCGCTTTCCTCCCGGAATTTTGACTTCTCGATAGCTGAAATCATCCATCGGAACAACGGCGGCGCGGGCGGCCCGGGCAGCCTCTTCAATGCCGCTCAGCCTGTAGCAATTGCGGGCGTTTGAAGACGTCGTCATGACCACGTTGTCCAAGACATAAACGCGTTTGGCGCCGGCCGCGTAGCAAGATTCAATGACGGTTTTGACGAGCAGCGGGTTGGTGGTGGCGCCGACTTCGGGCACGCGTGGAAAACCGATATTCGGTTTGACGACGACCGTTTGCCCTTTTTTGACGAATCGGCTCATGCCGCCCATCAGTTCGATGGCTTTTTTAAACAGGACATCCGGTTCGCCGTTCTTGACGGCGACCAGATCCGGGATGGCGGCCGGCTTTTCCCCGGCCATGAGCAAACCGGGTTTGCCGAGAATAACTGCGCCGCCCGCGACAAGACCCAGCGTCAAACCTTTCCGGATCACTTCCCGCCGGTTGAACGTTCTAGTGTCTTCCGTCATATTTCCCGCCCGCCTCGAATGGTTTAGGGACAAACATATCAGGCGGTTAAATCATATGGAAAAACAGAAGATGTGTCAATGAAAAACGGTTGGCCGCGGACTGCTCAAAGAAATTTATCTGTTCAAAGTTTTGCGGATCGTATAAAATCCAAGAAAAAAGGGGAGGGTCATGCAAAATTCCACTTTCAGCATAACGGGCGTGCAATCTTTTCGCGGGATAGCCGCAGCCTTTGCGCTGCTGGTTTTTCTCCCGTGTCTTTTGAGTCTCATCCATGTGACATTTGCACAAGAATGGAAGATTCATTTCTTCCCGGCGGCGATTTTTCTGGCCGCCGTCCGCTTTGGTCCCGTAGGAGGACTCGTTGCCGGCCTGACCGGCTCTC